>AUXO012678380.1_pt1 | contig 34873 bp, 37 predicted proteins | sample 768731 | NCBI WGS metagenome assembly AUXO01 (sample SAMN02715735, study PRJNA202380) | gut metagenome | biome: sheep rumen | host: Ovis aries | place: New Zealand: Palmerston North | reverse complement strand
CCTTGAGCCCCCGTTGCACCTGTGTCACCTTTTACGCCCTGAGGTCCTTGAGCGCCTGTTGCACCTTTAGGACCTTGAGCGCCTGTAAAAGCGATCGAAACAGAGAACTGTTTATTGATGACAATATCCGTACCAGAAATAGAAACCGGAAGAATAACATCCCCTGGTGTCTCAAAGTTTGTGGACGCTGCGATTATAATTTTAGGAGCTAGCAAACTTGTATTGCCTTTCGATAGCGTAATTCCAGTTGGCATTGTCGCTTTCGAAATATCCACCGAGCATGGGATCTGATCGCCACCTCGCATCGCAATAACTTCAGTGGAACATGTTCCGGCTATTGCATGCTCTGTAGTTCCCAAAAAAGTATACGCTTCGCTCGTCAAGATCACGGAATATCCATCGGTCAGGTCGACAAGCGTTTCCTGAGCTCTTGCTATTATTGGCATCGTTTATCTCCTTATCCTGCTGCATTCAATTCGACTGTAAATATCCCGTATCGATCTACATCATTGGGAGATACTGTTAATCGAAATCCGTTATCAGAGAGTCTGGAATCGGTCGAATCAATAGCACTAAAGTCATCGTCGCTGTACCGCTTCATCGACCATTGTAGACGGCTCCCGGTTCCAAATTCGCTCTCTAATTGAGCCTGATTCGTTATGACAAAAGAACCATGGAACACAGTGACTGTCATAACCGTTGAAATGTCACTATTTTTAAACACGGTTCCTTCTGACGAATGAATATATATATCTACTCCATTGAACACTCTTTTATTTGCTTTTTCCAAAACTCCATCCGCGGCAATTTTTGCATTTCGAATTTCAGACTGAGCGTTTGAGTCAAGGTCTGAAATCGTTACCGCTCCTTTTAAATCGATCTTATTCGCTGCAATCGTCACATTATCCGCGCTTTGATTGATAAGCGATACCACATTTTGACCGTTGAAGTCTGTCTTGGAAACCTTGGAAGTGATCGAGTTAATATCTGCTTTCAACTGGGATCCCATATTGTCGATCGTAAGAGTCCCAGTGGCAATCTCGTTTGATGTGATGCTCTTTGCAACAAGTTTGTCCGCTGTAATTGTATGATCCGTCAGTACACCACCATCCAGTGTATCGACGTTCGTACTCGTCAAATCTCCGCTATTGTTCAGCTCATACAGAACACCTTTGTCAGACCCCTTGAGAAGCAATCGATCTGCTGTCAATGTCCCTGCTGTAATCCTGTCAGCATTGAGCGTTACAGCATCCAGCTCCCCAGTGACTTTTCCATCTACGATCGTGGATGACTTCAGCACACCACTATCTGCAAGCAATGTACCAACGCTTTCAGTAGTTACATTCGCCAAATCAACGTGAGCGTAATCGGCCCGAATATCTTTGGCTTTCATGTAGTCGGAATGCAGCTCATTGATCGTTGCAAATTTAGAATCTAGAACAGACGTCTTTGCATAATCAGCCTCAAGTGTGCTGATCTTGGCATACGTCGCATCCAGATGTTCTGTATCCGTATAATTCGAATGCAACTCTTTGATTGTCGCAAACTTCGCATTCAGCTCAGACGTCTTGCTGTAATTACTTGTCAGATTTTCAACGGTTGCATACTTCGCTTCAAGCGTCTTTGTGTCTGTATAATTGGCCTTCAATGCATCCGCTTTCACAGTCGTTGAATCCAGCTCATCGATTCGAGCGTTTGCAGCTGTAATTGCATCCGCCTTCACCAGATTTGCATTCAGATTATCCGTTGTGATTGCTTTTGCTTTCAGATCATTGACAGTAGCGTTCGTAGAATTCAGATTTTCAATCGTAGCATAATCGGATTGGAGCTGTTGAATCGTCGCATACTTTGCTTTCAGCTCATCCGACTTTACAGTCGTTGATTCAAGCGTTGCTACTCTTGCATTTGTAGCATTCAGTGCATCTGTTTCTACAAGCTTCGCGTTCAGATTATCTGTTGTAATCGCTTTCGCTTTCAGATCTTCTACATTGGCATTCGTTGCATTCAGATTATTGACGCTGGCGTATCTGGCATTCAGCTTCTCAGTAGTCAGATTACCGGCAATAAAGTTATCAATCTTCTCAACCTGCTTAGACCCAGCCGTTGGATTTGTAATGTTTGACGTAACAGTAGCGGTATGGTCCTTAATAAGAACCATTGCTCGATCGCCATCGTCGACATGGCAGGTTGTGTCCACAGGTGTTTCAGTATCAGCGCCATCTATCTTGATGTATGGATTACTGCCGTGCATAACGATCTTTCCATACCGATATACTTCAGAAGGTTCTTTCTTTGAATCGTTTGTAACCTTTACAAACTCCTTTATCAGGTTCTTTGGAAGATTCAAAACTTACGCCTCCTTTCCAGTATAGTCGTTGGTAATTTTTCCACATAGGTTCTTTGTGAAGATCGCAGTCTCTGAAATCGTGCAGCCGGTTGAGCATTTGATTGACTGTGATGTAACTTTTGCCTTCTCTCCGACGATACCTGCTCGTTCATAATCCAATCGAACGCAATCGCCAATCGTCACTTCGTTAAAGCCATGCTCATAGCTGACCTTGTATGACAAAGACGATGCTGCTTGAAGTTGCACTTTGGCATATCGGTCTACCGTCGATTGGCTACTCGTGCTCATCAAATCTGGATTTTTGATCCTTTTTACGATCTCTCGTCCTCTATTCTGTACAGAGATCGGACTCGATTCATCTCGATTAGACATACGAGAATATAAGTATCCGTTCTTAAATGAATAACAAACCTCTATAACATTCGGGATGGAATATAAATCTCCCTCAACTGTGATAGACGGCAACAGAATTGAACTGTTATCGTCGCTATATGTGAAACGCGGCTGAAGTGATGCGGTTTCCTGTGATGGTGCAAACAATATCTCGCCCATTTGATTTACTTCAAATCTATAATTTGCGTTCTGCAGAAGATCCTTGATAAACGAAAACCAGGTATCATCATCGTTCGCCACGAAATTTGCCTGAAGTACTGCATCAGAATCTGTTTTTGGTTCTATAACAGTAGCCCTCATATGTTCTTTTGTAAGTCGATATGCAGCCGTCAGGATGTTTGTTCCCTTCTTGATAGAATATCCAAGAGGCGGTTGGGACTCTTTTAACTCAATCAGCGGTGTATAACCATTGATTGAGTACGTATGCATGATGCCGTCAAACGAATCAGATGGCGTCTGCACAAGATGTGTCCCAAGAGGAAACAAACGACTTACCCCATTTTGATTTGCAACGAGGTATGTCCTGACGTAACATTCATGGAGGTTTTCTGTCAAAGAAAAAGAGGCCGAGCCCAATGTCTCAGCCTCCAGATCCCGTTCGATTGAAGAAGACGTAAACATATTCAGTTTACGCTTATTTTGCCATGTTCCAGGATCAACCTCGTAAAACTCATATGTTTGCTGCATAGACTTGGTCCAGTCTATATTCATACGTCTCCTTCTACCCTTGTGATTGTAAGAGTCACAGGGATTGTTGTTTCGTTGTGATTCTTGTTGTAAGATACTTTGACGTTTGCCCAGAATCCTAGCCCAGATGGTTCTCTGACATAACAGTCTCCCATCCACATAGACAATCTTCTAATGAGCTTCAAAGTATCTGTATCGTCCGCCGGTATTACACTTGACCAAGTTCCGCTTTCCCCGATTTGTGTACCATAGTACGAAACCGGATACCGACGTCCAATGTATTTGACCGCAGATACGTCCGGGCTGGTTGTATCACTGATGTCCACATTGTATGGAAGTCTCAGTGCGTAACCACCGGTTGGGTTCTCTGTGTCATTTGTGTCTTGGTTCGTCTGGAACTGCTTCACAGAAGAATCCTCATCCCATTGGATTAAGATGCATCTGTCTTTGCTTTCGATTCCGTCGAACAGGACGTCTCGATAAGACATAGTGCCTGTCTTCGTGTCGACTGCCACAATCCTATATTCAGAACTTCTCATGTAAGGATGCGGGTCCACAAATATCGTAACTCCATCGTCCGGATAATCCTCCACGATCGCAACATACTCAGTTCCGTTATCTTCTTTCCTATAAACAGATATAGGAGCCCCAATTGCTTCGTTCGGATCCGTTGATGGTGCCATCGGTCCTTCTGTAGCATCATTCTCTTCAACGTACTCGTCTTCTGTGACCGTAGCATCAGTATCAACCGTACTGCATACTGGCAGAATCTTGACGCTATAACCATCTTCCGCAACTTGAAAATACGCATACGGGTAAAGCTCCGCTGACGAATCAAATATAACTGGGAAGTCCAACTCAGTTTGAGCAGACAACCCGGAACTCATTGCCACGGTTACTTTCAAATGATACGCCTTAGAATATGATTCTGAACCAGTTGCCTCTTCGGTGAGCTGCACTGACGTTGATTCCAGATCGATGTCGTTTGGCTTCAGAAATAATTTGAGAGGGTTATCCGTAACGTCATAGTACTTCTCAAATATCTTTTCTCCAGCATCAATCTTCTCTGGTTCACCATATTTATTGGTTGTCGTATAACCATTTATCGTCGTTACCTGAACACTGTATCCGATTGGCCACTGAGACACCCCACTTTTTGGAGCGATATTGAATGCTAGCGGATATGATCGTACAATCTCCGGGAAATTCTCCAGAACAACAGTGACCGGCGCCCACACCTGGATCTGTCTTGTTAAAGACCAGTCGGAAGGTGTGTCAATCAGTCCCCACGTGCGAACTTTCCACTGAACTTTATCACCGTCCTGGCAATCTTTTGTATCGTACTGGTATTCAGTAATCGGATTACCGGCTGAATCGTCACCGGTGACAGTAAACTGTTTCTCATTTTGACCGTTGATCATCACACTGATCTGTGCTTTGGTCTGTTTGGATGTGTCTTCTGAGTTATGTACCCATCTGAACAATACTTTATCGCCGATGTAGCATACAGTTGTATCAGAGTATGTCGTGGATGGCGATGGCTTGGTTCCAATCTTAATAGAAGACTGTTCACTCCATCCTGAATCGCCAGTAGAGTTCGTAGCCTTCAAGCGGAACCACCAAGTTTTGCCCTGCTCAAGTCCGCTGACGATTGCCATATTGGTATCACCAACGGACTGAGACTGAACCGCGCTTGTATGATCAAAATATGACTGTTCAGTCGTGTACTCAATGGTGTATCCAGATGCGCCAGGACATTTGTCCCACGTGAGTTTTACCGATACACCATCTTTCTGAGCAGAAACACTTGTAAAACGGCTTGGTCTACTTGGCTTGGCATATACAACTTGTGAGTACCCAGACCAAGTAGACGTGTGTGCCCGGTTGCTGGCCAGTGCCCTTGCACAATAGCCAACACCAGGCGACGCATTATCGCTCCATTTGTAAACATTCTTTTCGTTAGTTCCAAATTCAAGCCATCTGATCTGATCCTGATTCTGGTTGCAAACCTGAACTTTGACAACAGTAGCACTTGAATCAGCATATTCTAGAGAAACAACGACCCGGTTGTTTTCGTCAATCGACACGCTAGGTGCTGACGGGTTTGAAGGTGTGCCAGTATAGAAATCTTCTGGAAGAACAATGCTGGCATATGCCGCGCCTGAATTCCAGTAGCCATTCTTCCCTTTTTTAACGCTACATCTTGGGACAACTCTTATTCCAAGATTTCTAAGTGTCGTATCAGACAACGATGCAGTCGCTTCGCCAACTGTGACACTTGTCGGGTCACTGTTTTTACTCTGTCCGGCATAGTTTGTATAGGTCCAAGTGATATCGAACCCGCTACAATTTTTGTATCCAAACCCCCATGTTGCGCGCCAATCGTTTGTACCGACAAGGCGGGTGATCGACAAATTTACAACACTTCGAGTGGGAATTCTTTTGCTTTTTTTCTTTGCCATTCTTACACCCTCCTTTCCAATCGAGCTGCTGAAACAAGTTGCTGGATAGCATTAGACACATTGCTGCCATCATCGTAAGTAATGCCGTTAATTGTATAGTTGTTCGCAGAAATACCGCCGAGCGTTTTATTAAGAGACGTTACTGCATCAACGACATCCTGATTAGACGCATCTCTTTGCGCTGAATTGAAGTTTGAACGGACAGCTGACATGCTCGGGTTCAATGTGAACATGTTATTTGCGTTAAGAAGATCGTTCATCGTAGCAAGATCTGACTGCATATTCGACAGGTCAATCACCGGTCTGATCGTAGGCATAGTGTCGGAGATCCCATTTTGAAGCCTTTGCGAGGCTTCGTCGAGTGCTCTCTGTGTGCCATCTGAAGAAGCAGACCCAAGACCATAGCCAGCCTTGTACGCACGATTCTCATAATTCTTAATACCGATAACCAGACCCATCGCGATGAATTGACCTGATTTGATAAATTCCTTTGCCGGTGATCCTTCCCCTACGGCATCCTTTTCACCACGGTGTGCTGCTTTACCAAGCTCATAACCAGCTCGATATGCCTCACCTTGCTTAGCATTAATACCGTTGATAAGTCCATAAGATATGTATTCACCGGAATCTTTGAACGAAGAATACAGCCCTCTGATTTTGCTTGCTGCTGTAAGCAACACCTTTGACAAAGCGGTTTGAATTGCGCTATGCCTGCTTTCAAGACCATGGAGCAGCTTTTCTGCAATCATGGTACCAGTAGAACGAAAGTCCTTTGCAGTTCCTTCAACAGCGGATCTAGCTGATTTCATCATCTTGGTTGCACTGTCAGAGATCTCAGTTCCACTATTTGCGAATCCACCAGAGATGTTCTTGGACACACTGGACGCAGCCTTCTCAAGACCGCCATAATCAAGGTTTCCAAGGCCATCCATAGCCGTTTGGAGTTTAGAAAGTTTTGTGCTGTCAATATCTGAAATACCAGACAATGACGAAGCCATGTTCGAGATCTTTACTGCATCATCCGCCAACTTTGCCATATCGACGTCAGCCATCGTGGTATAGTACTCAGATATACTTTGAGCCAATGGAACAAGCTCATCAGCAAAGTTCTTAAGATCTCCATCTTTGTTACTGTTTCCAAGATTTTGATACTTCAATGCAGCTGAAATATTTGACAACGTCTGAATCGCAGTACTAGCTGCAGTTACGTTTTCGTCTGTAAATGAGTGTTTTCCGATTTCATCAACGTATTCACCAAGCCCCTTTGCTAAATCAGATAAGTTGTCGCCAAAACTTCCAAGATCTTGTTTCTTTCCGGTGACCCAACTAAAGAATCCACCGGTGGTTGGCATGTCGTTGTTTGCAATCGTGGCGAGCATGGTTAATAGTTTTCCGGATTTATCAGACTGGTCGAGATCAATATCATTGCCATTTAATACAGTTAGATATTCCTTAAGCCCAGTTGCAAGGCCGGTCATGTTAGTCCCAAAATCTCCAAGGCTTAACTTACTTCCCGTAACCCAACTTAAGAAGCCACCTGTTTTTGGCATTTCCTCGCTCGCAATATTAGCAAGCATCGAAATGAGTTTTCCAGAACGATCTACCTGTGTGCTATCGATGTCAACGTCGGTCAAAGCGTCACAATAGCCTTTTACACCAGTAGCCAGTTTTGGCATATCGGTCGAAAAGCTATCAATATCAATGGTTCCCAAGAACGCTTGGACAACGCCACCGTCTCTCGGAAGACCATTGCAAACACCTGTAATCATCGTAAGAAGTTTTTTAGATGAGTCGGTCACTCCGTCGTCTATTGTTACATCAGTCAACGCATTGCAATATCCGGCGACAGCAGTAGCCAGCTTTGGCATATCAGTTGAGAACTCGTCGATATCTATGGTTCCCATAAACGCTTGAACAACCCCACCATCTTTTGGAATATTGTCACAAATATCAGTCACCATCTGAAGAAGGTCCGTTGATTTTGTGAGTTTGTCGTTATCAATCGTAAGCCCAGATATAGTCGTAATATAACCGGCCAATCCAGTTGCGAGATCGGTTAAACTACTACCGAACTTTTCAAGACCGCTTCCTCCAGTAATCCACTGGGTAATCCCATCGAGCAGTTCGGCTCCGGTAAATTTGAGAATGGATGTCGCCAACGAGCCTAATGAGTCAAGTCCGCCACTATCGCCCATAGATTTGATGGTGGTCAGTGCCATTGACAATGATGCGGCGAATGATGACAACAGAACTGCAAACTTTGGAAGCTGCTTACTCTTCTCCAAGCACCCGTCTATAATACCGGCAACGAAATGTCCGATTGCCTCTCCTACTTCATACAAAATATCAAAGCCAGTGGCATCTCCGAGTGCTTTAATCGCGATCAATACTGCGCTAAGAACGCCAACCACAAGCAGGAATCCAAGCAACCCATTTGCGATTATAGGGAACGGGAAAGTGCCTATAATCGATATTCCAAGCACAGCAACGACAAGCATATTTGCTAACAAGCCAAGCCCAATAGCTGCTGCTATGCCTTGCTCAAACGGTATCTCTGCAATCAACTTAACCGCGAAAGCAAGAGAAATAGCAAGAAGACTCATTCCAACGAGCGCCGGCAAAGCGGTCTTGCATATTGCACCAACAATGGTAAGTGCACCGATGCATGCAGTTATTGCCGCGATTGCCAACACCGCCTGCCCAATTTTATTGCTCGATAGCTCTCCGATCTGAACCATTGCCATCGCCACGATATAGAGTGCTCCGGCTATTGCCACAATCTGAATGATTGAAAGCACCCCTCCCGAAATCGAGGACGACTGCATAGCATTCATGACAACATACATAAGAATAACGCAAGTTCCGAGCAGAACAATTGATGCAGTCGCAAGAACTAACTTGTTTGGTTGTATCTCACTAAGTTTGCATACTGCTGCAGCAATCAGACTCAATGACGCTGCAATTGCTATTATCGTAATAGCATTTCCGATACCCTTTTTGATGCCTCCTCCTTGCTTATTCATAAACGAAACGCAAAGAAGCATGACCGACATCATTCCCATAATACCCATCATGGCAATGGTTGCACCGGCTAATTTGCTTTGTTCTGTACTCGCCAAATCAAGCACTGCAGAAACGATTATTTTGAGGGAAAACGCGATTGCAATGATGCCAAGATAGTTTGAAAGCGATCCCTTATCGGTACCGAAGTGCTTCATCATGAACATGATCGTTCCAAGCGCTATAAAGATAGGAATCAGATTCAACAAGCCTTTCCATATCGTGCTAATTGGCATCTTCGAAACTTCGAGAAACGCGCCAATCATCAACCTGATGGCAACTGCTACTGCGATAAGCCCGAACAGATTAGAAACACCAGCGTGTTTTGAGATTTCAGATGAAGCAAGTTGCACGCCAATAAGCAAAGCAGCTATAGCTGTTAAAACGCCAAGAGTTCCAAATATCTGACCTGCAGATTGTCCTTTTACAATTCTCGCAATAGAGTCATATGCGCGAACCATAATAATGATGGCTGCAGATATCAGCAATACGTTCTTGCCAACCCCACCTCCAATATTGTTGCCATTTGATACTTTTGCAAGCTTGGACATGAGGAAAGCGACGCCGACCATCATTCCGCAAAGAATCGCTAGTACACCAATCGTGGATATAATTTGTGCGGGACTCATTCCTCTCAGTCCGTTGGCCAAGATTCTAAACGCGATCACCAATATCAAGACTGATCCAGCCAGAGCTAATAGGCTCTTGCCCACACCTTCGATCTGCCCAAAGTGTTGACTCCCAGCTGTAATCGTGCTGCTCTTCTTATCAATCAAATAGCATACTGCGGCTAAAGTGATTATCAATCCGGTAATGATACCTAATGCAGCAACACCTCGCCACATTCGATCGGCCGGCATAGTTCCAAGAACACACGCGACCGCTGCTAGCGCAGCGATAGACAATATCACATGCCCGATCGCATCGATTTTTTCTGCTTCTGCATGTTTCTGAATCGCTTCAGCTTTGGCGTTAATCAAATGCGGAATGGATCCAAGCAGATTTCCAAGTAGATGGATCACGTCATGCATGACCTTGAACAATGCAATGAATAGCACTGCATTTTTAATTGCTCGAAGAGTGTCGTTGTTTGAAACTTTCTTAAATCCAAGGAACAAATTTTTTATGAACGTAAAGAAAATAGAAAATCCGTTTTGATACGGTTTAATCTGGTCTTTCGTGTTTTTGAACGCTTCTCCAATACTAGAAAAGATTCCCTTCAATCCTTCCCATAGATCGCTAACAATTTTTCCGAACTTTGAATCTTTAAACTTTCCAAATATCTTCGAGAATGTCTTCGAAATCGAAGGAAGGAGATTCGGAAATGCCTTCTGAATCCATTCGGCGATGCGATCCTTAACCCCAGACAATTTCTTCTTTACTTTTTCAAAAAATGCTTTCGGGTCTGTAAATAGTAAAGCAACATTATCTGCAATCTTCTTTACAAGTTTGGCAAATACATCTTTCACTTTTTTAATGATACCGCCAAACGATCCCTCGGCAGCGCCATTTATGTTATCTCCTAATCCAGAGAAGAAATGTTCAAACGCGCTCTTTGTGTCTTCCCACCACTGTTTCGGATTTGTGAAAAGTTTTATGATCCAATCTTTGAACTTAGTCCATCCGGAAACGAATGCATCTTTTATTCCGCTTATCATCCCTGGGAACAGTTCATCAATATGTTCTTTTATCGATTTCACAATCCCCGAGAACCAAGAACCTATTTTTGAAAAAGCTTCTTTTGGATTTGTTATCAAAAGCGAAAAAGCATCATGAACAGTTTGGAACAATTTCTTTAAGCGACTTGTTACGGCATCAACGACACCCGGAAAGAACTTATCTAAGCCACTCTTAATGTTTGTTCCTATCGTGGAAAATATCTGTGAAATAGACTTTAAAGAACCGTCACCGTTTTTGAAGAAATCGCCGATCGCTTTCGTATACTTCTTGAATGTAGCTGTGAATGCTGTCTTTAGACTCTTTCCACTAAGCGCATATACTTTCTTAAAGTAATCAATCGGTGCTTTGATCTTATTAAAAACAGTTTTAACACTGCTTCCAATAGCTGATAAAACTCCATTGACGCCTTTAAGGAATCCCTGAATCTTCTCATTCTTCGCGAACCAATCGGCAATCCATTTTAATCCGCTTGCAAGATCTGAAAACAAGGACAAAGCAAAACTGCCAACCGATTCAAGCACCGGCCCCACTAATTTCCCAATCGCAGAAGCGATGTGCGTAATCGCTTTCCAAATCGTTTGAAGAACCGTAGCAATCCCAGAACCTACATTTTGAATTTTCGCTAGTGTCTGCGGACTGAACTTGATCTTGCTTGTGAAGTCGTAGATCTTCTTGAACGTGTTGTACAGAATCTGTCCCCAGTCAGCTTTAAAGATCGACGAGAACCCTTTTCCGATACTGGAGAACAAAGAACCAAAAGTGCTTGCAATGTTCTTAGCAGCCCCGATCAACAATTCGCGACCAGACTTTGTCGATTTGCCGTTCTGGTCAACCAGATCAGAAAACAGTTTGGTCTGCTGACTAGCATGATTCGTCGCCAGAGCATAATCTATTAATGCATCAGCAGCTTCTTCGGTAATGCCTTCCTGCATCAACTGAGTTTTGATCGTTTCTCTCTGATCATCTGAAAGAAGAAGCGCAGCATCGGCTTGTGCAAGCAATGCGTCGTTGCACTTCCCGCTCCAATCAGTCAGTTCACCGATTTTATTAATATACTCAGACAACTTGTCTGTGTCGTATCCCTCTTCGCCAGCTTGCTCTAGCGTCTTCTGGCCTTTCACAATTGCTTCGACTTGTGAGTGCAGATCAGACAGATCTTTCTCGGTCATTCCGCCTCTAAGCTGTGTCAAAGAGTTGCCAACCTGTTTCATAAGATCTTTGTCGAGCCACCCTGTTTTTAACGTCTCTTCAAAGCTCCCATATTTCTTAATCATGTCATCTATAGGAACACCTGACGCCTTCGCGGTGTGTTCCAAAAGCGTTACATACGCATCATAATCTTTTTTATTGATAAGAACTTTATCGAGATCGGTTTTGTCCTTAATAAATTCGGTCTGGCTTCCAAATGCCTTCTTAATGATCTTGTTTCTTCGGTCAGCCGATTTCTGAATTGCAGCACCGACATTATCTGAGATTGAAGTCCAAAGCTCTTTCGCCTGATCGAAATCGCCAACGATCAGTTCCCAAGTCTGAGTCCATCCAGACTGAGCCGCTTCCTTCAATGTGTCAATCAACTGTGTGAATGTCTTAACCTTCGTAGCAGCCTCGTTCGCTGTTTTTCCCATTTCAATAATGTCGTCGATCTGCTGCTCTGTGTACCCCATGCTCTGAAGCTGCTCTTTGGACATGTCCCCAGTAAACTGTTTCAAAGTTTCTGTCAGAACCTGTGTAGTAAGCCAACCAGACTTCAGAGACTCTCTGAATGATCCAGCTTTCTCGATCATTCCATCGACATCTTCGCCCATTACTCGGGCTGTTCGTTTCAGTGCTTCCTGAAATACTTCACCACCCATTCCGGCATTGACAACTGAATTCCAGTCCTGAAGCTTAACAGTTCCAGACGCAAGCGCCTGAGACAGCTGATACATAGCTGTACTAGCCTGCTGAGCATTCGAACCAGATACTGCTGCAAGATTTGCGATACCCTTGATAGCTGATACAGACGTATCCAAATCGACACCGGCAGCGGTAAACGTACCAATGTTCTTGGTCATCTGAGTGAAGTTATAAATCGTCATATCGGCATAATGATTTAGTTCATCCAATGCTGAATTGACATCATCCAGAGTCGTTCCTTTATTCTTTGTATTTGCGAGGATTGTCTGAATGGCGTTGATCTGAGTCTCGTATTCCTGGAAACCAGATATAATTGGGTCCAACGTGAACTCTTTTACGACCTTTGTCCCCATATGAAGAAGAGAACTTGTAATATTGCTAACAACTGTTGCGGCGGCAACATCCAATGCATTGAACTTCATCCGGACAGACTCAACACCATCCGACAAACTACTCAGATCGATCTTTCGAACATTCTTATCGACTGCTTTCAGACTTTCTGCTGATTCTTTTAAATCGAGTCCCTCTTTAAGTTTTTTCAGAGTAGACAAGCTAGTCTGTACATTGCTCTCAAAATCTTTGTTGTCGAATTTCATTTCAACAACTTTTTCGTCTATCACCTGACTACTCATACAGAGGTAACCTCCTTCCATGCTTTGTCAGCTATAGCCTGAAAAATAGGCTGGATAGCAGGATTGATGTAATCTCTTCCTTCTACCCAGCCTCCGTTACGAGTCCCATGACCATACTGAAGTATGATCGCTATAGAAACACCCTTATTGATGTTCGAGTTACAGAACGTAATAGACGATTCTGTATCCCCATTTTGAATTTCGTAATACCACGATTGCGATGTCAGTCCTGTGTCGTACGGAGTGGCTGCCGAAAGTGCCTCAACGCCCATTTTTCCGTACTCATCAAGAATTTTGGTTCTTGCACTTTCTTTAACTTTGTTCAAATAATCGGTAAGCTTTGAAAAGTCACCTTTCTGTTTGAAACTAATAGCAGCCATATTATCTCCTTAATTCAGGATGTACTTCGCCATGGCATAGAAGTTCTTGTTGTCGTATTCGACCTCGTACCACTTCTCGCCATTGACGACTTTCTCTCCAACCACATAGAATGACTCATTTTTCATGACAATCGCGCCAACCTTCGCAGACGTCGAAGGTGCTTCACGAAATCTGAGTCCATCGACCTTAACAATCTTTCCAAGGAACGGAGTAAACGCTGATTCCTTTGGCTCAACACTAATCCTTGGCTCAACGCCGCTAATCCTTGTCTTCTCTACCTGCCCCATAATCATCCTTTCGAATGCAGTTTTGCTCTACGCTGGGCATTTAGCATGCTGCGCCTTGCCATAGCGTTTGCAGATGCTGCTGAATTTTTGCTATTTCCATTCTCTTTGTTCTCTTCCTGGAATATCCGAATCAGAGTAATTAGACGATTTAGATGCCACTTTTCGCATTCTTTTGGGATTCGATACGAAAACATAAGATAGTAAATATACTCACTTGTTAGAAATTTTCCGCTTCTCCGCTGTCGTTGGTTCATATCTTCGCCAAAAGTTGTTGCAGTCATCGGGTCACCGATATACTTGTTAATTGCATTGACGTTGTCGACGGTGAGGACTGAATATATAAGCGGATCTACGTTCTGTGTAATTGTCATGCAGCGAATATAATCTCGCATCTGTTCATCAGTACGCTCTTTATGACTTGGATCTCCGATGAACGGAACATGCCATTTTGATTCCCACTTGGATATTGACACTAGAGAATGCTCCAATTGGAGCTTTTGAGAATGGATTGTCAAAAATGTATTCGTTTCGTCTATAAACACTTCCCTTTCAGGAACGGTTATAGAAAGCATTTTTCTACCTCATTAAACAGTATTACTAGCTGGCATCGATACAACCCTAGAATTGTCTTCGGTCATATTGTCAACCATGTTAATCAAAGACTCCTTTGTAACACTCCCATTTTCAACCTTATTCATAAGATCAGAGCTAGCCTTAAGATCATCAGGCATAATTCCATCGATAAATTCAGCGCACTTCTTACTGTCTTTAACAAGCTCCATATAAAGGTCCGCGAAAGCTTCGGTCTCTGAAAATTCTTTTGAGAGCTCCTCGCTCTTCACGAACCGCCTTCCATCAAGACTCTTTTCGCCATAAGCCTTAAGAATAAGATTCTTAAGAACAGTCAGTACTCTACCGGCATTGTCTGTCTCGATCATCTTTTTAATAGCTGCTGTGAACGATCCAGTGGTTCCATATTCCATTTCAAGAACTTCTGGCTTTGTCATATTGAAATAGAACTTCTCGGTACGCTCCACGCCGTTGTAATCAGTGTAAGTAATCGTCTTTGTGTACATATTTGTTCTCCTTTATTTGAAAAATAAAAGAGCCGTAATATTTCAACGGCTCTTAAAAATATAACGATTTGGGCTTAACTTAGGTGCTTGCATTAAGAATCTCAAGAATTTCTGCTGGTGTCGGCATTGCTGCTTCCTTCTCTTCACTTCCGTACAAAATGTCTTCAATCTTCTTAAGCTTTGCAGGCTCTACCTTCGTAGAGTCGATCGTCAGACAAGACGTCGGCTTCATACCATCAATACCAGTGTCTACTTTCACAGTCGAGCACTCCCACGACATTTCTCCAGCTTCAGGAGAATCGTTGACTGTAGAATGTGTCTTAGATGACGGAGCAGCAAGGCTGTTATAGATCAGATAGAGCTTGTAACCGTGATCAGTTCCATCCGTGTCATTTCCAACAAGAGACCTGTACGAGAAAGCGAAGTGCTTTCTATTCTGCTGTCCAATTGTGACACCCTTTCCGATCTCTTTTGACCCGTCACACTCAGCAAACTCATCAGGATATGTGTACGCACCGATTGTATACCCGTATTCCTCGACTGAAGTCAGCGCAAGATAATCGATGTTGTCTGCATAAACTTTGCTGACATCTCCACCGCTCGGAGACTCTTCAACAGAAGTCAGCCCACTCCACGCAACGCCCTTTCCAGGCTTCGCAGCACTACCGGATTCGCCTGCAACAAACGGATACAGAACACCTCTGTCCACACCAGTCTCGTATGCTCTTGTTCCTACCTGATCCCATACAAGCTTACTCATATGTAGAATCCTCCTTAAAATATAATTTGAAACACATCATGACTCAAACCGTCAGACTCGTAATGCCTTACATGACGACACTTTGGTAATTGGCAAAGACTGTCAATGTACGATGAATCCGGATCTGAGTCGATCAATATAATCTGATACTCGGCGTTCAACAAATACGCGATGTTGTCAGCATTTGTCTTGTCAATGTTCGTTCTAGAATATCGAATCGCCGGGTACTGCATTCGTAACGAACTGGGAGCATTGAAGTATACATGGTCTGATCCAAGTATTTTCTCTAAAATATCTTGCAGCTTAAGTCTGCGGTCCGTAATCGCCATTGTATACGCCTCCCAATGTTAGTAACAATCGTGGGTACTGAACTTCGACAGACGACACTGTCCATTTAGTACCCATGAATGTTACGTACCTGATTGACTGAAAATTCTCATTGGCAAATGGATCAGCCAGAACGCTAAGCTCATTCGATACAGAAATATCAGGGTTGGTAGAATCCTGTCCAATCTGGAGTCTCCTGGAGAGTCTATTCACGTCTCCGTAATAGGAACGCTCTTTGATCGTCTCCTTCACGACACCAGGACGAATCTTCTCTTCAACCCCGAATCCAATCACGCCATACCATTTAGCCATTTTGAATTTTCACCTCTCTCATCAGCCACCGATATTGGTGACATCCTCCTCGAGTGCAATTGCGGAGTAAACTCTGGTAAGTGCGCCGGAAACGCGAGTCTCAAGAAGGCTCTTCTCCTGGTTGAAGTCCAGATCAAACTGCGTGAAGTGGGAAACCTCACCGCCCTTGGTAGCGCCAAGAGAATAATCTGCAAGGTTGCACATCAGGCCAAGGAGCTTCTTCTTCTTGGAATCCTTTGTGGTACGAATCTTATTCTCAAACTGCTCTGCAGTAACGATGGAACCAACGTTCAGTGCAGAAGCAAGTTCAGCCTTGGACGAATAGATCCGACGACCGTTCATATCTCTTGCAAGAAGCATGACATTCAGGATATGCGGTGTTACAAAGAAATCCGGTGTGCCAGATCCCTTGAAGTTCTCACGAGAATACAGAACAGCGTTGATGATCGCTTCTGCATAGATATAGTTCTCACCAAAGTTTGCTCCAGTGTTCGTTCCCTGAAGTTCCTTTCTAGCAGCCGTAAGGTCGAGATCCTTATGGATGGTATACAGGTCATCGTCAGTCCAGATCGGTCTGATATGCTCAGGAGAAATCTTGTTCGCATCTCCATCGTCACGGCCATCACCAAGCATAATTGCAGTTGCAAGCTCCTCGTTCAGCATCATTCTGTCAATGTTGTACAGGTATGCGACATAATCGAAATCGGTGATATCGGTAATATCATCACGATACAGAGCATTCTTCACGTAAACTGTCTGCGGATCAGTTGTACGTCTAACCAGCTTGATGTTGCCAGTAACGGTCTTCTGATCGCCCTTCTTGTAACCCTTTGCACGAAGAGCATCCAGATTACGGATATCAACCTGTCCAGTTCTAATTCTGCTAATCGGGCTCTTATGAACCTTATTCATAACAATCGTGATCCAGCCCTGGTCATTTGTGAGAAGCTCAGGAGCTCCAGGACGAAGATCTTTGTATTCTGGAAACAGAAGTCCGACATTTCCATCGCCGCTCTGCGGGAAACCACCAACCGGGCTTGCTGTAAGGCCATCATGCTGAAGAATTACATCTTCAGGTGTTACACCATTATCGGCAGCGTACATCTCAAGTGCTGCCTTGAACGTTCCAACATTGGTCTGCTTCGCTGTGTTCAGGATTGCTTCCTCATCGGAATGAGTAAGCTCAGAGCCGGTCATGTAGTTGTCGTCCGAATCAAAAACGTTGTGCTGCATATCATCATCCTCCGAATAGTCATCGTCGTAGTCATAATCATCGTCATCATCGACGTCGTAGCCTTCTTCATCATCGTCAGCTACGTAATCCTCTTCGTCATCGTACTCATCTTCATCATCGTCATCAGAAACACCCGATGCCTGCCCGACAAGAGCGCACATGACATTGTACTGATCATCAGTCATCGAATTGATTGTATCTTCGATGAAATCTGATCCATCGTCATTATCATCGTCGTCGTACTCGTATCCCATGGTTTCCCCTTCATCATCTGAATGCATTAACTCCAGTTCCTCTCCGGTGTAAATAATTCCTTCGTCATCGCTGCCGTCATCACTGTGCGACAGAGTCACACTATCGATACTTGCCCCCGGATTTGCTGATGCGAGCACAACGCTCACCTCTCGAATGTTTCCTTTTTCAACGTAAGGCCCATTCTGCTGTAGCTGGTTCGCATAAATAGAAAGAGCGTTAATGTCGCCATGCTTCAGAGCAGTTCTCGTATAATCTGCGAGCTCTCCGTCATTAAGCGAACAATACGCTCTCACTCCACCAGCTTCATTTTTTAGAAGTGCCTTACCAATAACCTTTTGAGGGTTATCATGATCGTGGTTCCAAACAAGCGGAACTACTTCTCCATCATTCTGTGCGAATGCGTTCTGCACAATCACACGGCCATCAGAACACCGTAAGTTATTCTTGGTGGCCCATCCAGAAAAATCAATATTCATTTTGATTTTCTCCTCCATAGTCGGCATAGGCCGTATCATCTTCTACTGGATTGCCATTTTCGTCATACATCGGTTGATCACTTGCCTGGCTAATGTTCTTATTCCTAAGAACGTCAGCATTCGGATCAGACGACGGCTTCATTCCAAGAATCTGTCTTATCTCGTTAGAAGTCATAATCTCATTTCGTGTCATCTTATCGGCAATATCAGCAATGCTCGATACCGGAACTAACTTAAACGGATCTTTGAAATACTTGATCGAATGCCCCTGAGTACGAGCAGTCTTTGTAAGAAATTTGCGCTTGAACTCATTGGTGATCGTTGACAGAATTGGTTCAATTATTCGATTGGTATAGTTCAACATCTCCTTCTCGTCGGCTTTTCCCTTCAACAAGTCTTCGCTTATCCCTAACTGGCTGTATAGCATACTCGTTAACGAATCAGCTCTAGCCTGAAGTTGGTTCTCGACCGGACGATTCAGCTGTGTAATATTTTCTGTCGAATCAACATACGCAATTCCGTATTTGCTTCCTGTAAGCTGATTTTCAATGTCTTTACGTCTCTGCTCTGCCTGAGCCCGACGAATATCGTTGTGAACAGCATAAGGAAGCTTTACGATCAAATCCAATTTTCCCTGACTGTTTTTCTCATTCAGCTGATCAATAAGATTCAAAGTTCTGACAAGACGTTGAAAAGTCGAATTCGGCTCGTTCATTGTCGAAAAGAATGGATTCGTAAGAATGGCACAAGTTCGTTTCGGGACTGTAATATCACGATGACGCCCAGAACGATCATCGTATACATTAACCGTTATGGCATCCGGATACCACATCGTGATCTTTCCAACACGCATAGTTAATATATCGAATGCCCCGCTTTCACTAGGCTCATCGTCAGTGTCGATTGGTACAACAGCGACAGTTCCCTCATCCAACATGGACATTACAGCGTCCTGAACAAACTCTCGACCAGTTTGATCAATATTGGCTTCCAAAGTAAGACAGTTTGTAAGACCAGTGTCGGCTGCCGCCAGATATCGATCGTTCATATCAACGATTACTTCCTCAATCGTGATTGCAGCACAATCAGATGCGAATCGATTGTAGATTGAATTGATGATCGAACGATCGGCTCCTCTCGATAACCTGACTCGGTCTGGTCTGTAAGAAGACGCGGGTCCAGTGCTATAGAATGTCGTGGTCGGGTCCTTGTTCATGAACGCATTCCATGCATTCTTAATCCTTGTTCCTAAACCCATTTTGAATTATCTCCTCTTCTTCTTACGATTGAACCCGAGCCATCCTTCGATCATCTTCTTTCCAGCGTCAATAGACTTACCGGCTGCTTTTACTCCAGAACTCGCCGTAGAAGTGATCCCGCGACCGGCTGAAGTAAGACCCTTTCCTGCTGCATTAACGCCCTTCTTAGCAATCTTTTTGGTTCCTTTCCAGCCTTTCTGGATCCCCTTTCCGGCTGCGTCAAGTCCTTTACCAGCCGCATCAGTAGCACTGTTCCATCCTTTTTGGATTCCATTGCCAACGGTTCTTGCTCCGCTAGAAAACGTATTAAGGGTGCCTCTTCCAAATGACTCAGCTCTCCCATATGCTGTCTTGCTATAAGATTTACGAACTTTCTTTAGCCCCTTCTCGTATTCTGGAAGAAGAGATTTATAATAGTCGCGTGCCGGATTATTCTTATCAGACGCCTTCTTCTTAACATCTTCATAAGCTTTACGAATCGTCTTATAATCTGAGTGCTTCTTTCCACCAAGTCCGTTATTAATTCGTCCTGGGACACTCGCGATTCCTTTTCCGGCTACCTGCAATCCCTTTCCTGCTGCATCAAGTCCTTTACCCGCAATGTCAGTTGCTCCATCCCATCCTTTTCTGATGTTCTTTGAAGCTCCTTTACCGAATCGTGTAAGGCCCTTTCCTGCTGCATCAAGTCCTTTACCCGCAATGTCAGTTGCTCCATCCCATCCTTTTCTGATGTTCTTTGAAGCTCCTTTACCGAATCGTGTAAGGCCCTTTCCTGCCGCATTAAGTCCTTTACCCGCAATGTCAGTTGCTCCATCCCATCCTTTTCTGATGTTCTTTGAAGCTCCTTTACCGAATCGTGTAAGGCCCTTTCCTGCCGCATTAAGTCCTTTACCTGCAATATCGGTTGCTCCGTCCCATCCTTTTCTGATGTTCTTTGAAGCGCCTTTACCGAATCGTGTAAGACCCTTTCCTGCCGCATTAAGTCCTTTACCTGCAATATCAGTTGCTCCGTCCCATCCTTTTCTGATGTTCTTTGAAGCATCTTTTCCGAATCGTGTAAGACCCTTTCCTGCCGCATTCAACCCGCTATTAGCTCTGCCAAGCATGCTATGTTTTGCCTGGGATCCGTATGCCAATGCTTCACCAGCATATTTCATTCGATCGCCAAGACTCCTAGCATTTCTGAGATTTCTTACACTCTTCTTATACCGGTTGTACGGACCGATCCCTACTCCGACATCAATCTTTCTTCCAAGATTTCTTGCCCCTCTGGAAGTTGCATTCCACGCTCTTCCTGCTGTATTTGCAGCACCTCGTCCGAACTGGGTCAATCCATGCCCAGCCGCATTAAAACCGCGGCCCGCTGTGTTTCGAATTCCGTTTCCAACTTTTGATGCTTCGTCATAAATATAACGAAACGTTCCACCGCCAATTGGGATCTTCTTAATGTACTTATGATGTGCTCTATCACCCATCTTATCTGCGCCTCCTGCGCTCAAGCAGCTGCCGGTTAATCTCCTGCTGCCCTCGTCTAATTAATTGTGCCTTGGTCACTTCGCTCATCGCTGAGAATCTATTTTGATTCATGCTCCCTCTACTAACAGCACCGACAACTGCATTATTTGCTCCACTTGCTTCTTTCATACGATCAGCTGCTTTTTTCTGTGCTGACCAAATTTGAGAAAGACTGGCTCCACCACTTGGTTTTCCTATCTGCTGCCGATCGACAGCTCCAGCTTTTGAATATGTCCTGTTAGGATCATGAACCAAATTCCCAAATCCTAACGACATCTTAGACTGCTTAACTACCGGCGATGCCTGAGCCTGCTCTGATGAGCCTTTTCCCTTTTTGGAGCCCTTTCCTTTTCCGCCTTTTCCTCCAGATGAACCCTTTCCTTTTTTCTCAGTATCTTCTCCACCTTGCATCTTCTGTTGGGTTTTAAAAGTCTTAAATCGAGAAGTTACTCCTGCACCAACATTCCCAGCAGCATTCTTCATATACGCTGCAAGATCATCTGCGGAATAGAAATATCGATAGTGGCCATTAATATTAATCTTCTGTATATACCTGTGATTCCGGCTCACAGAGCCAACTGGACGACTCATACATCAAACCCCTCTCTGTTCGCCTTGAATGCTACATATGCGTCAATGGTTGCTGCGACAGCATCAATCTTATCTTCATATTTCCGTTTCAACAGTTTACGATTTCCATTCGTATCCTGAATTGTGATGCAGTTACCCATCGTAAACGAATACAATTTTTGATCGAACAATAGCACCCGATCTTCGGCCATTGCTTTAATCTCGCCAAGTGGAACAGATTCTGTTCTTGCCCCCTGTGGTACCTTTTCAATTCCAAAAGGACCATTCTCTTTAGCCCAACGATCTATGAATCCTGCTGCATTATATGGGTCATACCCAACTGCCATAACATCGTAGTTATGTTTGGCTATATACTGGTCTAACTCGTCATAGACGGCCATCAAATCAAGGACAGCACCATCCATGATGACCAAACTGTCTTCAGCAATGAATTCGTTGTATTTCAGACGCATCGCCATCGGCAACTTATCAAGTGTTCTTTGGGAAATATAATTGCGAGATTTTACGCCAAAGTATCCGTTACTGATCGGAAATAGAAATAGAAATGAACAGAAATCGTCACCCATGGAAAGGTCCATTCCCATAGAGCAAGTCATTCCATCAAAGTTCTTTGGAGAATGAAGCTTAGTCTCATTATATGTGAAGAAATATGTGAATCCTTCCATCGGTATTCCGAATCTCTTTGCAAGAATATCGTTCCTGGCGGCTGGCACTTGCTCAGCGCGTTCGACGTCTCTTTGGTATGTTTCATACGTCACCGTCTTGCCAAGATTTGGATTCGCCTTCATCCACATAGCCGGATTATTGACTTCTTTGATGTCGTCTAACTTGTAATAAAAAATGGACACGTGAGGGTTATAGTATTTACCCTTCAGGATGTCCATCAATTCCATTTTGATTGTATCTCCTGCGCCATTCCTGACAGTTCCTTCTGAACTTGCCGAAACAATGACGTAGTCATCGACCTTTGCTGCACCCTGCTCAATAGCACCGATAACATCTTCCTTAATGTCTGCAGACAACCATTCGTCGACTGTCGAACATTTCACTCGAAGCCCCTGAAGTTTGTCAATGCGCATCGGGCGAACCTCAAGAAGTGAATTCGTAAGAAAGTTCTCGATCCCCTTCTTTGTCGGGCACAGTTTCTGTCGGTTTCGTTTCGATCCAGTTGTGTTCTGAATCGATCCATCTGTGAGAAACGTGTATACAGGACCTCGTGCTCGTGAGATTGCAGTACGTATCGGCTGCATGACCTCTTCCGCCAACTTCATAACTGGTGCGGTCGTAATCTGTTCTGTTGTTGTCGTGTCTACAACTAAAAAATATTGTTGCAAAAATGACAAGTAAATAGACTTAGCCGCAGATCTTGCGATGATCAGATACTGCTTATTAACAAGCCGTTTCTTTACCTTCTTGTGCTGATACCGACCGTGCTGGTCTGGTATTTCCTGATCTTCAAAGTAGAACCAAGCCAACAATTCTTCAGCCCAAAGCTTGAACGTATCCAATAGCTTTACTGGGCTCCCATCGGTAAGCGTCAGTTCATTCTCGCAAAAATCGACGAACCCGTTGATTGCACAATCATCGTAGTAAAAATCCGGATTTGCGATCAAGCCATCAATTCGGTTCATCTCCATCGAGATCTCTTTGTTTACTGGAATGTCGCCTCGTAGAACGGCGTCCCTAAACTTGCCATAATAATAAGGAGTCGCCGTATTAGACAACATGCTTCTGCCTCTTTTCTGTTCAATTATGCTATACTAAAGTCATCTACAAATCTCACTTTACGGAGGGTAAAAGAGATGAAAAAATTCATACCGCTAGCTCTTGGCTTAGCAATCTGCTGTGCAGTTCCAACGTTTGCTACATCGGCAGAACCAGATCTGAAATCCTATTCAGATGAGGATCTTCAGAAGCTCTATACTGATGTAAAAACAGAGCTGACCTCGCGAAATCTCACTACTGGTGATAGTATCGGATCTGGTGTATATATCATTGGAACAGACGTCAAAGTCGGAAGGTACAAATTTACTAGTGATAATGACGGTTCGTGTGTTTTATACGCCAACAAAGACGATTACGATTCTAGAGATAAACAAAGTACGTCATACGTAAGTCAGGGTGAATCAACTGACCTCAATCTTACAGATGGGATGGTCATAGAGCTCTATTCGTCAGGAACCTTAGAAGCCTCGAATCCAAGCTGGGCTGCTGACTAATTACTGAATAATCGGAAGCATCTTCCTAGGATCGTATTCATATGGAGAATCGTACCAGGTATCATATGACTTTTTGGTTCGGTTCTCCGTTGATGCGGTCTGACGAGAATTGTACTCTCGTCTATTCTTATCAGCCTGATTCTTGTAGTTCCAATAATTGAATTCGGTCTTTGCTCTATCAGCCTCTTCTTTCCTTATCTCATCAGCTGTCTTTGGCGTCCGTTTCTTGTAGAAACTGTCAATCGATTTATCAATACCCTTCTGAATGAAATCCTTCGTAGACTTCTCGAATACGGGTTGAGCAACATTTTTCATAAACGAGCTGACCATCTTACTTCCAGCATGAACCTGCTTCGGATTCAAAGCGGCATTCAGATCTCGAATGTTCTTTTGGGACCGAAGATAGTTCTCCATCATTATTGATTCGTTATATGCCTTCCTTCGCTCATCATCGGTCATCTGATTCCAGCTCTTCTTCGCCTGCTTATTCCGCTCGTCGATTGCTTTCTTCACATTTCGTGAATTCTGCTTCTTCGCTTTCTCTCTTGCCACATAATCTCGGAAAGAAGTTCGCACTTTGTTTCCGACTTTGCTAGCAGCTTTTCTAAGCCCAGATCCATACCGTTTCCGTCCAGCTGCAGTCAAAGATCCATCGGAATTCTGAAATCGTCTGACACCCCATTTCATTCCATGAATGCCGTTATGCTCGAGATAGTCTTCACCAACGTCTATGGCATCTCCGTAATATAAGTGTTCCACATACTCACCTCCCTTCTGTGAATTTATTGATAATAAGCCCCTCGTATCTCTGTCTCATACCGGATTCTTGACTCATACTCTTTCACAGTTTCGTTCAAGCATTCTTTCACGGCTGAACTCTGAGGCGGATCAAATATGAGTCGAACCTTCGCATACATATAAGTCTTCACCATATTCAGTTGCTTGTTGCTTTTTGTATAGTCTGACCAAGAATCATCTGGTCCAGAAATCTGATAACCGTCTTTAGGTCCAACACCTAACTGGTTTAGAACAGCGAACGCTGTGTTGATGTGCATGATCAATTGATCATCGAAATATGTGTAATCGGAAGCTATCCCTAAAGACAGCTTCACAGAATTTAGGATACTGTCTTCCATAGGTTATCTCCTATTTGTCTATCCCAGAGTAATACATAGGCCTCACTTCCAGGGACACGTATCGTTTGGCTTACGCTCAATCGGGTCTTGTACTAAGTTATTTGCATCTCCAAAGTGAATCGCATTGTGAGTCTCTCGAGAAACGCAGATTAAATACTCCGGATTTATGAGAATATCAGATCGATCCAGGATGTCCTGTTTCGTAATTGGATTCAGATGATGAATGTAGATGTAGCGATTAAGCTCATGACCCGGAACACCAAGATCGCAGCCATTGTCCCGTAATATGACTTGTCTTCGAATTGCTCTCCACTCTGGAGATGTGTAGAATGTCTGATTCAAATATCGCTCGTACCCAAATGTATCGGTTCCGACTGTTCCAGGAACTTTGCAATACTCAAATCGTTCTTTGAATGTCTCTAATTTGGAGAGTTCAGTGTACGTACGGATCGTCTTCTCCGTCGTCATTGCTATCTTCTCCTTTATACCTTCGCATAGCATTGACAGCGTTCTCGTACATCTCTTCCATCTTCTTAAGAGACTGCAATTGTTCTGTCTTTGCTGTGATGAGATCCTTCTGACGTTCCAGAATCTCCTTCTCTATACGCTCTTTAGTTGATCCAAGCTTTAAATAATGTGTGATTACCTGCGACGAAGCGGTTCCATCACGTAATTGCTGCTCTGCCAGATCAACTGCCAGTGAAATCAGCTGGTTTTCTCTTGCTTCTGGAGTAAGAGCCGGGCGCATAGGTGGCTTTTCGCTTGCGTTTGCAGCCTGTTTTCTAGACCTTCGCACGTGTTTCTTGCTCCTTCCTATGAGTTGCATATGACTTTGATAGACTTTGAGGAGGGTTGCAACGGTTCTCATTTCGCCCAAAAGGAGAACAAATATGGAGCAACCATCTATGGCAACACAGCACTGTTTAAAGGAGGTAACAAATGACAGTAGGATACGTTGCAACCCTGTTCAAAGTCTATCAAAGCATAAAAACATTACCGAAAACCTACCCCCGGAGAAAATATCAAGACCGCGCCGATGACAGAGGGGGTGTATTTTTTACAGACCCCCTCCGGGGTGGTTGTTTTTGTCTCATCGGGTAGTTAATTCCAACTTTTGGCTCTTTTTCGCTTAATATTGAAAAACATACAGAAAAGCAAAACGAACAAAACAAGCCAACAAAAGCAATTTAAAACCCGATCTTTACAAATTCTAATCATTTGTCGTTTTCCTTGACTTTGATGTACACATCGATTGGGTCATTTTTTACAATTTCGTCAATTGCTTGTTCAATAATCGAATCTTCTTCTTCATTCGACAAAGTGTTTTCATCAATGTGTTCGCTTTCAACAATGTTGTTGTAAACGCGACTCAAATAATCTTGCGAATGATAGCCAAATTCGTTATCGCAATCAAGCCATTTGACATAGTCATCAAACGGATTGAACGGATTGTCTTTTGTACTTAATGCATACCTTGCCATATAGCTCATCTCCTATTAATTTCACTAATAAAGCCTATAAACGATGGTTATTTACATCTTCCCATTCAGATACTTGCTGACGGTAGATGTTGATACTCCAAGAGAATCCGCGATTTCCTGAAGAGTATAGTCATTTGCTGCCATCTGCTTGGCTTTATTTTCTTTAGCTCTAGTAAGAGATGCTGACGGTTTCGGTAATGCTAAGTCTCTGACCCGATCTTTATCTGCATATTTCAGAATTTTCTCAAGCTCTGAATCATGAATTGCTCCAGCCTGTATAGCCTCGAATTCTTTATCCGAAATATCGATAGGATGTCTCTTAGCCCCTACAGAAGCTCTAGCTTTTACAAGTTCTTTTTGAGCCTGTTTCTTTACTTCCTTCCGGTTGCTTGCAAATTCCTCATCCTCATCTTTCATTTTCTTTATCACGGAGTTAGCGATGAACTGAGCTTGTCGTTCTCTTGGCTTGTTCAGTTCAGCAATGAGCAGCTGTGACTTCAAATGATCGACTTCTTTTGCATATTTCTTTGCTGCATCCGGGTTGTACTTTAATGTTCCAGTGGACACGTATTCTTTTCTTGCTGCATTAGCCAGCGATTTCATATGATTTGCATAATTCGCATACAATTCCTCGACGGGGTGCCCTGAAGATAGGGTACGGGCATCAGGGGTTTCCATCATCTGGCTAGATTGCTGGGTTCGCATTTTTTGCTTACCCGTCTTGGGGTCTGTGTAGTAAAGACGATCCGAAGTCTTGTAAATTAATTCGCCAGTCTCCGGATTAATTCTGGGAGTTCCCTGTCTCTTCGGTACACTAACCTGCCCCTTAGCTCTCGAAAGAATCGTTCCAGCTCCATATCCAACGTTTCCGTCATCTTTTATATGCTTCTGGTACTTTTCTTTTAATGCAGCAATTCCGTTTTCTTCATAACTGGATTGGTAATCCAATTTATGTTTTGCGGCATCGATAACAACCATAGAATGCCTAACGGCTCTCGCCAATTCGTCTGGTGTTGCACCCTTAATAGTCATATCGGTAACCAAATTCGATACTTTGCCCATTTCAGTTTGGGTATTTCTCATAATTTTGAATTCATGACCATTACGATAATAATGCTCGTTGCCATTCGAATCGGTTTTAACGTCGTCAGCACCATATTGCATTTTCGGTTCAAATCCAGCTAGACCAGCCAAAGGTTTCTTCGACGTGATCTTTACTTTACTGAACGTACTATTGCATGGAATGACAAGAACTGTATCGCCATCGAAATCAGCACCGGAAAGAATTCCAGCATTCTTTGCATTAATTCCAATAGCATCAACAGCTTGTTTCGTTATGGTTGATGACGCTTCTTTGTTTTTGTTATTGACTTTAAGAATCGGAATTTCGAATGTTCCACCATGCGGGAACCGGATAAGAGCAACAGTTTCGCCATCGTGATACTGAGGTGCGAATACTTCGTTGTCTTTTAAAGATGGGACTGGAAGAATGACTTTGTAAGATTGTCTTGGAAGCGCTGCAGCTTTTAGGTTCACAGCGGCTTTATCACAATCCTGTGCAAAACTCATGAGCATATTCTTTTTGACAGTCGGATTTGTGATGGACATGATCTCTTTGTATTCGATGTCCTTATCTTCTTCAGACATTTTCAACTGTTTTTGAATCAGCTCTTTCTTTTGCTTGGCTAAGAACTGTGAAGGAAGCTGTTTACTCCATTCGCCCCAATCTCCTTCATCTGACCGTTTGTTAATCAATGAAAGCTGCTTCTTTCCATTTTTGTCATAATAGTACGATTGGCCACCATTTTTAGATGATGGCTCTTTTGGATCGTAAACGCCTTCTTTGATCAATGATCCGAATGGATTTGTTTGATCGACGTTTCCATCTTTATCGGTCTTTACAGGTTTCAAGACTTTTCTCATCGGTGTGCCAGATGGTTTATTTGTGTTGAACAATACGTCAACTCCATCTGGAAGATTATCTGAATAGACCGCCATGCCTTTCAAATATCTATCGCCATCAACGAGAATTCGAACCTGTGCGTAGTGAGATCCACCAAGATCCAGGTCAGGAACTCCTCTTCGAAGCTCTATTACTCCGTCCTTTTCAACGCCGCCTTCGTCTCCATAACGAATCGCTAATCTTTTCGAATCCATCGACTTCGGAAATACCCACTTTTTGTCATAGGTGTCACCGCCATCATTGGATACGTAATCATTGATTGGTTTTATGTTCTGGAAATCGTAAGCGGCGCTATGAGGAGTTCCAGGTTTTGCAAGACACATGAATGTTGTTTGCTGCGCTGAATTCGGATTTGTAACCTGTGGCACTCGTCCTCCGTACTTCTCATAACCGTCGAGCTGTGCTAATGCAATAGCCTTGCTAAGTTTCTCTTTGGTTATTCCAAGTTCTTTCTCAACACCATCACCAATATCAATAATGCCTTTTTCGTCAGCCTGTTTCTCAAGAAAGTCAGCGGTTGCACGCGAAGCTTTTGTTGCTGAGTCATGCTTCTTTCCTAGAAGCGCACGAACAGATGACTCAGGCATGTCAAGCTTCTGTGAAATATCATTGTACGTTGCCCCATGCTCACGCATTGATTTGGCTGTTGCAAGATTACGTGCCTCACGCTGTGCTTTCGCAATTGACAGCTGATCTCTGAAGGATCCTGTACTCATACCCATTGACTTAGCAATTGCCGTGTTTCCGGTATAAGTTTTGTTTGTTTCAGGATCCGTGAAGGTGAATCCTTTTGTCTTCTGTTTTTCAGATACGGCTCTCAAGAATTCATCAACACTGTCATCATCTTTAAGGTTAATACTTGTCTTGCTGTTCTGAGATCCATACTTAACCCCAGTTAACTTCTCTGCACGAGAGATAAGATCGCCAGTTCTTTGGTATGGATCTTCACCTGAACCCCATGGATATCTACCAGATCGTCTGGGCATACCGTAATGCATCAGATAATCTTCGTTTTTTGTTTTCCGCATAGCCTTAGCCAAGTCTCGCGGACTAAACCGGTCAAATATCATACGGCATCCCTTTCTATCTTGGTAACCACATTGTTAGCATGTACAATTTTATCGATGACGCTTTTTAACTCCTCAGCTGTTGGAGTCAAAATATCAACTTCACCGAATTGGTAGATACGTAGCTCATGATCAATTGTCTTTGGATCCACCTTGTATTCAAGGCAGTACAAAGCGTCATAGATCAAAAGCTGTTCGAAGTGAGCAGGGATTGCACCAGTCTTCAAATCATGAATTCGAAGAAGGCCATCTCGCATACACAAAGCATCAGATGTTCCGAAGAAGTCTTCGGAATAATAAAGACGCTGCTCGGAACTCATTCGAAAACCGATCGCGTCGTTAATAAAAAGAACAGCAGTTTTAAAAACTTCGTTTGGAATATACTTAAGCCCATCGATCAACTGAACACCGTATATAGAAACTTCATCCAGTCTCTCGTCATAGTATTTCTCAAACAGACGAGTTTTCACATCTTTACGAACCTCTTCTGCCGAAGTTACTTTCGAACCAGATTTGATCCGAATGGACGACCATTCATGAATCTCTGTTCCAAGAGCCGTTCTTCGAAGATTCTGAACTCTGGCAATCAGTTTGTCGTCGTCATAGTTTAACCAGGACGGCTGGCTTGGACTAAACGTTGCGTGAGCATCTTTTATTTCCAGATGCTTGTTCAAAGGTTTGCTTAAGTTCATTCAGTACCTCCTCCTTGTTTTCGGGATAGACGAATCTTGCAAACGACATTTCATTCATTTGCGAAACTCGGTATTCCTGATTTGGTTGCTTATGTGCTGTCTTTGCTTTCTTGCATTCAAGTGCAGCCCACTTGTTCTGATACAGAACCAGGAGGTCCGGTGTCCCTTGAGGAATTCCAGGATCTGACGCATCCAGTTTCATGACGATGCTTCCTGGAAACATCTCTCGAACGTCCCGAATCAGCTTGGCCTGAAAGTCTCGTTCAAGTAGTCTGCTCATCTTGTGCTCCTTTCTGAATTGGGCGACCAAAAACGAAAGAGAAGAAAGATCGCGTAAACTCGCGTTTTTATCTTTTCTTCTCATAACAGTCCCTGTAAATCCTGCGGTTCACAAATTTGAGCAAAAAAAAAGAGGACATGCCATTTTGGGCGCATCCTCTAATTCGATCATTCTTCTTTGTGCTGCCGCTTCTTAATCTCATCGGCAATCGTCGTAATGAAAATATCAATCCGATCCTGACGGGCTTTCATTCTTTGCCCGATCAAACAGAACCCAACGACGATTGAACCGGAGATTGCGAATAAGCCTGCTCCAAACAGCAATCCTATTTGACTGATATGGAACAGCCAGCTCATTAACAGAGCAAAAGAAATTACGTACGAAATCACTCAAAAGTCCTCCATTTGTGAAGATCCTGAAAATCGCTAAAAATACCCAAAAATTTGGTTAGGTGTCAAGGTGTCACTTTTTTTCGTATATTTATATAAAAATATTAAAATTTTTTTCACATTAATTGTAAAAAAAAGTGACACCTTGACACCTAAATCATAAAAATGACCAAAAAACAGTCAAAAACACCCAAAAAAGGGCATTTTTAGGCAATTTTTAGCCATTTTTGACCATTTTTAGCCAAATTTTAGGTGTCACTTTAGGTGTCACTTTCGTGTCACTTTTTCAAAAGTGACACCTTTTTTGACACTTTTTTAGCATTTTTCGCGATTTTTTCCGATTTTTCAAAGTCAATTTTTCTCAAATTTCGCGATTTTTTGTTTAGGTGTCACTTTCGTGTCACTTTTTAAAACTAAAAGTGACACCTAAATTTCCGATTTTTAGGCCTCTTTGTCACCAATTACACGCCCAGTTTTGATGTCCTGGACCCTAATTTTGCCGTACAAACGATACCCAAACCGCTTACAAATTTTGAAAATTACAAGCAGAAATCCATGAAACTTCGGATCATAATTCTCATTTCTCTTCGTCCTAGGATCCTCAGAATTGGCAAAATTCTTCTGCTGTTCATCGATTGGGGCAGATTCAATAGCCCCCTCAACGATGTCCTCAGGTACCGTTTTTGCTACAAAATCTCTCTGCTGCTCATCAATTGTCATCATGTTTATCTCCTCCTATTTCGCTTATAACAGTCTTTTACATATGAAAAATGCACCCTATCATTTAAGGATGCATCTCGTTCAACTTGTCTATTTTCTTCAACTTTCTTTTTCCACGCCCCGTATTTTTCACAAATATCATGACATGTCGGTGTCCGGTCGTCACAGTTTTTGCATGGGCAGTCATTGCTCGACCTAAATACAAACGGTATCATACGCAAATGATCTCCTTGGCATAGGGTAATCCTTCGATCCACATAGTGAAAACCTGCCATTCGATCAGTTTATGGTACCGCCTCTGGTTCCAAATATTGGACAGAGTCTGATAATTCATCTGATAAGTCCGCTTTTGGTTAAAACTCTGCGGCAAATTCATCAGAATCTGGTTCCAAAAGCTCTTTGCATGTGTCGGATCCTCCGTATTCTGGTACTTATCGATCCAAAAGTTCAACTGATAGATCGTATTTTCGAGCGTTTGACGCCCAATATCGGTCGAAGAGTCTGTTGAGAAGTCCTCAATCGTCAATTTACGGCTTCCAAGTCTATGCATCGTGCTCGTGCTGTTGTCTGTAACCTCTCCAGCAGGGATCGAACCGACCTGATAAGTCTCAAACTGCTTCCACCAGTACAACGGAGCCGTGATATCGACCCAAGCATTGATCATTCGACGGTATTTTGCATGGTCAGAACCCGCTACAGCGAGCCTTTTCATCAAATCCAGGTCCTTTTCTCCGATTTTCAATGGGATTCCATACACATTGAACTCTGAATCGCTCTTTTCCCACGATTCCATAGGGTTTCTCATGCCTCTGATAGCTGGTTCAAATCCGTAAACTGTCGTTTTTTCGAGTAAAATCATAAAAATCCTCCTTATTAAGTTGAAATTTGGCCTGCACAAGCTGCATACCCACAAATATCGATGTAGGTATCAGTCTTTTCTTCTTTACAAGTCATGGCACGCCCTATCTTGAATAGGACCATCGCCATCGCAACGTCTTTTGATGATATGTCACGAACAACCGGAACACGACCAAAATATGCTGTCCATAGCTTCGCGATCACCTCAAAATTATCTTCAGGCTCTCCATATTGCTGATTTCGGTCCGATGTGACAATTTTTTTCGCTTCTTCTAATATCTCTTTTCGGTTCATTATTAATACGCTTTCTTTGGAAACGGATCCAATGCCTTCAATTGTGCTCTACGACGTTCTTCTCTAGTCATATACACCTTGCCATTCGTCATATATCTGAGTGGCTTGTTGAATGGGCATTCTCCATCCTTGTACGCTGGAACGTCCGGTGAACTCAGGCAGTTACAAAAATAACGATGAGTTGCGCTGTTATAGTGCCTCGCAAAACAAGGTCTTGAATCACCACAAATTGCAAATCCAATCATACATGCCTCCACAATGCCTCTGTAACGCTCTATTTGCCGTCTATTTCCGTTTCTGTCCATTCTTTCGATCCCTTTATCGTTGAACTGGCAGAATATAATTTAGACATCTTTAAGGGCGTCACAGGACTATTCAGATTATTCAGACTTTTGTTTAAAATACTCAGGTTTCGCATATTCTGGACCTTTATGATCCGTTTTCTTATATGCATTTATATAATTTTTGCAGGTATAGCAAGGATCCTTACGCCTAAGCATTGGATCCAGTTCGAAGAACGCACAATTACGGCACCATGGACCGTAGTCAATTCTCTCCCAGCCGTCGTCCATCTCAAAGTTGAGTGGCTTTACTGTGTCGGTATCTTCTGTCTGAAGGCATTCTTCGCAAATATCTCCACGATCTGGAAGGTGTTTACACTTCGGACAGAAGAATCGGAAGTCTTTGATGATCACTTCAGTTCTCCTTTCGTTCAATTGCAAGAAGCTTTGGTTCGATGCTGAATATGAAATCGCGATCGATGGACTTAAACAGTTTTTCCGTTGCCAGAATTCTGTAACCGCATGCTTTGAAGATGCTCGGTTCACGGACAATACCAATTGTTATCCGCACTCTATCATCGACAAAGTTACTTGACCAAACTTTGATGCATCTAATATTTTCATAATCGTCTTTAAAGCTCAGTGCATCATCTACAACGTCTTTGATAAGCTGAATTTCATCTTTATTGAAAAAAGTTTCAAATTCGTCTTCCGTATCTATTGATACCATAGGTCTTGACTTTTCTTCGTTTTTCATAGTAAGTTCTCCTTTTACATGAATATAAAGAATTGAAGCGCCATGATCGCTCCAACCAGGATAATCTTTGCAATATCAATCACTGTACAAAGGCTGCGAGCGCGTCTGTTTGTCCAGTAAAACCAATAATATGTTTTCGACCCGTTCTTAGGCCGATATCGGTCCTTTATGCAAAGCTGCATAAACTCAAAACTGAAATAAACGACACACAGCACGACAGTTACAATTTCAATAACGCTCATTCGTCCTCCTTGTTTTCATCCTCGTTCATAGGGACAGGACTATCTTCTTCATCTTCGTCTTCTGTAAGCCCCAGAGCGTATGCCATGTACATCCGAATCGTTCCATCCAGATGATTGGTAGCATTTACAAGCTGACGGACAGCATTCGCGAGCCCTCTAAGCTCTTTTGTCTGTCTTTTCATTTCCTCAAGTCTCAGCTGCTCTTCTCTAGTCATTGTGTTTCCTCCTTTTTGAAAAAAAATATAAAAGAAAGAGGACTCGATCATTTCGATCAAGCCCTCAATCCGGCCAACCAAACAGTCAATCTTCGTCATCCCCTACAAGCCCGAGAGTATATTCCAGGTGTTTCTGAATTGGTCCGCCAACTTTACGGACATCGTTCATTATCTCTCTGGTCTGCCTTTTCATTTCCTCTTCGTAATCATCTACATCTACAACCTCAAAAGTATATTCCATGCGCTTCTGAATTGTTCCGTCAAGCCGATCGATAGCATTCACTAGTTCTCTGGTCTGTCTTTTCGTTTCCTCTTCGTCTTTACCATCCTCTACAAGCCCAATAGCATATTCCATGTACTTCCGAATTGCTCCGTCAAGCTGACGGACAGCATCCATGAGCCATCTAAGCTCTCTGCTTCGTTCGTTCATTTCCTCTTCATCTTTGCTATCCTCTACAAAAAATTCAAGAGCATATGCCATGTACATCTGGATTGTTCCGTCAACCCGACCGGTAGCAGTCGCAAGCTCTACAATCTCTCTGGTCTGTCTTTTCAGTTCCTCAAGTCTCAGCTGCTCTTCTCTAGTCATCATGTTTCCTCCTTTGATTTGACAAGTTTTAATAAAAGCAAGAGGACCTGATCATTTCGA
>AUXO017366872.1_pt1 | contig 34897 bp, 38 predicted proteins | sample 768731 | NCBI WGS metagenome assembly AUXO01 (sample SAMN02715735, study PRJNA202380) | gut metagenome | biome: sheep rumen | host: Ovis aries | place: New Zealand: Palmerston North | reverse complement strand
TCCAGAATGAAGCTGAAGGAACGGTCTATCTGATACTTCGGATCGCAGTTCTTGCCTGGCCTAAATTTAAGTACGTCGGGATCTCTCTTCAAGAACTTCTCGATGTTTCCTCCGCAGAACTGGATGAACTTGTTGTAGAGATATTCCATATCTGAGACCCATCTCTCGATCACGTTCTTAGGAGCACAAAATAGGTTATAGGGGTGAAAGACTTTGGCATCAGCCAGAATCTTGAAGTCTTCATTTGTGAGAGCATATCTCAGGAAGTCAACATACTGGATCGTGTGACAGTAAGCTAACTGTCCCAGAACTCCATTTGGCATAGGCATTGGCTGTGCAGTCGCTAGAATACAGCACTGTTGCATGAGCTGTCTTCGATAGTGATGAAGACAAGCCCATTCGTTGTCCTTTAGCTGAGTCGAGATCCACTTCCACGCGTTCAGCTCTGCTCTCATCGGATCGTTCACTCCAGGAACTTGTATGAACTTGAATGTATTGGAATCAGTCCATTTTCCACTAGCGTCAGTGTGATGGCCGATGATGAAACATGGAGTCTCTGATATGGCAGTGAACTCGCTTGCTTTCTGTCCAGGACTCAGTATGAAGTCACCTGACTTATTACTGTGAGATAGAATGTAGTTTTTTAACACTGATTACCTCTCCTTTGTATACGAAAACTGGCTTTCTATTTAACAGTGGTCTATTCTTCAATATCTCCTTCACTCCAACCTTGTCGTTAGCTCTTCCATACATTGAGTGAAGCATGAGATGGTCATCTCGGTCCAGAACGACAAACGAGTCAACGACCCAGCCGAAGCAGTGATGTATGTTGCTGTTCTCTGGATAGACTCCCAAGTCGATCGCTAAGCATCTAGAGTTGACATGGCACTTACAGCAGAGAGCATATTCAGGATCAGCTCTTCTACGCTCTTTCTGTCTGCCTCTAGTTCTCTCGTACTGCTCTGGATGGTCTTTTCTGTATTGTGTAGCTCTTTCTCTGAGCTTGTATCTGTTGTTCCATCTGTACTGACGGAGCTCATCCGCATGCTCTGCTTGATACTTTCTCACGTTTGCCATGTGAGATTCGTACGCTTCTATCGATCCGTACTTCTCGCATATCTGTTCATCAGTGAGCTTTCTCTTTCTGCCCATAAGTGGTACCTCTTTTGTTTCAATATAGATATTTATTGGGAACACAAAAAGAGCATAGCCTTGTAAGCCATGCTCTTAGTGTTACTTCTTGACAGCAGATCTAGCGTTAGACAGCGTATGCTCTATCTCTCGCTCTGTCCACTTCTCTCTTCTTGCTTTGTCCTTGACTTCATCTAGCGTCTTGTTGTCGTTGTATTGAAGACAGCAGCACAGAGCAGCGTAGAACCATGTTGCCGAGTTGCCGTTGCCACGAACTTTCAAGAACGGAGTCTCTAGGTATCGCTTGACAGTCTTGTACTCTCGGCACATTCCGTCATGATTGTTCATAGAAGAGAACTTCGATCTTATCCTCATTATCTCTTCTCGTTCCTTTTCCTCTTTTTCTTCTGTATGCCACTTTTTCTCAGCTTCTGCTAATTTAGCTAAGATATCTTTTCTGTTGCTGATGTAGTTTTCCGGATTAGAGTATAGCGTCTTCTGAAGCTTTCCAGTGTCTGATCTCACTACGTCAGGAGCACGAGTCAATCTAGACGGATTAGTGCACTTTGAATCAGCTCCTGGAAATATGTTCTTCTCGAGCCATTTCCATATCTTCTTGTACCATCGTCTGCACAGATCCGAGTATATTTCTGAGAACTCAACTATCATGTGTATAGACTTCGATCCTGAATAGACTGCTCTAACTAAAACGTCTTTGTTCGCTTCCATTATCTTGATCTGAGCATTTAGCGAAATTTCGTCGAACTCGAACAAGAACCTAGTATACTTTAGACAGGTGCTGTCTGATCTTCTAGGGTTCTTGTCATACAGCTCGTTAAGTACCTGATACTCTAGTCCTGGAATCCTCTTAGGAGACAGGTTATTATATAGGTCGCTGTAGTAGATCATGCTTTACCATTGGCTATGTCGTTTATTCTGTTCTCGAAAGAATCTTTCTGAGGCTTTAGAGGTTGTTCCTCTGTCCTCTTTCCATTTCTCGATTTAGTCGAAAAGTGTGGACGACCATCATTTCCCATGAGATCAGGATATCTCTTTTTGATCTCGGTGTTGAAGTTCAGGAGAGTCTTAGAGTTGAAGCCCATGTTTTTGCACCATGTCTTGTACTCCAGATATACATCTTCTGTTTCCTTGTCATCGTCGTAAACGAACTCGTAGTAGTCATTCCATGCGACGATTGTAGACTTAGTAGGCATATAGCTTCTCTGTTCGACGTCTATCGCCTTTCCTGCTTCACTGAACTCGTCCCAGTAGCCTTTCTCTCTCGTCTCGTCAACGCCTTTCCACATATCCTCAGCTTTAGCGAGCATCGCGTTTAGCTTAGCTCGTTCTTCGTTAGATCCAGGTACTGATCTTCTGCAGTCGAACTCGTAATATCTTCTCATTGACGTCTCGTCATAGAAGACGTCGAATAGATGATAGTTTGCTGTAGAGATGCAAGAGAATGTGATATCTCTCTTCATCTGTAGCTGCTTTCCGTAGATACGAGTGTCCATCTTATCACCAGTAAGCATCGACTTCATTACAGCCATCTGGTCTGCAGTCATAGTAGCTTCTCCTCCTACGAACTTGGTCTCTGCGTTCATAGCGAGCTCTTCGAAGTTGATCACGAAGTTCTCTGTGAACTTCATGACTTCCTTCGTCTGATCCATCATGGTTCCGATTGTGCTCTCAAGATAGAAGTCTGCGAAAGGATCACAGAGATGCCTTACGATCCACGTCTTACCGATTTTAGTAGGTCCGAAGAGGTTGAGCCAGATGTGCCATACGACTTTCTGATTGCTTATCTTTCTCTTGACTTGCCACATCCAGTGAAGAAAAGCCATCTCAAATTGAGCATACGGCTGCTTGACCTCCAAAAAGTCGTATATGGCGTGCATAACAGCGTCCCTGGTAGGTTCGCATGTCCTGTCGTATTTTAGCTTCTTTACGATGTCGTTTTGCGCCTTATTTCTAGCTCCTATTGCTAACATCTTGAGTGCTGCCTGTATTGATCCGATTTTATATGGCGCTAGGATCTGGCTATCCTCGTGTCTCATCTGCAGCCAGTTCATGATGTCGTCTATGCTAGAGTTTGTCCATACTTCAGAGTCGTCGTTCTTGAAGTATACTTGGTTGAACGTAGAGTTTATCCGAAACCTCTTGTTCAGTACGGTGTGCAGCTCTTTGATGACTGCATCAGTTACCGATAGCTTAGGCGCTTCTGGCTTTACCTTCTCGGCAATGAGATTCCTTATGATCTCTTCCACTTCTTCCCTAGACAGTGGTTCACTTCCGATGTTAGACATCAGGTCTACATACTTGATGTAAACTTCCTGTGTAGAGAAGTAGCTTCTCTTAGATACCATCTGGATCTTGCCGTTGTCTGTGATGAGATAGTTCTTTTCAAAATATTTGACGAATTGGTCAATTCTCTGCTTCTTGTCCATGTTTGGATTTTCCTTTAATTTGGTGCTCCCAAAAATCGTATTACTATATATTATTTTAAGGAAGAGAGAGAGGGGTCTCTCTCAAAAACGGGAAAGCTAAAAGATTCTTTACATTTCTTGCTCTTTTTTGCGCTTTCCTCTCTGATTCTTCTCTTGCTAGTGAGAAAGTCAAGCATCTTTCTAGAGTCTGTGATGTAGAGCTGCTCTAAGTAATCTTGTCCAGATATTTGCATATAAGACCTCTTACCACTGTCTGTCTATGTTCCTGTAGTATACTTGGACGATATTCTCTTGCGCATCTTCCCATTTGGTTTCTGGCCAATGGTAATCAGCAGCATTGTTATAGAGAAATTTGTGCTTGACGTATTCCTTGCCAGCTTCTTGTGGTGTTAGGTGAAGACGTGTTATCAGCGTCCTCACAGTTCTTCTTCTGAATATATCGCTCATCTTGCTTATCTCTTTTTTCTGCAAAAAATGCTTCTCTGTTCTCTCTCGACCGGACTAATGGTTTCGAGAACAGAGAAGCATAGATTAAGCAGAGATGATAAACCTATGTGGATCAGAGCTTAGGCAAGTTGTTTAGTCCGGTCAACCATAGCTCTGTCTTCTTCGTTACAAATATATTTATACTTGAGAATGCCTCAAATTCGTCTCGATACTAGTAATATTTTCTTTACAACATAATCAGTCTGACGGAATTATTTGCTCACGATAAATAAGTATATTACAACATGTATCAGACGATACGACAAACATAAGAAAAAAAACGCACATGAGTGCAAAGGACAAACATTATGTCAAATATCATCACTTCCTTCGATAGCTATTTTTCCAACATCAAGAACTCTACTGGCTCTAAGGTCGGAGAACTCAAGGACAAAGAAGCTAAGATCACAAACATTTCTGAACACAAGTCTCAGAAGTCTGGCAAGACGAGCATTCAGCTCACTATCAACGTAGACGGATCTGATATCTCTACATACATGGGTCTCACATCTGACAAGTCTAGAGAAATTTCTCTGGCTCGTCTCACTAAGCTCTCTGTCGCAGCTATCGGCATTGAAGCTACCAAGAAGCTGTACGAAGACGCTATGACTTCCGAAGACAACGACTCTGACGAAGAGCGTCTCATGGACTTCGCTCTAAAGGTTGGCAAGAAGCTCCGAAAGGCACCAGCTAACGTCATCGTGACTCGAACAAAGAATCAAGATACTGGAATTTGGGACTGCAACTGGCGCATCGCTGATGACAACGCATTCATCTCTGCTCTGAAGTCTGATGACAAGAACACTGCTACAGCAGAACAGCCTCCGGTACCTGGAGAAGCTAAGTCTGACAGCACAGAGGACTTCTTGGACGAGTTGAAGAAATAGCATAAATAAGTTTCTCCGGCGAAGCACCCTGGCGTACTCCTTCTCATTCTTAAGCGCTGGGGGTGCTTCTTTTGTGTTTCTCTGATAAAGGCACTTTGCCAGTAAAAGGATTCTCCAATATATAAGCCATAAGCAGTCTAAAATACCTGAGATATGGTGAGGAGTTTCCTATATGGCTGGATTTGAGAGCAAAGAAGAGCTCATCAAGGCTTTCCGAGAGTTCGAGAAGGCCTCTTACGACAAGTACAAGCCTTTGTACAACCAGATCAGAGAAGACAGAAAGTTCATCGCTGGAAAGCAGAACGACGATCTAGACAAGACGCTTCTCTCTGAAGAGATTCCGAACTGCGGCATGAACGTGACCCAGAACGCGATCAGAACGATCGTCAACACGTATCTACCAGAGCAGTTCAAGTTCCACTACATCGACATCAACGATCAGTACGCTGGATCCGCTCAGCTCAATCCTAGAGCTGACGTGTTCTTGACTGATCCAGACAACAGCACTGGAGCTGTGGAAGCGCTCACGAACGCAGTGGGAACAGCTCTGGGTGTCATAGTCTTCAGTACGGACTACGATGTAGATGGCTCAGTCAAGCCAGTCATGTACTCAGTTCCTGACGTGACTAACGTGAGACTTGATCCAGCTGCTACAAAGCTCAACTTCGCAGACGCTACAAAGGCTGCTATCGTAGAGCTCAAGAGCAAAGAATGGCTCAGAGAGCAGTATGGAGAAGAGGTAGTCGGAAGCACGAACGAGTACGAGAGGCCCTTGATCGACATCTCTGAAGACTACGACAGAAAGAACTATCTTCCGCTGGTCACGTTCTACGTCAAGGAAGAGAACTTCGCTGGAGTGACATGCTACAAGCTTCTAGGAAGCTCTCTAGTAGAAGATCCAATCACTCTTCCGTTCTCTTACATTCCAGTCATTCCAGTCTTCGGCGAAGCTACTTGGACACCTGATGACAAGCAGAGCTGGTCGGGAATCACTACTAACGTGAGACCCATTCAGAAGCTCATCAACTACAGCTATCGTCAGCTACTGCTCAGATGTGCACGTGCCCCGAAAAATACTTGGCTCGGTTCTGTGGAATCTGTTGGCAACAACGCTAAGTACTACAAGAACTCTGACAAGGGTCTAAATCCGTTCTTGAGCTACAACGCATACGACGCTAAGGGCAGAAAGCTAGATCCTCCGACGAGAATTCCGAACAACATCGAGTTCCAGGACATCGACCAGCTAATGCAGAACGCTCTCGGACTGATGAACTCTATCATCGGCATTCCGAGCACTGGACTCGAGACAGACGTGGAGAAGACAGCTACTGAAGTTCTAGTCAACGACAAGATCTTCAACAACAACGTGAGAAACTATCTCTATCATCTCAAGAGCACTCTTCAGATGGTCGGTGTTCTCTTCGCTGACTACAACTACAACGAGCCGATGTACGGAAAGATCAAGGTCGTGATGATCGCGGGTCCTGACGACGCTATGAAGAAGCAAGAAGCTAGAGTTCAGTTCCAGCAGTATGCTCCTCTAGTCACATCAGACACAGACAAGCAGAAGCTTCTCATCGCTATGTGTCAGGTAGAGTCCGACAACGAGTACATCCAGAACTTCTTGAAGCTTCTCACTCCAGCACAGACTCCGATGGAGATGCAGCAGGCTGAGCTTCTCACTCAGGCTGACGGAGAGATCAAGAAGAGAGACGCTCAGATCGCTCAGCTTCAGAATCAGATCCATGAGCTCGAACAAGAACAGAAGATCTCAGCATACAGCTTCGACAGAGAGATGCTCAAAGACAAGCAGCAGCACAACTACAAGATGGAAGAAATCCTTCTTCAGGCTAAGCTCAAGGGAGACGATCCAGAAGTCGAGAGAATCAAGGGTCAGGCTGAGATCGACAAGGCTGAGATGTCAGTCCAGAAGGAAGCTATCGGACTACAGAAAGAGATCGTCAAAGCTTCTCAGCCAGTCAACAATGAGGAGGAAGTATAATGGCATCTTCTACGATGTATCCGTTTCTTACACAGAGTGAGCTCGTCTTGGACAATGACCAGAAGATCATTCCTGGAGCTAAGATTGAAGTATTCGATCCAGTAAGCAACAATCACGTCAACATATACACTTACGACTCTGCGAACGATCAGTACGTCATCGCTCAGAATCCAGTCTATCTGGACAACTTGAGCAGAGCTCAGAACAGCTACTTCTCTGATCGTCTCGTTCTCTGCATGCTGTACAAGTACAGAGGAGACTTCTCAGATCCTCTCAGCGATGACGACACAGAGAACTGGCAGTATGTCAGAAACTGGCTCGGATCGTTCTCTACTAAGACTATCGACGATGGAAACATAGTCACTGGTCTGAGCGGACTCAAGGCTGCTGACACTGACAGAGGCTCTGTGACTGTCGTAGGTTACTGGACTGGAGACGACTGCGAAGCTAGAACATACGTCTGGGTCTCTACTTCAGTCGCTACTCCAGACAACGGCTACATCGTCAAGAGCGACAACTCTGACACTGGACGATGGATCCTTCAGTTCGATGGAGAGTATCTTCCTAGCACATACTACGGAGTCTATCCCGGCAAAGAAGCTAACATGAACGCTCTCTTGACGTTTCCAGCTGCTATAGGCTCTCAATGGACAGCTCCTGGAGTATACTTCAAGAAGGGTGCTTACAACGCCTCTACGACGGCTCTAACGACAAGCAAGAAGGTGTTGGTCGATGCAGACACTCAGTTCACTAGAACGTCGTTCACTGTAGCTGACGTGAATGTCATCGGTCACGCTAATCACGGCGTATGTGACTGGATCATCAGTGACGTAGAGGGCTACACTTCTACAAAGACTGTACACTCTAGCTGGTTCAGAACGATCAAGGGATTCTGGAAGTCTAAGGCTAGAACGCTAATCATCGACCAGTACAATCACTTCACGAACAGCACTATCGATGATCCGATCACGATCTACAAGCAGAACATCGTAGGCAACAGCTATCTCTCTGCTCTCTACACTGGCACTGGCAGACTGAACATCAACGAGTGCTCGATCACTGGGCAGGGAATGTTCAGAATCAATTATGACAAGATCAGCTTCTATTCGATGGAGATCAAGAGCGAGTGGTTCGTAGCTACTTCTGGCTACAGCACAGTAGGCACTAATCTGATATTCAGCGACTCTGACAACATCATCGATCTCAGCAACTTCAGGAAGACTCCAGCTGACTCCGAGTTCTATAGAGCTATCCAGCAGAGCAGAGGTGCTACATCTCTGGATCTTCAGAACAGATCTATCGCTGGATTCACAAACACTTTCTCGTACATCAAGAATCTCAGTCTCACTAGCGGACAGAGCATCAATATCACGAACAACAACGCCAGCGTGACTCTCGATCATGTTCTCGGTGGCTACATCAATGTAACTGGCACTAACGTTACATTGCACGTGAAGAACGGATCAATCGTCAACATCATCGGTATCGACAACGTGTCTGTTCTCAACGTGAACGACTCTACAGCTGGATCTCAGACAACATTCATTGACGCTAGCAAGACTCAGCTCACAGCTTACAACTCTACTATCACGGCAACTCTAGCTCAGAGCTCTGCTAACACTACGACTAGAGGCAAAGACATCAAGCTAATAGACTCGAATCTATCCAGAACTGGAGCTAATCACTCTGTCTGCGGAAAGATCCAGATGAAGAACACTAAGGTCAATCAGGCTATGTTCTTCTATCCGTTCCTTGACGGTGAGAATCACTACTGGCTCTGGACAGAGTTCCAGGGATGTGAGTTCGCTGGTGACTGCCGTCTCAGATATGAGCTGCTAGACTTCGCTAATCAGGGAGCTACAGTACACCACATCAGACCAGCTATCAGACTGGACTCTAACAAGTTCAGCACATCTGATCCTTACGGCATCACTATGCCGATGTGGACATTCAACGACGCTACTGGAAACTATCCGTTCCTTGATCCGAGCTGGCAAGTCGGTGGCTGCTACTACAGAGGCAACTCAGGCAACTGTCCTAAGACTTGGGACTCTTACTTCTGTCTGTCGAACATGAACACTAGCTCTGACTATGACGCTGTGACTGGAGGATATGTGACCAAGTCTTACAATCATCGTATTTGGTTCATCACGTACAACGGAACATATACTATCGGATCTGCTCTTCTAGAAGAGAGAGGTAGAGGCAAAGCCTTCACAGTCGGAACAGAGGGTGATGTAGCTCCTCACGGCATAAGATCTATCAATACGATGATCATCAACTCTACGAGTCCTCAGAACTTCTATGGACTCGGAAAGACTCTGTCTCCTGCAGCTTATGGAGACAAGGGAGACATGTTCGACATCAGACTATTCATCGCTGCAGGTGACTGGCACGAGGGCGACTATGTATCTCTCATTCCGATGGGAGACTTCTGCACTCAGAAGCCAGTGATAAATTAAATGAGGGAATTGTATGGCACTTCAAGCACTTTGGGCACCAGAGACACAGTTTCAGAACAAGAACGGATCTCTCCTAGTTCATGGAAAGATCTATGTCCAGTATAGAGGCAGATCTCAGCTAGCTAAGACTTACAGAGATGCAGAGGGAACATATCTGAACACGAATCCTCTGCTCACAGACAACGATGGCAGAGTTCTGTGCTATGCCGATGACGCGTTCAGCTACACAGCTGTAGTATGTGACTACTATGGAAATGAGCTATTCAGCTTCGATCCTATTCCATGCGGCTCTGGCTCTGGCTCTGGCTCAAGTTCTGGCTCGTCTGCTCAGCACTGGATCGGTATCAACGGACAGACACAGCAAGTCTCTAGAAACACTTACACGAGACTCAAGCTACCTTCTGGCCTCGACAATGTAGACTACGATGGTGACTTCGTTCTGGGAACTATCAAGGGCTCTGGAACAGAGATGGTTCTCAAAGATGGTCTATATCTCGTCAACACTGTAATCAGATTCAAGCAGTCTTCAGACGATCTCACTAACACGCTCTCTAACGTGATCATTCACACGAGAGACTTCGACCTAACGAACATTCAAGAAGTCGGAGCTGTAGTGAGAGACGAAGCTGGTCCAGACGCTTCTGACGACATTCATACGATTACTTTGACTTACATAAGACATGTGAGCCAAGACGATGTTGGATCAGACAGAATCAAGTTCGCTGTAGAGACTCCTAACACTTGGACAGAGTGCTACATTCAGAATCTCCAGATCGCTAAGCTCGGATCTAGCGTCAATGGTGGTGGAACTGCTGAGCCGTATGATCCAGGTCAGTACATCAGCATCGAGAACGGCACGATCAGCGTAACTGGAATCGATCCAGAGAGCTATGCTACTCACGATGAGCTACAGTCTGCAACTTCTGCTTTCATCACAAGTGCAGATTTCTCTAGCTACGCTACTAAGACTTGGGTTAATGAACAGCACTACATCACTTCAGCTGACATTCCTGACATTCCAGACGATGTCGTAACTTCTGCTGAACTCGCACAGACATCTGGAGCTATCGAGCAAGACATTGCAGATCTGACATCTTCTATCTCTGAAGCTCTAGCTGACAAGATGGACAAGAGCTCTTCTGGTGACTTCTATCCACGCTATGACAACCCAGAGGGATATCTGACAAGCGTTCCTTCTGAGTACGTCACTGAGAGCGAGATGAGCGGATATGTTCAGGATCACACTTCTGGATTCATCACTTCCGCAGATCTACCAGATGTAAGCGACATGGCTACTCAGACATGGGTGAATGAACAGCACTACATCACTAGCGCTGACGTTCCAGCACAAGTAGAGTACAGTGCAGGTGACAACATAGACATCACGAATCATGTCGTATCAGTGACTGACACATCTCTTCTCCTAGCTGGTGACAATGTTAGCATCACTCCGAGCGGTAACGACTACATCATCAGCGCTCAGATTCCAGAGACCAGTGGATATGTGACTGAGCAGGAGATGGAAGACGCTATTCAGTCTGCTACATCGGCATTCATCACATCATCCGATCTACCAGATGTTTCTGACATGGCCACTAAGACATGGGTTACTGAGCAGAACTACATCACATCAGCAGACATTCCTCCGATTCCGGAAGATGTCGTGACTTTTGCTGAGTTGGCTACTGTATCTGGAGAGATCGTAAATCAGATCCCTTCTCTAGATGGATACGCTACAGAACAGTATGTTCAGGACTACACTGCTGGCTTTATCACTTCCGCTGATGTGCCTGAGTACAGTGCTGGTCAGTACATCGACATCACGAATAAGACAATCTCTGTATCTCCAGTGAAGTCACTTGTAGCTGGAGATAACGTGAGCATCACAGCTAGTGGAAATGACTACATCATCAGTGCTCAGGTTCCAGGCACTAGCGGATATGTGACTGAGCATGAGATGAACGAGGCTATCCAGTCAGCTACATCTGCGTTTATCACTTCAGCTGACATTCCTGACATTCCTGATGATGTCGTAACATCTGGAGAACTGGCTACTGTCTCTGGAGAGATAGTAAATCAGATTCCTTCTCTAGATGGATACGCTACAGAAACGTACGTGACTGAGCACACATCTGCATTCGTTACTAGTGCTGATCTTCCAGATGTATCTGACATGGCAACAGAGACTTGGGTGTCTGGACAAGGTTACCTTAAGAATTTGTTCCAAGCCGAATATGGAGTAACGAAATTTTCAGACATTTTAGAGGCTGTATACAATAAGAAAACAGTATACTGTCTTATACCAGCTTCTTTGGGCCATCCTAGTGGTAGAATGGCATTCCTTGCTTATGTTAATGTCAGTGATCCGATCGCTGCAAGTAACTTTTTCGAGTTCCAGTACTACAGATCTAATTCTACTGAATATGCTAATGACAGCGTATTCGTATATCAGATTAAACCCAATAACGTATGGACTACTACTGAGAGAGTTGCTGGAAATGTATCCGACTGGAATGCTAGATCAGGAAGGGCTCAGATTCTCCACAAGCCAGATCTGAGCATCTACGCTACCAAATCTGGAATGGAAGAATACGTTACTGAACAGACTAGCGCATTCATAACATCAGAAGATCTCCCAGACGTATCTGATATGGCTACTAAGACTTGGGTTGGAGAACAGGGCTATTTGACTTCTATCCCGTCAGAGTATGTCACTGACACTGAACTTGCAGCTGAGCTTTCTGGAAAGGCTGACACTTCTGCAATTCCTGACGTGAGCAACTTCGTAACTCAGGAAGACATTGATGCTGCTGTCTCTGGAAAGATGGACGCTACAGAGTCTTCGGCATTCTATCCTATGGCTACTAACCCGAGTGGATATCTCGTAAGCTCAGATCTCAACGGATATGCTACAGAATCCTATGTTGATTCAGCAGTATCTGGAAAGCAAGACACTCTGACATTCGGTTATGACTCTTCTGACAAGATCAACGCTATCAACGGCTCTGCAATCGCTGGAGGTGGTGGAGGCGGTGGATCTTACACTGCTGGTGAGTTCATCGACATCACTAACGACGTCATCTCTATACCTTCATCATCTGCTACTAACCTAATAGGAGGAGATGGAATTCTTATTACTGAAAGTGCTGGAAATTCTATAATATCTCTTGGACTTAACGCAAGAATAACTGATGTACAGTATGTAGCTGAACTACCTGCAGTTACTGTATCCTCTGTACTATATCTGATTCCGGAGGCATAGATGCCGATATTCTATGGTGATAAAAAAATTCAGTCTTTGTATCTAGGTGATAAGAGATTGAATTCTATCTATCTCAGAGGTAAATTAGTTTATTCTCACTTCACTACTTACATAGTGAATCTGAACTCTCAATGGATAGAAACTACTGAATATGACTTTGGTGATGAATATAGAGTTTTCAAATCTAATTCAAACTATAACGTGAATAGCGGTACAGCGTCCATGTTTCTTGAAGAAATTCTAAATCCGTTTACTGATCTAGTAGTTAGATATTACGCATCTTCTGAGCCTTCATACGATAAGCTGTACATAGAAAGTAGTACAAATAATGGAAGCAGCTGGACAGTTAATGCTACAGATAATGGTACTAATAATACTTCAGCTCCAGCTACTTTATCAAACTATAAAACATACACTTATTCTACGACTAATCTTGAAACGATGAATAAGTTTAGGTTTAGGTATGCGAAGGACGTAAATACTAATAAAGGCTTAGATCGGTCCTTTATAGTACTTCCGAGAATTCAAATACGAAAGGTAATAGGATGAGCAAATTAGTAAAAATTGACAACAAATTATCAGTTTCAGATAACAAGTTAGCAAAGTTTGTACCTCCTGTGTATCATGTAAATCTTATGCCTACTGAGAATGGTACCTATTCAGCTTTTCCTACATCTGGGTATACTGGAACTGATGTTACTTTGTACAATACTCCAGATTCCGGATATGTATTCGATAGATTTGAGATTGATGGTTCAGAATTATGGACCCCTACTTCTTTTGATTTGTACAGATCTGACGTTAATGTGCATTGCTACTTCCTACCTGCATCCAAATTCTTCTATCAATACTCTGAGTCTAGTATGTTTACAGGCAAGACGATAGATCTAATATCTATAGGCATGGATCCTAATGCTACTCAGAGATATTTAGTGTTCTATCAAGATGTACAAGCTGGCTGGGGTTCTAATAATGGTGATGGATGGTATTATCTACAATCTGATAGCTATCAGTTCTTTAGAGTATTCGCAAGAAGGCTTAATGCTACAAGATATGTAGAGGCTGCAGTTCAGAGTACTGCTGTTGGAATAAGCAATAATACTAGTAACAAGTACAAGATTATCTATGATAGAGTAGATCTTACTGCAAAAGTATACATAAACGGAGGACTATCGTTCACTGGTACTGTAACAGAAGATCCAGTTACAATATCAAAAGTAGTTGTAGGACAAAGCTGGGCTACTGGAATTTGCAACAATCTTTCTGGTGCAGGATTTTCTTCACTAGAAGAGGCAGAGGCTTGGGACGGTAGCGCATTCTAAACAAGAGAGGATGTTCAAATGAGCAATAGCACTGACGAAGTTACCGTTAATCATAATCTGCTCAAAATTGGCAATCGAGTTCTGAAGATCGGAGGTCGAGTACTGAGAGGAGTAGATCCTAACAATCCATACAATCTTCCGCCGTACACTCTTAGACTAAGATTCGTTGATGGATATGTTCCTGAGGGAGTAGGCGGACAGGTTGATGTAGTTCTAGTCGATGCTAAGAGAAACATCTGGGATCTGATATACGCTACTAATCAAGTCAGCTATGCTCCTTTCGTTGCAGAGAACGAGAATCTGCTTCTAGAGATCGTTGGAGCTAACGTGACTGGCGTAAGCAGAATGTCTCAGATGTTCGAGAACAATCACTCACTGACTAAGTCTTGTCAATTCGACTCGAGTTCCGCTACTACGACTCAGGCGATGTTCGAAGACTGTTATGCACTAGAGTCTGCACCTAAGCTCAACTTATCTAATGTTAGTACAGCTCAGTCTATGTTCCATAACTGTAGAGCTATGACTTATGGTCCAGACATGGATCTCAGAAACAACTATCGCTTCGATAGCATGTTCTATGCTTGCTGGAATCTTAAGGAGATACCTGACATACAGATAAATCCAAACATAAGCTCTAGATGGAACGTGTCTACGATGTGCGCTCAGTGCTACAAGGCAGAGACCGGCATTCTTAGACTCTACAACAAGCTCAAAGAAGTTCCGATGCTTCAGGGTGATGGAAACAGACTATGGAGACAAGGATGCTTCTCAGACTGTGGAAGAGACACTGAATCTGGAAGAGCAGAGCTAGCACAGATTCCATCAGACTGGGGTGGAACCATGGCTTAAGGAGATCTTCAATATGAGTGAACTTACTGTAATTGATAATTCGATCATCTCTATAGGGAACAGCTTGGTGCAAGTAGTGCCAAGTACTCCAATAGATCCATACAATCCTCTCAGTCTTCCACCATTCACTATTCGAGGCAAGTTCACCCAGGGATACACACCTACTATGGGTGACAGTCAGACTCTAGTTGATTCTACTGAGAACGTCTGGGACATTACTAAGAACAATACTAGCTGGGATAGGCTCTTTTCGAACAATTCTGACTTGGTTGAAGTACTAGGAGCCAATACTAGTTCTTGTACTACAATGAGGAATATGTTCAGTAACTGTACTTCATTGACTACAGTTCCTCTATTTGACACTAGCTCTTATACTAATATGAACAGGATGTTTGCTGGGTGTACTTCACTTACATCAGTTCCTTTATTCGATACTAGCTCATGTAATAATATGAATGAGATGTTACGGGACTGTTATAACGTACAGTCTGGAGCTCTAGCTCTATACCAGCAAGCATCTACACAGGCAAAACCGCCTTTATCTCATGCATATACATTCACTGACTGTGGTAGAGATACAGTAACTGGAGCTGCTGAGCTAGCACAAATCCCTTCTAGTTGGGGAGGAACAGGAGCATAATATGAGCATTTCAACAGGTGATGAACTATTCTATGAATCTGGTCCTATCATGGCCAGAGGACAAGATGACACAGAGACTGTCACTATTGACAAGGTTGTGAGTCGTAGATACTTCACGATCATCTTTGATCAGCAGATTGTTGACAGAAATGAAAGTACAGAGATGGGAAGTATCTTGAAGTTCGACAGCGCTTCTTACTCTGAGCTTCATGGCAAAGGCGTATCTATAGTAGTTCCTCAACGGACTAGACAGACTTATAACACTCTCATTCCAGTATTCTATGGTCCATCTACTCAGACATTCACTCCGAGTTCTGGACTGAACATTCAGACTGAAAGATTCGTAAACGACTGGTCATTCTACTACATCTCTAATGAGTCAGACTATAGTCCAAGAAGATACAAGCTAGTCTTCGACAAAGTAGATCAGAACTTCCGTATGTACATCAACAATGTTCTATACGGAACAGGAAATGTAACGCTAGTAGATTCTATCAGTCAGACTAAGATCTACAGCATGTTCGTCAAATGTAACGATTCATTCTCTGACAGTCCGTATACTGAAGTGAGAGGAATATCTATTGCAGAGTTCAGCAACTTGCAAGACGCTATCGACTATGACGGAAGCAGCATACCACCAGCTAACACTTATGTTACTGTAGATCCGTCTACTTCAACTACTTGGAGAAAGACAATCTATCGAGACTACAGAACGACTTGGGGTAGAGTCGGTCAAATGCTCTATGTTCAATGCGACTGCAGCAAGGTCACTTCTCAGTACTTCAGCATAGATGCTGACGTGATGCTTGGATATGGATGGCCAGATGGACATAAGTCTTCAAGCTTCGGTAAGATCAATTTCAGAAGAGGAATCAACGGAGTAGCTGAAGATAATCTATTCTCTATTGCTACCTCATCAAGTTTCAACATGGGAGAAGCGATGAGATATGTTGGCTACATAGCAGCACCAGCTACTTCTGGAACAGCTACTGCGAACAGTGACCATGTTAAATCATACACTCCATACTCTAACACTCAGTATATGAGATGGGGCATTGATAGTGGTCCAGCTACCTACAGATACGGCACATATCTCTGGAAAGCTTTCCCTGATGGCTACAAGATTGCAACTCAGCATCTAGATCAGACTAGACTTCAGTGGCACAGACTAAGAATCGTATTCACATCAGACACGAAAGGAAGGATATTCTTGGACGGCACTAGACTTGGAGACTTCACTACTGATGTCAGTGTCAAGTCTATCGTAGACATAAGAATATGGGACTACTACTCTGGAATAGCTAATCTATGCATAAGAGAGTATGGTACTCAGAACTATGCTCTATCTGATGACGGAAGAGATAGAATACTGATGTACCCTACATCAACAGGAAACAGATACATAACTGGTATTGCGGAGGTATAATGTCGATCTATCTTGCAAGAAACGGAAAGATGCTAACGAGACTGAACGGTACTCGATACTTCGGAGATAATTCGTCTCCTGTTCCTCCTGGACCAACATTTGATACAGTTACTATAGGATCTCAGACTTGGATGTCAAAGAACTTGGCAATTGATGATGGACAGGGTGGTATCTACACTCAGACAGTCAACTATGGACAAGGAGACGTTACAGAGTACTACTACACATGGGATTCTGCAGTCAGAGTTGCATCAAGCATATCTGGATGGCACCTACCTACTTGGCCTGAATATCAAACTCTAAAAAATGAGGTTGGGTCATCCACTGCTGGAACTAAACTCAAGTCCACTTATGGCTGGTCTTCTGGAAATGGAACTGATGACTACGGATTTTCTGCATCCCCAGCTGGCTACAGAGGCACAAGTGGTACATTCTACGAATTTGCAAATTTGGCTGGTTTCTGGACCTCAACTGAGTCTAGTTCAACTAACTCATACATCTGTAGATTCAGTATCTATCAATCTATGGATAATCTCATCCGAAATAAGGAAGAAGGGTATACTCTACGTCTGATCAAGGATTCTTAGCAATAGATATTTTATGAGGAGATTAACATGAAACAGCCTTACGTTTCTACACTCATCGAACAAGACTTCACGAGCGCTGAGAAGGCTCTCGGTAGACACAACATTGACGCAATTTCCTCGGCTGATCTTGAGGGATACGCTACACAAGAATGGGTCCAAGATCAGAACTACATCACCTCTGCTGACTTGCCTGATGTCTCTGACATGGCGACTAAGACATGGACGAGCGAGAACTTCTATCCAGACACTAACCCGTCTGGCTTTATCACATCATCCGATGTTCAGAGATACAGAGAAGGTGACTACATCAGCATTGATCCTATCAGTCTCGCTATCTCAGTCACAGGAATCAATCCTGACGCATATCTGACTTCTGCCGACATGAGCCAGTACGCTACTCATGAAGAGGTTCAGTCAGCTACATCTGGAAAGATGGACAGCTCTGAAGCATCAGCTTTCTATCCCAGATATGAGAACCCAGAAGGCTATCTCACTTCTGGAGATCTGCCTGACTTCCATGTCTACTCTGCTGGTCAGTACGTGAACATTGAAGGTGATACGATCAACGTGACTGGAGTCTACCCTGACACTAACCCTTCGGGATTCGCTACTTCGTCTTGGGTAGTAGAGCAGAACTATATCACTTCAGCAGATGTTCCAGCAGCTCAAGAGTATAGCGCTGGTCAGTATGTCTCTATCAATGATCACGTCGTCTCTGTCACTGGACTACAGCCAGAGGGTGACTATCTCACTCGTGATGAGGCATCTGCGTTCTTGACAAGTGCAGATCTTCCCGATCTGACTGACTATGTGACTTCCGGCGATGTCTCTGGATTCGTTGACGTGAACTATGTAGAGAACAACTTCTACTCAGCTTCTAACCCGTCTGGATTCCTGACATCTGCTGATATTCCTCATATCGAGCAAGTTCAGTCTGACTGGGCAGAAGATGACGAGACTGATCCTTCTTACATTCAGAACAAGCCAACTCCTGCTGCACTCGAAGCTATCAGTCCTCTGTACATCACAGACGAGACTTCTGCATCTAAGATCGGAATCTACACTTCAGCAATACCAGAACTCAGCGGCTACGTTACGAAGCAGTATGTGGATGAGAACTTCTACTCCGCTTCAAATCCGTCTGGCTTCATAACATCAGCAGATCTCCCTGATCTTTCTGACTACGCAACTAAGGACTATGTAGACTCTGAGACTTCAGGTAAGCAGGACACTCTTACCTTCGGTTACACTGACAACAAGATCAGCTCTATCAACAGCTCTGCTATCTACTCTACAGGAGGTGGTTCTGGCTCTGAGATCTATAGAATGCCATACGGTGGATCTGAGACGTTCGTAAGCGCTCTGAAGATCAACTCTGATGATCCAGACGGATATGCTTATGTCACTGCTGATGATGTCGGTCAAGGCTATCTAGTGAGCGGTCCGTACAAGAAACTTCTAGACGCTGGTATCAACTCAGGTTATGGAGTCGGTGATAGCGCTACTCCGATCTACATCGACAACAACGGTACATTCAAGACAGTTAGCGCTACATTCACTCAAGAACAAGCTGACTGGACTGAAGCAAATACTGCATCAGCAAGCTACATCAAGCACAAGCCGACTCCAGTGGGTCTCAAAGCTGGCGCTGGAATCACGTTGACTGACCAGACCTCTTCTGTCTTGATCAGCTCTAATGTTCCATATCCGACAGTAGAGTGTCAGGCTATATCAGTAAATTACTCAGGCTACGTAAAGGTAGTCTATCCTCAGTCTTCTGCTTGCTGTGAGCTTCACGTCACGACTCCTTACAGATACGACGCTGTTGCTGAGTACTCTGCAAAGATCGATGACGACATGACTTGGGCTATTCCTTCTGGCTGCTGGTATGACTTCATCAAGCAAGACTTCGGAGGCACTACGGAATGGTGCTTCAAGGACTCTGGACACTACTACGGCTAACAGGAGGTAGAGATGGATCTGATCAGCACTATAGCTCCTTACGTCCCTCAATACGCATGGCCAGTACTGATTCTAGTACTCGGCTATGCTAAGATTCAGTCAGATCGAAAGAAGACTCGTGAAGTGAGAGATGCAGACAGCACTGAGCTTCACGACAAGATTCTGAAGCACGACTTCTTGATAGGTCAGCTCAAGGACAATCAGACGCTACACAACACTCTGATCAATGATTTGAGAGATGCTGTCAATGCGATGAATGTCTGCACGGCTAAGCTTGAAGTCTCTGTTACGACACTGACAGAAGCAGTGAAGGAGCTAAAGAAATGATGGGTACTCTTCTATTCGTAGTGATAGTCTTAGTTCTCGGCTATCTTCTATGGGATAGCAACGACTGGACAAGATATATCAAGTGACATAAATAACGAAAAGGAACAGAGCCTAAATCTCTGCGAGGTACTAACATGATTCAATTCACTTGTGGCGGCTATGATATGTGCGGTCAGATCAGAATGTGCTGGCCAGCTCAAGCTCTACAGTCGGAAGGCGATACTGAAGTGATGTGTTCCAGAAAGAGCTTCATCGGACTTCCAACGACTCACTTCTACATCCAGCGTTGCTTACAGCAGCCGATATACGACGGACTCAGAAAGACTGACTCCAAGCTCTATGTAGACTTCGACGACATGATGTTCAAGCTATACGGAGAGGAGCTTCCTAAGTATAACTTCTGCAAGAGCAAGTTTGACATCAACGAGACTACTAGAGTTCTGAAGGACAATCTTGACAGAATCGACAAGATCGTAGTCAGTACAGAGTTCTTGAAGAGAGCTATCGTAGACAACTTCAACTACGACAGAGTAGAGGTCATCGAGAACATGCTTCCTAGATGGCTCTATCACTTCGACAGAAGAAACTATGCTCGATACGACAAGCCGAGAGTTCTGTACGCTGGAGGTATGACTCACTATGGACTTGACGGCAAGGACACTGGAGACTTCAGCAAGCCGTTGATCGAGTTTCTGAGAAAGAATATCGACAGGCTCGAGCTCATCTTCGTTGGACCTATTCCTTGGTTCTTGAGTGATCTGTCTGAAAAGATCGTGTCAATTCCTTTCGTGAACGTTCTACAGCTTCCACGTGTCTTGCACGACATTCGTCCAGATTTCTATCTAGCTCCTCTTCGTGAGTGCGTATTCAACAAGTGCAAGTCAGATCTGAAATATCTAGAAGCCTGCACTGTCGGATCTGTCTGCATCGGATCAGCATTTGATGACTCTCCATATTCGATGATCGACGAAAGAGCCAAGATCTACAACACGATGAACGCTAATCACATAGAGAAGATGTTCTTTGATCTGTGGTACAAAGACAACTATAATGAGGTAATTGATCGTCAGTATGAGTTCATGAACAGCCGATGGCTCGAGAACAACACTGAGAGATACAAGCAGCTCTTCAAGACGGAGCAAGTGAGGATATGATGAGAAAGAAAGCTGAACAAATTGTTGAAGAGAAGAAGGATCCAGTCGTAGAGCTCGCTGAGAAGATGCTCGAAGAGATCGTCAAGATGAGAGAGTCTCTTGACAAGATAGTGAAGAGGTTCGTATGACAGCTGACACAATGACCGAATTGAAAGCTAATGGAGAGCCTAGAGTCAAAGAGACACCAGGAGCTCCAAAGATGTCTGAGCGTGGAAAGATCACTGGACACAATCTGCTAGAGGGATCTAAGAAAAGAAACGCTCAGATGAAGTTCCTTCTAAAGAACATGAGAGAGCCAGATCTCGGAATGATGCAAGATCCGACTTCAGTGAGAAGCTTAGCGTCAGAGTTCGACATCGAAGAGACAAAAGATGAAGAGTGGTTCAACAGCCAAGGTATCACGTTCAGAATTCTGAACTCGCAGGGTTTCGGAAGAGGAAGACACGACACTGACAACGATCCGACTTACATGTCAGTAGCCGTCTTCATGAACTCTATTCAGGACTATCTGCCTGAGAGCTTGAGAGCTAAGAGAGACGGCTATCAGCTGTGGAAGAGACATAGCTTCGTTCAGACTAATATATTCTCTGACGAGACTAGAGAGCTCCTTGACCAGATGGTTAACTGGCTCATCATGATGCGAGACAAGATTGAAGATCAGCTCACTTCCAAGTACTACATCACTGGAAAGAATCACCAGCTTGAGATGCTCAAGAGAAGATACAAGGATCACTGGTCAGAGAAGGTTGAGCAGGAAGTCGTCGCTGATGTCAACCAAGACACTACAGTGAACGTGATACTAGAGGACTTCGAGGATGAACATTAGGTTCAAGCTATTTCCTCACCAGAAGCGCATTATAGCTAGCACAGAGGCTATTTTGTACGCTCGCATGGGTAGAGGATCAGGCAAGAGCTTTACCGCCTCTATTCTGGCTGTTTTGGCTATGCTGAGAGGCGAGAAGGTGATATGCCTTGGACAGACTGCTAGCGCAGTGGCTGAAGTTCTAGCACCTGAGATTCTTGACAAACTCAACAAGATCATTCCTGGTCAGTACTCGTACAACAAGAGCTCTCACAAGTTCCAGTACAGAAACGGAATAATCTACCTCCAGTCTTACGAGTCCATCGAGTCGATAAGAGGTTACACGATGATCTCTCTTGCTATCTTGGACGAGGCTGCTCTAGCTCCACCAGATGTCTTCACAATTCTCGCTTTCTGTATGCGTGGCGAAGGGATCCATCCTCGTATCAGAATGCTCTCTACTCCTCGTTCTGACAACTGGCTTACAAGATACATCGCTGACAATCACATTCCAGTTATTCACGCAACTACGAGAGACAACAAGCTGATCTCTGAAGAGCAGATCGAGATCATGAAGAGAACTTGCGTAGACGAGAACGCATGGAGAAGAGAGTTCTTCGGCGAAGAGGTAGATGATGACAATGGAGGATCGATCTTCACATCTGACTTGTTCGACATCAATATAGGATATCAGATCGGTTGTCCTGTTCTCGGTTACTGTATAGGAATAGACTGCTCTGGTCTCGGAACAGACTCTAATATCATTCTAGTCAGATCCGAGAATGAGATACTTGAGATCATAGACAAGAAGGTAGCTACGGCAGCTGAGCTAGCTTCTATCGTCAGAGGCATCGTATTCACGAGAGGTAGAGGACTGTTGAGCCATATCTGCATAGACGAGGCTTATGGACTAGATCTTGCTAACAGACTAGAGGAGATGGATCTTCCAGTGACTCTAGTTCCGTTCGGTGGAACTCCTGAGAACAAAGCATACGCTAACAAGAGAGCCGAGCTCTACTTCAATCTGAAGAAAGGAATACAAGAGCATGGTCTAAAGGGCATCACTGAAGAGATCCGTAGAGAGTTGCAGGCGACTAAGTACAAGCTAAACAACTCTAACAGACTCCAGCTAATTCCAAAGGACGAGATCAAGTTGAATCTTGGCAGATCTCCTGACTATGCAGACGCTCTTGCTCTATCTTTCAATGAGCCCATCATTCCAAGTGAGGCACTGGAATCCATGCAGAGAGCAGTTCAAGAAGCGATGGAAGAATGATAAATAGATTAACAGGAACATGGCCTTTTATCCATGCAGAGGTACAATATGAATGAAGATTTGAATGAACAGACTTCGACAGCCGTTGCGGGCAGTCAGGAGCCGAGTTCAACCGTTGAGGATCAGAACAGTCAGGTCTCAACCGCAACTGAGACTTCAACTACTGGTACTCAGAACAACACTGATACAACTGTTAACACGCAGCCAGTGACTCCGCAAACGGTAGCGGGAGCAGAACCAGCAAAGAAAGATGGTCCCTGGAATCATACGAAGGAAGAGCAGATGGCTTACTCCTTTCACAAGCAGCTCAGCAAGAGACAAGCTAAGTGGGACAAGGAGAAGAAAGAGCTACTCGACCGTCTAGAGAGACTAGAGAACCCTGAGAAGTACAGAACGAAGACAAGAGCCGACTTCGGACTCGACAAAGGTGGCGATGATGAGTACATCAACTATCTAGTCGACCAGAAAGTAAAGACTCTCTTTGAAAGCCAGCTCAACGCTTGGAAGCAGGAACAAGAAGATCTTGAAGCTCGTAACGCTGCTGATGAAGAATATCGTCAGAGAGCAGAAGAGAACATCAAGAAGCTCTATCCGACTCCAGAAGCTGAGAAGAACTTCAGAGACACTGTTCGTGAAGCTATGGATCGCGGTCTCGGTGAACTTCTAGACCAAGACGAATCTCTGTCTAACTACATTCTGATGAGTCCCGTTGGTCCCTCGATCATGTATAAGCTCGCTAGTTCTAAAGAAGCAGTCGCGAAACTGTTTGAAGGTGCTAGAACGCCGATGGATCTACAGTTCCGAATTCGTGATCTTGAACGAGAAGTGAACGATGAGATCAAGGCGAAGGCAGTTCAGACTCCTCCCGCTGCAACGAACACAGAACAACCGCAGCAGACAGCTGCACCACAGAAAGTGGTTGGTCGTCCAGGCCTCAACAAAGATGTTAAGAAGTCGGTCTGGGATGACGACAAATCACTACTCGACCAGATGAGATCTATGTAGAACTCGTTTGGTCAAAGCCATAATCTAAAAGGAGTATTACAATGGCTGACGTACAGGAATTTTCTCTCAACAAGAAGACCAAGATGATTGCAACTCAGGTCTTCGATCAGACCCCGTATCTTAAGGACTCTAAGTCCTACGTGCCGGAAGATCAGATGTCTGGCAAGAAGTATGGTGGACACTACTCTGTCTATCTCCCGGATCCGGGCAAGACTCGTATCGCAAAGGCATCCGCTGGTAAGGATGGCCTCAAGGCTCAGGTAGACGCTATTCAGGAACCGGAATACGTTATCGAGTGCGTTGCTGCTCTCAATGACTGTGAGATCGACGAATGGAACAAGCTCAATGACATCGAATCGTTCAAGAACGAGATCATCGACCGTAGAGCTAACTCTGTCGCACAGAACATCGAGAAGGACGCTGTTGATAGCACCGTCTTCCGTTCTTGCCAGGTAGCTTACGTTGGTGAGCTTGATCTGAACGCTATCGGTCTTGGCTCTGCTGGTCTTGACAACGTCGCTGTCGCAGGCAAGAAGGTCACCTTCGTTAACCCGGACACTGGCGCTCTCTTGGCTAAGAAGGCTCTCGGCCTCTTCAACCATCCGGAAATCGCTCAGAAGCTCTACGACGACAAGTACATCGGTCGCTATGGCTCTACCGACGTTGTCTCTGAAATCTTCATGCCGACCGTCGTGGCTAACTCTGCTCACACCGCTACGATCACACTTGAGGCAGTAACTGACGCTACTGGTACCATCGGTTTCAAGCCGGTGAAGGCTCTCGCTTCTGGCACTGCTACTGCAGGTGACGTATTCAAGCTCGCTGGCCTAAAGATCGTTGACCTCAACGGCATTCAGACCAACAAAGACTACGCAGTGGTCGTTGGTCCTGACGGAAGCATTCCTGAGATCCGCATCGAGCTCCAGGGCAAGAGCTGCGGAAATGCGAACGCATGGATGCCTGCTGGCACCACGGCTGGCTCCAAGTCTCTGACCTACGCCCTCGTAAACGGCAAGACTTACACTGTCATCCAGACCCGTGCTAAGGGCTCTGTCGCATTCGACACCTACAAGTTCAAGGAAATGCCGGGCACCAAGATGGAGAAGGCTCGCTACGAAGGCTCTCCGATCGAGGTTCAGGTCTACGAAGGCGGAAACATCGGTGACTTCAGCTCGATGGTGAGAATGGTTGTGCCATACGCAGTTGGCCTTCCGGATCCTCGTGAAGCTGTCCTCTCCTACGTGGAAGCTGAATAAATTACTTCCTTGCACATAGCAAGGTACCTCCTAAGCTCTCTCTGAAATATGAGAGAGCTTTTTCTGATAAGAGGACATCTTTCAGATAAATACAGTATTAACGAGGATTGTGTATGATATCAGTCAACTCGCTCATAGATAACGCATTTAAGAGAACGTCTTTCGTTGGAGATGGTGAGACGGTAAGTCCTACACAGGCTGCAGCTGGACTATATGAGCTACAGAGCCTAATTTCTGAGCTAAATACAGAAGACTTTCTACTCGAAAATTATCACACTTATGATGTTGATGCTGCTGAGAAGATCAAGTTCGCTGTCAAGCCTGATCACTGGTATGTAGTTGACAGCCTTGACGACATCACTCAGAGAATCAATGACCACGAATATCACATGGACGACATCTACAAGCTCAAGACTCCCAACAACGGATATGAGTTCTACTGTCTTCGTTCGTTCTCTCCAGGAAACATCAGCTACTTCACGACAGCTGACTGGAACACGTACATGAAGAGCATGTGGCCGACTGTGTTCGTAGAGGAGATTCCTGATCGTGTAATGTCTGTCGGTCGTAGAATCGGCATGAGATACGCTCAACTGATCAACTCCGACAAGCCGACAATCGACTCAGGAAACAAGATGTCGCTATCTCATCTATACACGTGCGAGACTGAGACTGAAGAGGTCAACTATCCGCACGGAGATGATCCGAACTACGAGCCGTACTATGTTGAGTACTTCGTCATTGAGCTTGACTCGATCCAGACTTCTGAGTATCGAGTAACTGTCCTGAAGGGCATCAAGAGTCTCAAGCTAGAAGACAAGCTGAGAATCGGATCTAAGTATGAGTCTATGATTGAAGATGGTCTATGCTGCAAGCTCTGCATCCGATACAAAGACTTTGAATCGCTAGAGAAGTTCGATGAAGAGTTCGAAGCCGCTAAGAGACGCATCATGCAAGTCAACTTCGGCAACAGATCTATGACTTACTCTAACTGCACGCCTAAGGGCTACAACGATGACTTCTACAATCTAGCTGGTGGCAACTTTGGCTAACGGAACGATAACGTAACAGGAGATAAGAATGGCTCAAGCAAAGATAATCTACGATCTTGTCGGTGGAACTGACTTCTCTAGAGCTGCTCCTAACATCGAGGGAACTGCTCTATCAGTCAACTGTTTCACCGAGAGCAACACTGAGGGAGACAACAAGAATGTCAGAACGTTCCTTCAGTCAGCTCCTGGCGTCAAGTACTTCGACACGTTCGGACAGACTGACCACTGCGATGGTCTCTATGTTCCATCAACTGGACTTGCTGCTTATGACTTCGAGCAGTGCCTCTTCGTAGCATACAATGGTGAAGTATTCCGAGTAGACTCAGCTCTAAATCACGAGAAGATCGGAATCTACGCTCTAGGTAACACTGTCCAGTTCGCTGAGTCTGGTGGCGAGAGAGCTATCCTGATGTGGGTCGATGGCACTGACATTCACGGCTACAATCTTAAGACTGGCGAGACTGTGAACATCACTCTTCCGAAAAGAATTGATGCTCAGAATCAGTACATTCAGCCGACTCATATCGCAGTCGTTGATGGATCCATCGTTCTGAACGACAAGGGATCTTCATTCACATACTACTCTATCAAGTACCCGTTGAACACAGCGAAGAGAAAGGTCTTCAAGATCGTCAACGGACAGGTACAGTACGAATCAGACAAGATAACTGTTTCGATGACAGAAGTCGATTCTGGAGTATACTGCTTCCTTGACGACTATGGAGTTCAAAAATACTTCAACGGTTCAACTTCATCTGACAAGTGCGTAGCTATCAGTTCAGTAGGTCCTCTTCTCACTCTATTTGGACCTAGCTCTATCGAGTTCTGGCAGAAGGGCAACACTGAGTCTTACCAGTCATGGCAGAGAACATCTTACACTATCAACAAAGAGCAGGGTCTAGAAGCTCCATACTCTATCGCATCAGTCAACCATCAGCAGTTCTGCATCGGAACTGGAAAGGCTAACGCTAAGTGCGTATTGATGATCTCTGGAACTGAAGTGAGAAAGATCAGTCCTCTATGGCTCGATCGTGTTCTAGCAGACAACGATGTAAAGTCAGTCGTCGGATGGACATACAGCAAGAACAATCACTCGTTCTATCTATTCTCTATCCAGAACAAGTGCTATGTATATGACGCTACGACATCTCAGTGGCACATCAGACAGTCCAGGAACTACTACACTGGAACTGTCAAGAACTACATGCCTCTGTTCGCAGTCTGGTGGAACAACAGAATCATCACTGGCTCTTCAGAGTCTGGTCATCTATACGAGCTAGACGAGAACTACTTCTACGAAGACTTCGACAGCGAGAACAGACTTCCTCTATTGAGAGTCAGACAGACTCCAGTAGTAACGACTAACTACAAACCGTTCGTAATCTATGAGCTCGCTATCGAGTGCAACACTGGAGCTATGGAGAACTACGATCGTCCAGCTAAAGCTCTGCTCGAAGTCTCTAGAGATGGTGGATATACTTTCGGAAACGTTCTAGAGTCCAGCTGTGGCCGTAGAGGTCAGTACTCATACAGGCTCAAGTGGCTGAATCTGGGAATGAACAGACAGTGCGTTCTGAGAATATCTTACTCAGAGCCAACGGACTTCGTCATGAGCGACTCTGAAATTAGATTCAAAGAACTGAGCACACCGCTATAACAGGAGAAGAGATGGAGATCAACAACACATCGACAATCCGAGAACTTCTGCAAGCAGTGAACGGCACTTGGGATCTGACAACGCAGAATGACTGGAAGTGTCTAGAGAATGGAAAGATGAGACTCTTCAAGAAGATCGTTTCTGGAGCGTCTCCTCTTCCAGACAAGTTTATCAAGAACAGAAGAGAAGTGACGCCATATCTTCTCTTCAACAAAGATACAGTAACAGGTGGCGTAATAAGACTACAGGACACGGCTATCACAGCAGACGGACTAGTCCTGATCATAGAATTCTGAGAGGTAACAAATGGAACTAATGGACTTTCTTGACCCAGGAGACGTATTCGGACTCAAAGAGGACAAGAGGATCTCTGCTGCGAATGACGCTCTGAGCAAAGCTTACGAGAAGGCTGAAGCTGCAGATCAGATGAACAGAGATCTCTACGGCCAGTACAACACTAAGGCTCAACAGACATACGGAGATCTAGCAAGTAAGTACAACGACTATCTCAAGAGCTTCGAGAACCAAGAGGTATACAACCCTGGTCAGTTCGGAGACAACTACACGAAGACTGTCGATGACTTCTACAGCAAGTTCGCTAACCAGAGACAGCAGCAAGCGATGAACGCTCTTCGCGAGAGCTCTGACATCTTCAGCTCTGACTATCAAGACGCTATGGCAGCTAAGCAGCAAGCTCTAGCTTCTGAAGAGTGGGACAAGGCTTACGATAAGTACATGCAGGACAGAGCTCAGGCTGCTAACGAGTTCAACATGAACGCTCAGCTCGGTCAGACGGCATACCAGAATCAGCTCAACAAGAATCAGACTCTTCTCGGTCAGGCTGCTGGCGCTCAGGATAATCTGATGAACGCTTATGGCAACTACGTGAACAATCTTGCCAACTCTAACTTGGCTAACGCTCAGAACTACTCTAACATGGTTCAAGCGCAGACCGCTAACAACAACAGCAAGAAGAGCCTTTTGGGCAGAGTGTTCGGATAGGAGAGAATAACTATGCTTCCAATGGTACTCGCTGCTATTTCACTAGCACAGAAGAAAGCACAGAACGAGAATAACGCAATCAATCAGCTGTCTCAGCCTGTTCAGTTCAATGGACAGCCTCAGAACAGACAGATGATCCCGATGCAGAACAATGGCTTGGGCAACGCTATGAGCTCTATCAGCTCTATCTATGGAGCTCTATAACTGGAGGTTCTATGGCAGGTCTATTCACTAGAGTGATGCAGAGAATCGGATCTAATCCTGAAGGCTTATCAGAGCCGATGGTGAACGATCTGATGAACTTTGATCACGCTCTGTACATTCCAGTATCGAAGTCAGGAGGTCCAGCTAACTGGTCTATCCGTTCTGGTGATCAGGAGTATCTCGTTCCTCAGACTCAAGAGGAACACGACAGACTTCTGAATACATATTATCCAGATCGTGGCAGACTGAAGAACTGGAAAGAGCTAGGCCAAGAAGAAGAGAGAAAGTCTCCTCACTTCTCAGACAAAGATGCATATCCCAGAAAGGATCTGAAGGCATCTTCTTCTGTCATACGAGACATAGCTTTCGACTCTCAAAACAACAGAGCATGGCTCAAGATGGGAAACAACTGGTACGAGTATAGAGCTACACCAGAGCAGTTCCAGCGCTTCTTGGCTAGCGGATCACTTGGAAGAGAGATGAACAACATCAAGAATGGAAAGAGCATGACTCTCACTAGACTATCTCCAGCACCTAATGGATCTAATCCGAAGTTGAAGACTGGCTATCAAGCCGCTAGAGCACAAGGCATATTGAGCAGGATAGGATCTCTATTCGGCTTCTGACAAATGAGGTATTAACATGGCACTTACAAATTTTCCACAAGCTCCTACTGTGAGCTCAATCTACAGTTTCCAGAACTCTGCTCCTCAGCTGTCTGAAGCGACAGCTAGCAACACAAGAGCTCTACAGAACGCTTTCTCTTTCGGCACTAAGTTGATTGACTTCTTGAAGAGTCAGGATCAGGCTGAGCTGATGAAACAAGGAGTAGCTGAGAACGCTGACAAGATAGCTGCACTCGAAGCTTCTAAGATCAATTCTCAGGATCCTACTATGGTCTGGAGATGGAATGAAGCTAGAAAGGATGCTGAGAAACAGGCTGACTTGAACAGAGCTGCTTCTAAGGCAAGAGAAGAAGTTGACAACAAGACTGCTCAAGAGAAGTTCAAGAACACAGTCGACATGCTAGTCGGTCAGAGAACATCTACGACTCCTGCAGGAATGGAGCAGCAGATCAGAAATCTAGAAGCTACTATTCGTGATGGCAAGAACATCGGCGCTGACGTGTCTATGCTCGAGAAGAGAAAGAATGAGATCGAAGATGTGCTATATCCCGCAAACGTAGCGACTGGTGAATTCAATGCAAGCAATGCTCCTGAGAACTTGAAGGCAGCAGTTACAGACTTCCTGAACCAGAAGAAGGGATCTAAGGACATCAAGAAGTTCATTGATGAACACCCAAACCTCGACAACGAAGATAAAATCAAGCTGAACACTGCATTCCGCGATGCTGAGAAAATCGAGAAGAACAGGGCTGATGCTGCTGCATTCAACAATTTCATTAAGAGTCGTGGATATGATCCGAATACAGTCTCTGCAAGGATCAGGGACTCTCTGAAGAGACAGTGGAAGAGTTCTAAGAAGTAAGGAGCTAACGACATGGCAACTATCTCAAAAGAAGAATATGAGTTCTTCAAGGCACAAAATCCATCTGATCTGACTAGCGAAGAAAGAGAGTGGATCCGTGAATATGAATCAGCCGAAGCTGGAGCTCCTTCCCAAGAGGATCTCGAATGGGCTGCATTCATCATGAACGAGAAAGATCCTGGAATGCAGAAGATCAACAGAGAGTCTGGTGACACTAAGAAAGCTGAGGATATCATAAACCAGTCTAGAGCAGCTAAAGAGCTGATGATCAAACAAGGTAAAGACCCTTATGTTCGTCCAGTCTCAGAAGTTCCTGATGATGTAGCTGAAGGCTACGGATTCAAGTTCAACTGGAAAGACGCTTACGAGAAGGAGAACGGAACTCCTCTAAGAGCTACTGAAGCAGATGCTCAGAAGTTGAAGAAATACATCGACTCTAAGATGTACGAAGTAGATGATCCAGTGAAGCTCCAGCAAGTCGCATACAACATGCACTTGTGGAACCCGAACACATCCTCCTGGTCAGAGTTCATCCAGTCCGAGCAAGGAGATCGATTCCGTGAGTATCTCGGAGACGTACAGAAGTACCAGAAGGGCAAAGCAGTTGACGAGATATGGAATGACTCTCCTGCAGATGTGGACTTCATGCTTCCAGTGACTAAGGAATATGCGAAGAAGAACTACGAGAACATCAACGGTCTCGGAGACGTAGCTCTTCCTCTAGCTTTCGATGTCGGAGCTAACTTAGCTATGACTGGCGCTGGTTCAGGTCTAAAATTCATGAAGGCTAAGCCGACTATCACTGGAATTTATGGCAACTTCGCAGCTCCTGTAATAACAGAGGCTGGAAACATGGCAGCTAACGACAAGTCTCTCCCAGAAGCAGCTGTAGGAGCGATTGAAGGTGGTCTCGTGAACGCAGGAACTCCAGTAATATTGAACAGGATGGGAACACAGGCAGGAAGATTTGGTTCAGTCTCTTCTGCTTATGGTCCAAAGGCAACAGAAGCCATGAACATAATCGCTAACACTACTTCAAAGGTAGAACGAATGAAGAAAGCTGGAGCTGTATGGCAGGAAGATGGAAAGTGGAAGGGTCTAGTGAACGGAAAATCGAAAGTGCTCACTGGCCAAGATCTACAGACCAGAAAGAAGAACAACGGAATTATTCCTTCTGCTGATATCTCTACTGCTGAGACTGGTTCTGGCGCATTCAAGTTCGCTATCAAGGGTGAGGATGCACAGAAGAGAGTCGCTAGATCGAAGAAGTCGAACAAGTACACGGACATAGTGATCGAAAAGCTGGAGAGAGGTGAACAGCCTACGCTAGCAGAGCTCGAAAAGTCTGGTCTAGCCGAGAGCGAATCCTTCATGAATTATCTTGGCCGAAATCTAGAGAACATTCCTGCGCTGAAGAATTACCTTACAAATGCAGCGGGCCGTCCTAAGTTTGGACAGAGAGGCCTAGGTACTGCGTTGAACACGATGCTTCCTTCAGTTGGCTTGTTCAAACAAGATAAAGAAGACCTGAATAGCGATCGTTGGTACAGATACTATGGTCTAAAATAGCCGTACAAACAAGCTAATTTCATATCAGATGGTGCTCAAAGTTATGTTTGAGCACTATTTTTCTTTATTATTTCATTATTTCTTAGAATTTCTCAAGAAAACTATTTAGATTTCTCTTGAAAATACTTATATTTACTACGTAAACAAATAACAATCCACCTTAACAAAGGACCAAACAATGAAAAAGACCAACAAGCTACAGCCTCACACCATCATCAACGTATATCCAGATCGCATGGTCAACATCGAAATTGAAGGATGCAAGACCAAGATCGTGAACGTCATCGTTAATGGAGGCCATATCTCTGGATTCGAAGTTTTCGCTGGCTATATGTTCGGTATTCCTGTGAACCAACCTATCTTGGAAGGCAATGAACACTACGATCTCTGCTACGAAGCTGCAAAGAACGCCAAGATGTTCGAGATCGAAAAAATCGCATAAGTGGAGGCAAGCTATGTATAGAAAAGCAATTGACTTAGTTATTGATCTCAGCAAGGTTCTGATCTTACTCGGATCTGGCACTGCTGTAACTCTACTTTCAATCTACGCGCTTGACTATCTTGGAATAATTCAAGCTCACGTATAACAACAAAACACTTCAAAGAGCTGGACTAACAATCCAGCTCTTTTCTTGTATATGCGCTTTGCGGACGTTTTAAGGCTCTATTTATGTTTGCTGTATGTAACTAAGGGTTGGTAGATTCTACTGCCTCTAATGTCTGTTTATGCGCAAAGAACCGCTTCCCTAAGAGGCTTCTCGGCTTTCCATGCCTAAGATCAGCGCTCAAGTCCTTCATCCTTCTCTCGAAATATGCTTTGAAGAACTTCAGCGCTAGCTCCTCGCCGTACTTCTTCAGCACTCTCTTCCAGTAAGCAGTCCACTTTCTACCGCTTCCTTTGTGATTGCTGTCATACTCGTTCATCTCTCTCATGTCGATGTTCAGCTTCTGCTCTAGGAACTTCTGGTAAGTCTCTTCGAACAGCCAGTACTCGCATGACTTCTCGTACTGCTTCATGTAGCCGATCTGGTACTCATCGAAGCACTTGTACATCTCTCTTCTCATAGCCGTGTTTCTAGTCGTCTTCTTTGTTCCGTTGAAGTGCTTAGCGTACATGGTTAGAATGTGAGTGATCGTGTATGTTCTGAAAGTCTCCGGATTGATGGACACTCTGTACTGATGAGATGAGCCGGGATCACACGCCTCTATGTAGCCGTTCGTGAGTAGCCACTCTAGACTGACCTCTGGCGCAACCTTTTTCTTAGATGTTCCCATTTAGCCTCTCATGAAGCGATCTATCTCTTCGTCTGTCATAGGAACTGTAGTCATGTCTGGCAGAAGAGTCTCAGCGATCTCTCTTGGAGTTAATCTCTCTACTGACACGATATTACCATCTTTGTCGAGAAATGTCTCATCCTCTGCCGTTAGTATGCTAGAAGTTATTCCTCTGCTCATCATTTCTTTGAATTCCATTGTAGTACCTCTCTCTAGATTGTCTCATCTTGAAGAGACGCTCTTTTCTAATATATTCAGGATCGTTGTCTAGCTCTTGAGCCTTCCTCTTCATTAGACATTCCTCACAGAGGAACTCTCCAGTGAACGGAAAGCTTACTCCTTTCTTGAGCCTGTCGCATGAACTGCATCTCAGAGCGCTCTTGGACATCATCTTATCCATCTTCTGCTTATACTCGTAGAGAGCTTCCTCTACTGGACTCATGCCGTACTGAATCATTAGATAATTCCTACCTTCTTCATGTACTGTACTTCTCTTTGGAACTCCTCTTGAGGATAGTATCCATTGTAGATCTCTTCAGGTTTAACGTCATTGTAGAACTCTCTGCGGAAAGAATATGGAATGTGTCTATCCCACTGATCCCAAGTTCCCTGGAATGACGGCTTTCCCCTCTTCAAGCAATACTTCGTCAAGATAGTGTGAACCGGAAAATCATCAAGAGGACACTCGAACATCAGATCTTCAGTCACATGGCGTCTAAGCGCTTCTACAGCTCTCCATCCATATACCATCGTCTGGCCTTGCGTAAGTTTCTCATGTGATGTACATAACCAGTCATGTCCTTTGAGGCATTCTAGGCTCTTCTCTACGTAATCTTTACAGTACTGGATATCATCATCTGCCGAGAATAGAACCAATGGCTGATCATCATGTCTCTTCCAAGTCGGCTGCATCTTCTGCCAGCAGTGAGCATCCTTGTCTCTGTCGAAGTAGATAGTGAACAACGGATTCGACTTCTCCAGCTCCACTAATTCTATGGGAAGATCAGCTCTCTCGTTCGGAAAGTTCTCGTGATCAAGATTCAGTTCAACTGGAACCTTCACTGTCTGATCTAGCATAGTCTTTATTGTCGGAAGACACGTTCCGATTCTCTGCTTCCATGATGTAAGTGACCATACGATCATATCGTCTGATTCTCCTCTAATAGTCTTACCCTAAGTGCGTGTACTCGGTTACCGGCTTTCTGTTGTTTCAGCCAGAACAATGTATTTAGCCTCTCCAGAATGAAGCTGAAGGAACGGTCTATCTGATACTTCGGATCGCAGTTCTTGCCTGGCCTAAATTTAAGTACGTCGGGATCTCTCTTCAAGAACTTCTCGATGTTTCCTCCGCAGAACTGGATGAACTT
>AUXO011091660.1_pt1 | contig 34898 bp, 55 predicted proteins | sample 768731 | NCBI WGS metagenome assembly AUXO01 (sample SAMN02715735, study PRJNA202380) | gut metagenome | biome: sheep rumen | host: Ovis aries | place: New Zealand: Palmerston North | reverse complement strand
AAAATTTGCAACTTATAAAAATAATGCATATATTTGCATTGCAATTTAAAAATAAGGAATTAAAAACAACAACAACCCTATTTATTAACCTTTTAAACCATTTAAGTTATGTCTACAAAAAAGATCAACTCCACCAAACTCAACGAAGTTATCGTCGAGAAGACCATGAACTCCATCGCGGAGGGAACCAACAAGGTCGAAACCGCTGCAACGGCCCCGGCACCTAAGGCCAAGAAGACTTCAACTCCCAAGGCGGAGAAGAAATCCACGGTAACCAAGGCAATCCAGGATGCCCAAAAGAATGCCCTGGTCGAGGAAGTCATCTCCAAGAGGGAGGTCAAGTACATCTATCCCAAGGATGTCACCACCGGAGACGACAAGAAGAAATTCCGCCAGCAGGTCCGGAATAAACTCAAGAAGCTCGAACTCGAGCTCCGGAGGATCGAGGACACCACCTCCAAGGAATACCTCAAGAAAGAGAAGGAGTACAAGGCCTATCGGAAGACCGTTCTCAAGGAGGGGGCAACTATCGCTGCCTAACTCCTAGCCATCACTCCTGCATATATCAGTGCGGGGGTTTTTCCCTTTTTAGCTATGGGGTTTGGGCTCTCAATAGGGTTCAAACCCCAGGCTTACATAAAACAAAACCAACACATTATGCAAAGGTGCTATGGAAATAGGTCTACCAGAAAGGGTCATCAAAAAGACTAATCTAGAGCTCATAGATTTACACAAGAGAGTAATAAAGACCTACTTTGTACAAGAGGGGGTAAAATTCTCTACAAGGCAAAAATTCTTTCGGCTATACGATTACTTAATAACAGTAAACAACATAAAGGCATATTTTCACAAACCCGTTAAGGTCTTCATCATTGCTTTGGTGGAAGATCGTCTTGATGAGATTTGTGATCTAATCAAATAATTACATTCCATATGTACAAATTCAGAGTAAGAACTCTAACGTTAGACAAACTGGGGATGGACTTAAAAGACAGTACTGTAAGCCCTTCCGTCAAGTTCCCAAAATATACTCAAGTAGGGGAGATATTTTCTGAGATAGATACTTCTGAAAACATTTTCCTTCCAGACTTTGCTATCAAGGGGTACTACAATGATGAGGAGATACTCGAGAGAAGGTGTTTCTACATAGATCCGGATGGATATGATACTCTCTATGTTACAGGTATGGTCAGGTCATCAGAAGCTGATATAAATCAGAAATTGAGCCATAAGTTTGAAATTCCTGGTGCTCGTAAGATATATTATTGGGAAGACTTGAAAACAGGATATCTAGTTCAAGTGTTACAACCAAACCGAAAATAGCTATGGGTATATTTAATTCAATTCTAGAGAGTTTGAAAGATAAAGAAGGAAATCTTCCAGATGATAGTATATTTATTCTAGAAAAGCTTGCTACCCAGTTTAGGGGACATATCTTAGTGCAAATTGAAACTAGTAAAAAGCTGGGTGGGGAATTTACCTACTCTCAATTCACCCATCTTGTCAAGAAGGTGTATCAAGAATTTTTAGCTATCTCTAGAAGTAAAAAATACAACCTTACCCAAAAACACTGGGCTTACCTATATGTAAACGTAGTAGTCCCAATTAGGGACAAATTTTATGGGGACATAGTACTATTACCAAATGTAAACCCAAGGAGGGGAATAATTGGTTCCCGGAAGGGGGATCTATAAATCCTCGATATGCGAGACCATAAAAACCGATAATTTAGCAAAATTCGATTTAAGGCCCTGGGTACTAATATGTTACCCATAAAAATACTCATTCTAACACACTAATGCTCAGTCGCAAGATTAAAAATCTAGAGGTTTTACTCATTACGACTGGGCATTCTTGTATCAAAACGCTATTAAAGTAAAACAGCATAAATTTGACATGAAAAAAGTACACCAAAATACCCGAGTTCCAAGATTACAGGGATTAACGGCTTTAATGGACCAATACCATAAATGCTCCTCTGATGAGTTAAAAAATGAGTTATTGGAAAAAATACGCAGTTATATAATAAATCAATGGCTAATGTCTTCAGGCTTATACTGTGGTAAATACATAGATATAAATAATCTTTGTACATTTCTCGGAGTATTGCCTGAAAGGATCAATGTACAAATGAGGGATACTTTTCTATCCAGTAAGATCTGGGACAAGGATAATCAAGAAAAGATTATGTATGCCTTAGCAGGACAAAGTTTATCTTGGACTTTACAGGATAGGTTAGAGGTAGAACAACAGTTAAACCTATTGAAAACCTCACAGGGTGGTAAATATATGCCATTTATCTCTGCAGAAGTTACAAAAGCATTGGGCTTAAAGCTACAAACCTCTAATCAACTGCAGGGCTTAATTAAAACCATGTCCGGTGGTGGTTCAATAAACATCTTCAACAATATTCCTCAGCAACCCGAGAATCAGATAGGGGTAACTAAAGAAGAGGCCATGCAAATGATAATGGATCAAGCAACTTTACCTAGTAATCCAGAGGTGGCACTTATTGAAGGTAAATATGATATGGCAGAGTTACCAGAAGTAGTTGCTACTAAACAGACGGGCATAGATGTATCTAAGGAGGGACTAGATACTCATGTAAACACGGTTGAGATAAAGCAGGTTATAGATGTATACCACAGGGAACTTGATGAACCAGATGATCAAGAAGACGAACATGAAATACGCAGGGAAAGAGAATATGGCCTTTCAGATGATGACGAAGATCCAGAGATGTCTATCTACGATGACTAATCTTCACTTCCAGACCTAAATTTGCATATTAAAATTAAATGCATTATATTTGCAAAGTAATTAAAAATTATATGAATTATTAAAACTCCGGAAATATGGTCATACAGCCAATGCTAGACAACATCACTGCTCTGCTCAAAGCGGAGAAAACAGTATGGGTAAAGGTCCAGGATCAATACCTCCCCATAACTCAGGTAAAGCTCACCAAAGGGGATGCCATACTCGTATGCACGGGAGTTGAAATCTCTCTCAGCTTGTTTATCACCAGTATCTACACCGCTCCTATTGACCATTCAAGGTTTATCAGGATCAAAAATGAACGGCCAAGCAATCTTCATATCTGGTTCAACAACTTTATCACCATAGATGTAGAGGTTCCATACCCTGGATGCCTATGCCGGAGGGGTAAAAATGATCCCTGGATGGTTACCAAGATCCTTCCTCAGGAAAATCCTGGTAAAGCAAAACTAGAGATCACTTCACTAGTAAACTATGCTAAACAGGAGATAATAGAAATCGATATAGAGCCTGGTAAGTACCCAGAATACTATTTCTACACAGTGGTATAAGCCATGACTATTGCATAATGTTAGTTATAAAATAGCTTTCATGTGGGTTTAGGTTTTGTTAACGGGGCTCTGCTGGGAAGTACAGCCCCGTTTTTTAAACTAAACGAAAACGCTTAAAATTACAAAATATGTTACTTTCAGATGAAATCCGAAAAACTATCAACACCTTAGTAGCTGAGATTTATACTATTAAGGCTGAAGAATTCAAGGCTCAATTTAAGGCCCATTTAATTGATGAACTAACGAGGATCGCCAATAACTTCCTTCATCAAATCCGGGAAGATACCCTTAACAGCCAAGGGCGGGACTTCGAAGTATCCCTGGTACGGTCTATCAATATATATCGTAGGGCAGTAGAAGACTCTAATAATGACTGGAAGAAATTACTAGCCGAAAGCCATTTGAGCCATTTGTTTGACGAAGAAGTAAACGAGATCTATAAGTTTCTACACATGTTCTTAGAGGACCATCTGTATCAGATTTGTATGCAGATATACGAAGGATATCCAAAAGCCATATCAGCTATCAACAGAATATATAAAGACCATAAGTTTGAACACAGAGAGTATAACCATAACCCTATTTAATCATGAAAAACAAAAACCTAAGGCCAGTAAATAAAATTGCGGAAGATATTTTGCGCAATTGGCCAAACAATTTCCCCCCGGAGCCAAAGTTAATTGCTGCGCAACTAACCCAAATCGCTGATTCTAGAGAGCATGTGGGGTATTTCTTAGGAACAACGCTTATAGAGGATTTTATCGCCTCTGCGAGCCAATGGACGGGTCCCGACGGTAATCGATTAAAAGATGAGCTGAAACAATGGTTGAAAGTCAAGTAGAGACCTATCTCAACAGTCAGTACTACATTAGAAAGCCAAGTGCAGACAAGATAGTTGAACTCAATCGATTGATCGTAGATTTCAACCGGAAGCTCACTTGGCTTTCTAGTGAACTATCAAATCCTGATATCAAGTCCCGTATAACAAAGGGGATTCATCAAAAACTCAGTATCAGCCGGGCCAATATAAGAGACACCATAAAATTTCTCAAACATGAGCGTAAAGTCCTGTCTAGACTATAGTTCCAGACAAAAATTTGCATATTATTATAATAATGCATATATTTGCATAAATAATAAAAATAAACCATAAAAACACATGAAAACCCTCAAAATCCTATCTCGAGTCTCGGACATGCATTTTCATGAATATGTCCAAAGGTATCTCACAGTCGATGTCACTGATGAAGAAGCCGAGTTGCTTACGAAATTCTGGAAATCAGTCCAGGAAAGACACAAGGGAAGATTCCCATTCATAGCCCATGGATTTGGCGAGGGAGTAAACAATCTCAACCTGGCTACTCCGGTAAGTCAAAAACTCAAGGGTACCAGTTACAATCGGTTCGAAATCAATACCATTGTTCAACTCGAAGAAGGAGACCAAGTACTGGATGGCTTCGATTACTAATTAACCCATAAAACTCAAAACTAATGAACACCCTTAAACTCCTCGAAACCGAGTTAAAAATCTTAAATGTACTCGGTAAATCTCCATCTAGTGCTGATAGATTGATCAGGGAAGTACCATGGATCAACAATATGAGGGCCATCCAAAGGTACATCAAGGATATCAAGGAAAACTTTAATATCCACATAGTATTCGACCGTAAAACCGGATGTTATAGGATTCTGAATCCAGATGTAACGGACTGGACAACCTATGTACTCCAGGTAATCAAGTATAAGGTCTGTTACCCGGAAGCTTATTAACCATCAAAGCTAAATCAAAACAAAAATGAGCTACGTCATCACATTTTTAGTTGGGGTCGTTATTGGATTCTCCATTCCGATCCTGATTATTACCATTGTCCTATTACCCAGAATTGACTTCTCTAAGCCAATCCGTTTAGAGATAGAAGAGATTAACGAAGAGACAAAAGAAAATGGAACGGAAGAAGACTAAATTACCCGAGCATTACACTCTAGAACTGGGTCAATTAGATCCAATAGAGGATGCCAAAGAACGGAAACAGAAAATATCCCGATTCATATCTGGGTATTTATTCTGTAACAAGGGCAGTAAGTTCATCGTTTCACATAATGGAAAACGCCTTCACATCATGATCAACAAAGAGGTATTACCGGTTACTATCCAATCAATCGAGGGTGTAGATTTCCTTAATATACCTCATCACGAGAGCTTGTTGTTAGACACTATAACCAAATTGCAAATCAAATGAAAACGCTTGAATACACACCGTTAGTGAATACTTTGATCGAATTGGACCTTATACCAAAGAAAGATCAAAGAAGGATTCATAAGGTAGAAATAGCTCAAGATATACTAGAGAGTAATTGGACAATATTAGAGTCAGTATCCCCATATTTCCCGCATCGTCTCGGAGGCCCACATCAAGTATGCATACGGTTCCAATTTACCGTGGAACTACACACTACAGCTAGTAAAGAAAGTCTCCGAGAAAACGTATTGGATTTTCTCTACAACCTGAAGTCTATCATAGATTTAGATCCAAAAAATAGGCCTAGTGAAAAACTTCCAAAAACTCTAGAAGAATACGTTGGACAGTTCCAGAGGATCATCGTCCAGAAACACAGGGCCCTTTATCACCTATTTCACCTTTCATGTTTGATCCCAGTACAAACTACCTGATCCGAACTGAAATTTGCATATTATTATAATAATGCATATATTTGCAATATAAAATAATATAAACCTTTATAAACCTTTAAACACATGAAAATCACCCTTAATCTTACAATCTCGGATGAAGAACTCATCAGGACTGCTTGGGAAAACACTCCACTGGGACGGTCTACCCACAAAGAGAGTCAGGAACTCACAGAAAACTGCATCTCAGGCGATCTCGGTCTCATCAACGAGCTCAGGTCACACGGATTCAATCTCATAGGTCGATCAATACATTGCCCAAATGAGATTCAGGAGCCAACAACTCATTTCTATCTCTTCCACATAGACAGTCTCACTAACTCCACTAGTCCTATTTTCTCCGGGCTTCATCAGCTTTGGGACGAAGATATCGATGAAATTCACATTGAGCTTCTCAACATGGATATAATTCTCGTTCACTTCTCAGTCGCATAACCCTAAAAACCCAAAACATTATGAAAGACGACAAACTCTTCCGCTTCACCAAAGAAGCAGTCATCAATCTGGTAACCGAATCCAGTACAGAACAATACTCTCCAAGGGTCATGGATGCCCTCACAGATGTTCCCATCAACGGGGATACTGAAAGACTCAAACTCCTGGCAGTTCTCATTCAAACCACCCTGGCTCTCGGATTACATGAACACTCCGGGGACTGGGATCCAATGCTCAAAATCACTCTCAAAGACGGGGGAGTTTTCTACACAGAGAATGGCTATCCCGATATCATCTTTATTGAGGACGATGATAAACACATTGTGGTTTACCGGCCTCTAACCGAAGAAGAAATGGACAATGAAATCTTCGATCCCTACATGGTTAAGATCGAAATAGCTGCCATCAAATCCATCACAGTAACCGAATAAACTCATGGAAATCCTATATATTGCCAGGTATTTCGACACAGTAGATACCATCCAGAGATTTAAACGGATGGCTCTCATAAATGCCGTCAGTACAGTCCTCTTTGACTCATATTTCACCAGCAAAGCCAAGGCAATAGACCAATTGAAGGACTACTCAGTACTCATGCTAAAGTACCACCTGGAACACCTTTCAGAAGAGAGGGATCAGCGAATAGTCCTCGAAGAATGGGTACCTTCCGAAGGTAGATATATCTTCAATGATTCTCACTGCTATGCTGAGCGCAAAGAAAGAGTCTACCATGACTATTCATCCGATAAAGCTTTCGAAACCCTTTAAAACCTACAAAAACACATGAAACAGAGAAAATTACCCTTAGAGATCTACTCAAGGCTCAACGAAATGATCCAGGCAGACAATAGCCCAGAACAAATAAAATTCTTCAAGGAGAACGGAGGTCTCCCAGAAGGTTCTACCATATATCGATTCACTCCTGGTAATGGATCGATGCTGATGCCCATAGTACATCCCCTGAAGACCAAGAATATGCACCAGGTATGCTACACATTCTACACCTTACTCAAACAACAAACTCCGTTGGTAACAGAAAGTGACATCAATGCTCATCTGATTACTGAACTAGACCTGGCAAGGGTACACGCCGTAGTAGTCCCTATACTCATCTCAGAGATATACAAAGACTCAGATAATCCTCCAAAGGAAGACAAGCTAATCATTACTGAGATCTACTGGGAACATGACTACAACCTTGCTCTCGAGGAATTCAATAACGTAGCTTCTCAAAGAGGAGAAGGCTTCCTTGCTCCGGTACTAGTAACCGCCAACTCCTTCTGGGCTCTACAATATAAGCTCAAAAACCTGAGAGAAAACACCTTTACTCACGTGGCTAAAAATCTCGGAGTTCCAATCGTATTCATCCACCCTGATCTCTGAGCTAAAAAATAACCCTCCGACTAAAAACACAGAAAAAATGAAACCTATTATCCTCACTGAAGATCAAATCCTTGTTCTTACCTATATTAAGAACAACGGTATAGTTACATCTTTAAATCGTCCAATCGACCTAGATGCTAAACGATATAATACCGCTGTCCTAGAGCTTATTGACACAGGTTTAATCACTGCTGATTCTCAAGGACTAAGGGACTACTACCTTCGACTATCTCCTAAAGCTCTGATATACAATAAGATCTTCGCTATCTTCTAGCACTCGCTCCAAAAAACAAGAAAATTAACAAAAGGGATTAACGACAATAATAATCGTCACTAACACAAAAACAACAGTACCATATAATTAACACACACAATATAATCTAATAGGCTATACATCAATCAATATACACATACAATATATATATACATCAAAGGGATATACACTAAATCTAATCTCTATCAGCTAATCAGCTATTCTTCTATTCTCTTCTGGTTTTTCTCTTTTCCCTCTTTTTCAATCTCTCTTTCTCTCGAGGGCTTTTTCACGTTTCTTTATTTATTTCCTTTTTTAACTTAGCTCAAAACCGAAGACAGCGCGAGTTTCGGCATTTTTAAAAACTGAACAAAACGCTCACAAACGCAATCAAAAGAGTGCTTCCGAGCTCGTTTCCGAAAGGGTGACGGACGCCGGTCCCCCCGGCCGCTTAAAACACCCCTGTAGCCCCCACGCTAGACGGCTCTCCGTGAGATTTTGCCCCAAAGTTGCGATACCAGGGCTCGCAAAAACCGAGCCTTTCGACCCTCTAAAAAGCTACTACGCGAAAATGAACTAAGGCTCATAAAAAATTTAGCTAAACTAGCCTTTTTGAACAGGGGCGATAACACTTTGATTGCGAAACGGAGCGAGACGGCTTTTTTACCCCTAAATTTCTCGTATAGGCTTAGGAAAAAATCGGGCCAAAATTGCTCTCTCGCTTAAAAACGAGCCAAAAACGCTTAAAACTAGCTACTACGCTAAATGGCCACTTTTGTCCGACCCTATTTCGACCCTCTAAAAAGCTAGTTGGCCCTACTTCTCGGGAGAGTGCTGGAAATGAGGCTTTGTGGAAAGATGGGGATCTGGTTTGGGCCTCGCTCTAAAACAGCTATAAAACGCATTAGCCGCTAAACATTTATTCAATAGGGCCTCAATAATAGCATCTAAATATAGTCAACTACGCACGTTCGAGCGATTTTACAAATAAAGGCTCTAGAGAACTCCAACCGAGTAACTAGTTATTCCCTAAACTTACTAACCTCTAGGAGGCGGAAAAATTGAGCCCCAAGAGGGTTTGCATATATAAATTAAAATGCATATATTTGCATATATAAATATATAAAACCTTAATAAAAACCTTAACACTCACAAACACTATGCAAAACACAATCTTTACAATCGACAAGGTTCAAAACTTCCCTCAAAGCTTTGATCGAGTCAGTTTTCAGGAACTTCTCGATGACATCAATCGGGAATTTCTTGCTTCAGACCTTGACAAGGCCATAGCTCTCGATCACATCAGAATTTACACCAGCACCGACGAGGAAGACGGGTTCACTACCTTCACTTTTCACAAGATCGGGCTGATCTACACTGACAACGAATTTCTCGATCATCTGGCCTATCAGTTCAGGGCAATTCTCGAGAAGGTCTTCGAAAACGACGGAGAAACTTATCATCACATCGAGATACTCAGAAAAGTTCACAACTGCTCAGAAATCGAGACTATCAGCTTTGAAATCATCCTTCACTGGTACTGCTAGAAAATCATCAACCAACTTAAATTCCATAATACTATGAACAACACAATTACCATCAACGTCAACAGCTTCGGGGAATACGAACACATTGTTCGGAGCTTACTCCCTACTAATGCTCGTCTCACAGTCGAGAACTATTCCGATTCCGATCAGAAGGTTATTATCTCCTTCTCCAACAGCTATTCGGCAACTAAGTTCTTCCTTGAGCTAGTCGGTGCTTGCATCGGTTACTGCCTCTCAGTTACTGGAGACGATGCCATTCTGGATTATGCTCCTGATTTCTCAGTCTTCCTCGATTCTCTCTTTCACAAACTGAAGGAGAACAATCTCCTGGAACTCGGCAGACTCCACAATGAACTAGAATTAGCTCTCAACACCTGGACTAAGTTCTGCTTCCTGTCTGCAGACAAATTCTCAGAAATGCCCCTCGAGGACACTATGTATCTTTGACTGCTAGAAACTTTTAACCGGGGCTAGGCAAATTCCCCTGGCCCCACAAACTTTTTACACTATGAAAACTCTAGAAGCTTTCTTTAATGCTCTTTGCATCGCTGCTGAACACGGGTGCATTACCACTGCTAACATAGAGGACCGACCAGAAAACGAGGGGGGCTGGAAATCTCTCTTAACCACCCTCTTTGAACTGACTGATCAGCGGAGTCGGCTTAGTATCGTACACAGCTCTGCAAACGCGAACTCAGCTTTAAAAACGGTACTATCTACTCCCCTCTTTCTCATCTATGCTCAGAGAGACGAATCAGTCTTTGAGCTTCAAGCCGATCCCTGGGAAATTCTAGCTGACTACCTAGATGTCATAGGAACTGAAGAATTCGGTGATCCTCTTGTATTCACTCCTGAAAACTGCACCAAGATCATCAATAAAGCCAGGGCGGATATCAGTGAAACCTTCAAGGTATTTGACATCGAGGAACCTCAGTTCAAAGGTTACTTGGTTCTCTGCCTAGACATCTAGCCAATCTCTCATATGACCCCACTACTAATGGACCAGACTCTCCTGGCCCATTACTTTTCAGCGTACATCACCTGTGGATAACCGGTGCTACTTCGGTATATCCTAATCTTACCTGTGTGGCCTTTTAGTGGGCCCTAAGTCTGGCCGGAACTCTGGCCACTCCACATTAACCCCATAAGTAACCTCTATTTTAGGGCCGCTAGTGAGCCGCTTTTGCAGCCCCACTGGGGTTTGCATATATGCATTATTATTATTATATTGCAATATGCAATATAAAACCCCATATAAATTTAATTATGCACCCACCCTAAAAACCGCCCCAAAACCCAACCAACACACACAACAACCTAACAAACAAACATACCTAACAAACAAAACAACAAACATTATGCTTACTAACATTCACACCCTCGGCACCAACAACAAACAAACCATCGCTGCCATCATCCTTTACCACTATGATGCCATCCTGCGGGACTTACAAACTGAGCTGGCCATACCCAACAACATGCGGGACGAACTTATCGATCACACGGTCGAGGCTCTCGAAGACCACATCGATGCTCTCATACAGGACGTACTTGCTTAATGCAATAACCACCAACGGGGCCAACCAACTGGCTGGCCCCCACAAATAAACCAACAAACCGACTAAACAACAAACATCATGAAAACAAACCTTCTTACCCACATCACCAACCTTCTCAACAGCGAGGCTTCCAACAATCTGGCCAACGGAGCTGAAATTCTCACCGTCATCGGCTCTCACACCACCTCCAATCCCATCGACGGGACCGACTTCGAAACGGTCATGCTCTCCTACACTTCTCCTGCACTTCACTATCTCGACGAGGATCACAACGACAAAATAACGGATGACATTCTCCATTACAACGAGACATTCCAACAACTCCTAATTCAGTCACTCCTTCGGAACGGCTGGCTTTCACTCAACTGCAAGACAGACATGCAATCCCACGACATTCTCCCTTTTGCCAGCTTCACCCAACCGGGGCTCACACTCATCATCCAACACACTGACTATTGCATCTGCATCTCCCTCATCTCCTACGACATTTAATCATTTATCACCAACGGGGGGACTAACCCCCCACACTTATGCACCTAGCCGGCCTTACTTCAGGCTGGCTAAGTCGCAGACTTTAACTGACCCCACTATGAGGGCCTAGTGGTCAGGCCTTTTTACCCAGGCTTTAACTGGGCCTTAAAATTCGCTTCAAGTTGGTAGCTAGTAAGGTAGGATTTGTCAATTCGCTGGAATTTACACTGGTTAGTGGCAGTAAGCTACTGATGATTGGTAAGTTCTGGTTAAGGCCATCTGGTTGGGCCACTATATTGGGATATAATTGTGGCCCATTACGAGAGACCGTCAACCTATTATGGGTACCAGACATCATACTCCGACAATATCATCGACATACAGCGGACAAGGCCCTCCGCGGAACCTGAACCCAACCTGGGCCCAAATTCGCCTCCCCACCATTTTTAAACAATTTTAATAATTGCCCCAAACTTTTTAAAAATTTTTAAAAATTATATCCGGCTTTTTCAAAAAATTTATTTGCAAAAAATTTATATTTTTTTTTTGCAGATTCAAAAAATAGATGTACCTTTGTGGTGTTGTTAGTTCTTTGATTTATTGATATAGTCCCGTCCGGGGGGCTTAATAAATTCCGGTTATATACTTATTTCATTTAATCCATTTTATTATGGCTTATTTAACTAAAATTTCCGCCGTTGAATTTGGCGGGAAAGATTCAGTTGCAAGTGCAAAAGAATCTATTTACATTTTCCCTCAGGGAGTGGAAAGTGAGAAAGCGCAAAAATCATTTAGGCGCAAAATTCGTTCTGAAATTGAAGGGATTGCCGAAAGTTTTGCAACAATTCCCACAAAGGAAGGAAAAGCTAAATTTTTGGCCAAGTTTGAGGAAAGCGCACGGGAGTTTTTTGTGAATCCCTCTGTTATTGCTTCTCCGGCAAGACTTGAAAAAAACCACACATTAGCAAGTTTTGCTAAATCGTGGTGTGAATATCTTTCGGCAAAAAAGCAAAGTAAGTAAGTGCCTGAATAGGGGCGGAAATTCCGCCCCTTTTAATTTTTCAAAGATATGTATTTACTTACTGCTAATGTGGTCAGAAAAGCACCTAAAAAAATAGTTGGCAAAAAGAAAATAGAGTGTTCTTGTTATCTACAATTTAGACTTTTTTTGCCCACTCTGGAAAAAGCGGAAAAAGAAAGACAAAGTCTTTCCCACAATCCCAACTTTTTTAACATCTCAATTCGGAAAATATGAAATTAAGTGAACCAATCAAAGCAAAGTATTTCCATTATAAAATGGAAATTAAATGCTTTGAGTTTTCCCTTCCACAGTGGATAATTAAATTTCTGTATGTCCATTGTTCCAATGTTTTTGTGTTTCCGTCTGAAATTGTAAATCAATACAAAGATGTTGATACAATCATAGAGGAAACTGAAAAGAAATTTTTTTAATAAGTTTCTATGACTTATTAAATAGTTTTAAAAAGTGTCCCCCATCGGGACACTTTTTTTTTGCCTAATGGGTGCACCGTGGACCCCTCTCACACACAGTCCAACCAGAGCTAAAGTGATGGGCTCCGCCCACTCTCGACACTCATGGAGCTGACTTGCTGTGAGCTGGGGGCGGTGAGTTACCAAGCGAATTAGCTGACTACCTTGTGAGCTGGGAAGACGGTAACCTGATTAGTGGATTAAGCTGACTAAGCGAACCGACCCTTAGCTGACCCCCTGACCCTACCTAGCTAAAACTCCCTCGACCAGACCTCTTTTCAAAAATAAAACCCAGAACCCCCCACACATATGTAATGGGCTCTCTCCCTCTCTACACACAAAAGAGAGAAGAACCCTTTATTCAAATTCCCCCGTTCAAAGAGAACTAGAAGAATTAAAAATAAGAATTCCTCCCTCCAATGCAATAAATGCTCTAGAAACTAAAAACAGGTAGAAAAGAAACTACCTTTCAATGCAATTACAAGAAGCAGAAGGAATAATGGATAATCCATTACTTGAAATAGCAACCACATATACCTGACCATCTACTTTAACTGTATCGATCATAACCTTACCCTGAAAGGTCTGGGTCTTGAATACCTTCTCAACATAGGTTGGCTCTTCTACTACCACTTCTTCCTTATGGGCTCTATAAGAAGCAGAAATCCCAAGAGAGAGAATAAGCCCAAAACCTAACAAAAGACAAATAAAGACTATAAAGCCTCTTTCATTTCTATTCATAACTCGAAATCATTTAAAAATCATTTATTTATACATATCAGCTGGAGCCTCAAGAGCAAGGCCCCAGGGAATCAAACCACGATAGTCAAAGTGGTTTTCGTTGAGCCAATCGCTCGCTTCACACATGCAACTGTCATCACTATAGTATTGATACTCAAGAATGTTGTTAAGTGTTTTTTTCTCTTCCTCAGTCATACTCTCCATAGGACGAAGATAGGGCTTGGTATCCTGGAACTCGAAGTAGTCCTGTACAGCACCGTTGATACTAATACCAAGATATGCTCCATCTGGTATGAGATCGATACTACAAAGAACTCCATCTCCCTTTGAGGTCTTTACTTTCAACTCTGATGACAACCTTGCACCAAGGTCAATCAGTAGTAATTTTTCTTCTGCTGTCATAGATATTTGGATTTAACATTTAACTCTTCTACTTTCTCCCCAGTAATAGACTCCCACCAATTGGCAAAGAGCTGACGGTGACACTTGGTTCGATCCTTCTCCCAACAGAGTAGGACTACTTCCCTATCTCCTGCAATCCTCTTAACCGCCTCTATTCTCTCCTTGATAGTCTCTAAATAAGTATTACACTGATCGAGGTATAGCTCAGAATACTTCTCGAAGGAGATTCTACCTTTCTTCAGATCCCATAGCCACTTGGAACCAGGCATTAGAACATGGATCGTATCGTCTACCTCTATCCAATCTGGATGAGTAACAGAGATAGCAACCAAATAGTACTTACTCCGGTCCAAGTAAGCAGCCCTAGAATAATAACTTGTTTTCATGGCCTCACTTTTTCCATTTTAACACTGGTATAGAATTCCCAGGCAGCCCCAAAGATGGTTTCTCCAAAACCACAGATACCTTCTTGAATACTATTCCCATAGAGAAAACACCATTGATCTCCGTCCTTGAAGGGCTTAATTCCGAGTGCCGCTATACACTGCCACATAGCATGGGTTTCAAGAACTTCTCCATATTGCCCAGTAAGGATCTCGTATAGGGTATCTTGAATGTTATACAATGTATCTTGGTCCATACTTAGTCCTCCTTTCTTTTAACATTCGCAAGCGGTTGTCATATAGCAATCGTCAATATAAACTTTGAGATTTCTGTATTGCACTCCGCAAAGTTCCCTCTCCGTGATGAGTTTCTTCGCCTCTTTCTTGATGTCTTTTTTCTGGCAGGCAAATCGTTCGCCCTCAAAGCATTTCTCGGAAACCCAAGAATGACCTTCCTCGTCAAATACCTCGTAAGACCACGAGTAATCAACCCACCACGAATAATTATATCCTACTATTGCTGGCATATTCAGTCCTCCTTTCTCGCGTTAAGATGGATTGCTCCCCATTCAGCGAAGTGGCGGGCGATTTGTGCAATTTCCTTATGATGTAATCTGTCACTACCACAGTCCATTTGGAAGAAAACCCTATCTATCTCTTTTTCCAAATCCACTTCCGACTGCTCCTGCTGGAGAGAAGTAATAAAGCCTTCTACTTCCTCCAATGCATCTGGGACAATTCCCCAACTATCGCAACGGTTTCTTTTGGCCCGCATCTTTAATTCACCAACAAGCCTTTTCAGTTTTTCTGCGTCAATGTATTTGCCCATAGCTATTTACTGTTATATCGGTTCAAAAAATCCTGCTGTTCTTTTGTAAGCCAATACTTCGGCTTCAAGGGCTTAAAAGAAAATAACATTTCAGTGTAGGAGATATTCGTAATAGAGTCCCAGATGGAACTAAGGTATTTGTGGTACCTTACTTCATCCCGGGTTAAGATGTCCCCGCAGGTGGAGAGATAGCTCTTCACTATCTCGTAACATCTGTGGTTTAACTCCTTTGTAAACCGAAAAACCAGATCATTCCGGATTAAAAAGTATAATATCAATAAAAGGGTAACCAAGAATATCACTACTGATGTTACATTATTCATAGTTATAACTCTGTTCTAAGGTCGTTGTAAAGTGATAGTAATTCGGGACAACAGTGTTCGACACAATATTCAAGTGCAATTAAATCCTCCTCACGGGGCTTCCAATCTTTACGAGACTCTTTACCTTCAAAGGCATCAAGAATGTTTTGAAGTTGCGCTGCTGCTTTAGGAAAATTTCTTTCTTCGGTAAGAACGTGAATTGCAGTTCGTAACGCACCTTTCTCTTGTTCGCTGGGTTTCCAATGAGGCTGAGGACGTAGGAATTTGAGCCTATTCTTGACCCAATTTTCAGCAAACCATACATTCCCCATATCGTTTTCATCCTTGGCAGATTTCTTCGCTTGCTCAATGCACCACATCAAATCACCAAATGCCGTTTCATCTTCCTCGCCCCATTCTGCGGGCTTCTGCTCTTTCATATAGTCGCATTTTTCAAGCCAATACTTTTGAATGTATTGTAACTGGGTAAGTCCTTCTCTTTCTTCTGGATTCTCCTTCCAAAAATTGCCGAGTTCCCATATACCAAAAATAGTTTCCCTTGAAGGTACATCATTCTGCCCTTTTAGCTTTTCGAGGTAAGTAGCCCACTTTTGTCTTTCGCTGATCACGTAAGAAACCAGCGCCTCGAGTTCATCCATATCTTTGGGAATTCTACCAAACCTATCACAGAACTCTTTAACGTATTCCCAATTGTCCTTGGGTCTCTTTGAATCTACTGGTTCCATATTACTTCAGTTTGAGGGTTATTTCGACTTCTTGAGGGCTATTCTCCCATGTAACTTCAGGAAACAATTTCCTGGGAACCTTGATCATCTCGTCTTCAATCGGATCACATCCACGTTCATAATTAGAGATAAAAACCTTAGCTGATTTGTGCCTGTTGTGCCTGTGTGGTTTACTAGAATAAAGGTACAGGGCTCCTCCCTCGTCTCTAGCAATCCACCAAGTAGTGGTGTGACTGGGATTATTGTGTGGCTTCCTATGGAATATGTGTGCAACGGTTTGCTCAGCCCACTCGAGCATTTCTTTACGTGTCATCATAACTGATTTAGTTTGAAGTAAAACTTATTGTCACCCTTGACCTTTTTGTAGATCTCTCCAACAAATCCCCTGGAGATAAGCCTGTTTACCAACCAAAGGTCTATCTCATTGAAATTCTCTACATCATCCTCCTGATCAATCTCTTTAGCCTTCAGGGCCTCAATAATGGACTGAACCATCTTGGCTATTACCGTCTGGGAGTCCGCAAGGTTGGAATCTAGGTTATTAAGGTACTTGCCAAGAACCCTCTCAATAACCTCTTCCACATCCTCCTTGGCCTCTCTCTTATCCTGAACTTCAGTAACCTTGTTGGCTAGATTGTATGACTTATTACCCTCGGTTGCCCCAGAATTATTGGGCTTGTAGTCAAATACCAAGAAGCTATAGCCATTAGCTTTCAGTGACTTAAGGGACTGACTCAATTCAGGTTTATCCTTGATGGATAGCTTGAGTCCCTTTTTACCTCCCGAGACTACCTTACCTGTACCGAGGTCTTCATTACCTCTGAATAACTTTATGATGGCATTAGTCTTGATAACTATGCCGGTCTTGTCTAGAATTGCTGCCATTATTCAAATAATTTTAGTTGAGCGGGGTCACTATTTGCTACTTCCATAGAGTCTACCCCGAAGATTTGTTTTAAACTTACTTTGATGATACTGTTCTTGGAGATCCTAAGGAACCTAAACGAGCTGTTCAACCAACCGGCTATGTATTTAGTCCTAGCAGGAGTGGTATAGAACCAATTAGACCTTACTTCAATGAACCCGTCGGATATTACCAACTGGAACTTTTCTAAGTCCCGGTTTATATCAACCGAGGCGGTATTTACATCGAGTATAGCTGTTTCTCTAGGCCTATCGCAATATATTACGAATATCCTATGATCAGGGGTGGTCTGTTTAACTCGGTCCCGTATAGAAAATACTGAACCGAAGAACCGTTTAGTTGTTGCCATATCTTAAAATGTTGATAACACTAACAACTATATGCCTGATAACGTCTATAAGAGCGGCAACTATTGCACAGGGTACCGCAATAGGAGAGAGTAACCAGGAAACTATCCATAACCATAGGTTCATATTCTGACGGGTTTCAACTGGTATAAGGGCATACATAATTGGATTAAGTATTGCCCCGGCAATATAAATGGCAATAATAATGACTGCTAGAGTGCTCATAAATATAAAATTAAGGGATTACTCGTTTTCGTTGTTATCGTGCTCTGGTCCCCCAAAATTTCCCTTGGAATGGACTTTGTATTTCTCCAAAATCTTTCCCAATTTGGCAGTAACCTTAACCAAATCGTCATCGGAAAGGTCTTTTTTGAGATTTTGGAAGTCGGATAGATACTTATTGTACCTGTATTTAGCTGACATTACATCAAATTCAGCCTGATCAAAGGGTTTGATAGTGTATTTATCCTGGTTTTTTGCTAAACTCAACCCATTGTTGGCCAAAACCTCCAAATTTGAGTTGATTTTTAGTTGATTATTAAGGGTAAAGACCTTTTGAGAGCCCTTTCCCTCACCTTTTACTCTCTCCACTGAAATAATTTCGGCTTTCTCAAAGTGTAGTGAAGTGACCACTAAGAGAAAATCGCCAACTTGTAGTTTCATAATGCATTTAAATTTATTGCATAATTAGATAGAACTCGGCAATACCAGATGGTACTTTAATATAACCCTCTAGAAACTCCGTTTATCACATGAAATACGAAAATTTAACAGTTTTGGGCGTTTGTGGAGCTCAAGGAGCTCTCTTACACCCACTTAGGAAGTGCAAAATTATCGGGAATATTGAACCAAGGGGAGTTTTCCATAGCCCTGGGGAGGAACAATGGAAAATCAATTTTGGAGATATTCCATTTTTAAGAAGTCTAAATGATATACCAAAGTGTCCAAAAGTTGACATTCTAGTTGGATCCCCTAGTTGTGGACACTCAAGTATCTTCTCTTATTCTCGAAAAAAGTCCCTTGGTAACCCTAAAGATGAAGCAACTATCAACTTGTTTTGCGAGAGTATAAGGCAATTTAACCCTGGAATCTGGTTGATGGAGAATCTCCCTAAGATGCTCAACATAATTCCATTAACTGAATGGGAAAAACAGTACCCAGGTTACAAATTGTTATCAATATGCCATAGTATGGCAGACTTTGGTAACTCACAAGTAAACAGGGAGAGACTGGTTTTGATAGGTATTCGTAAAGATTACAAATTGAAACCAGAATTTTTCAAAAAAATTTTTAAAGTTCAGAAGATCCGGAGAGTCTATCAACTTGAAAAGGAGATTAGAGCTGAGTTGAATTATAGGGAGGATGATTCTAAGAGAGTCCCTATGTATGATAGCAGGAAGATCAAGGGAGGGGTAAAACCAAAAAACTTGACTCTAAAGGAGGTTCATTGGTATTGGAATCATGATTACAAGGACGAGTACAAATGGCCAATGCCAAATACAAAAATGAATACCCTCCCAGGGGTATACAGGAATCGTAAAAACGGATATCCGATGACTGCTAGACCATCTTCTAGACAGTTTGCTCCTTCTGGATGGAATATGGGACTTGAAGAGTATAGAGTTATCATGGGTTTCCCTACTACTTTCAAGGTCTATATGGATTTATCCAAAAAGGGATATTGGCTAAACAAAGGGAGAAACACCCTCACAAAAGGAGCTTGTTACGAAGTAGGAGTATGGTTCAGAAAATGTATTAAAAATTCTCTAGAGGTTCTAAAGTGTAATCAGAAATAAAAATTTTCCGAGCTATTATTGTGCGCAGACTGCGAGCGTACAACGATCGCGGCTGCTCGCACAAGTTTTTACGAAGTAAAAATTAGCTTATTTTTATAGCTAGTTAGCTACTACTATTCACTAATTACTATTTGCTACTAATTACTATTTGCTATTAGCTATTGGCCATTTACATTGATCACTAGCTAGCCATGATCAGCTGGCTATCTATCTAGCTGGTCAACTAAAAGCAAAAAGGGAAAATAAATAAAAGGGAAAAATGAAAAGGTAAACCCTCAAAACTCATTCAAAAACATGGACTCCTCGAAAAAAGACAAAATAAAAGATTTCATCGTAGCTCATCTCGATATACTTCTCTACATCCTAGTCATACTTGGGATCATTATGATTTTCAAAGCAAGGAAGTATACCACTAACCCCATCTTTCCTCAAGTACAGGTGGACACCGTCTACATTCACAAAGCTTACGTTGAAACGAAAGGTTACAGGGTTATTGAAGTACCCAAACTAGTTCTGGTATGGCAAGATCACCAGGATACGGTTCTAGTAAATCATACCGAAGTAATTCATGACACAATCAAGTACTACCTGACAAGTGGAGTGAGTTTAGAGACTAACTCCCATTTCATAACTGACTTCCCAAATGCACCAAGACTAATCCATTTCAACTTGGACCAGAAGTCATTGCTACTCGCTACTCAATCCCCCGATGGACTGGTCTATCAGAGTCAGTACAATCTAGACTTAAAGAAGTACCATTATGCTTATGCTAATAAGGCCTTAACCAAAGAGAGGAACAAATTTATTCAAAACTTTCATCCTCTAGTCCAGGCTCAGTATAGACCAGTTAACAAACTGATAGATCTCAATCTTGGTATAAAGTACGATACCAGTAATTTACAATATGAGGCAGGTATAAATTCCTTTTACTACCCTAAGTTCTCGAAGAAGGTGGGGTTTGATCCATACCTCAGGTTGACCTACATCTTCTAAGCTATGGCAAGAAACAGTCCAATTATACAAAATAGGTACTACTCACCACAGGAGATGAAAGAACTGGCAGAGGTCTCAAGGGATCCTTTCAAGTTCTCAACTTTCATCTATGTAATCCACCCCGTTAGAGGGCGAGTTAAGTTTGACCTATATCCTTTCCAGAAGTCTGTTCTGTACAACTTCATGAAAGAGAGGTTTAACATCATACTCAAATTCAGACAGGCGGGTATCACAGAGCTCATCTCTATGTTCTGCTTGTGGCTATGTATGTACCACTCCAACAAGAAGGTGAACATTATCTCCATTAAGGATACTATCGCTAAGAAGGTCCTGAAGAAGATTAAGTTCATGTACAAAAACCTTCCATGGCACCTGCAGACACCCATTATCAACGGTAGAGCGGGTGAGTATGGATCAGTAACTTCAATCGAGTTCTCAAATGGGTCAGTGATAGAATCCATCCCTACCTCTGAACAGGCCGGTCGTTCTGAATCCTTGACCCTCCTGGTTATTGATGAAGCTGCTGCAGTTAGATGGGCAGATGCCATTTGGGCTGCTGCTTTACCAACCCTATCCACTGGTGGATCTGCTATTATCAACAGCACTCCTCTTGGTACCGGCGGTTTCTACCATAGCACCTGGGTCGATGCTATCTCTGGTGGTAACGGTTTCAATCCTATCAGGCTCTACTGGCAAATGCACCCAGAACGAGATCAAGCCTGGTACGATCAGATGGCTAAAGCCCTTGGCCCGAGGAAGACTGCCCAGGAAATAGATGGTGACTTCCTAAGTTCCGGTAATACCGTATTCGATCTAACCGATATCCGGGGTATCGAACAAAGCCTCTTCGACTACCCAGTAATAAGAACCCGGTTAAACGGTCAGTACAAACAGTTCAATGCTCCTAATCCGGACAGTTTCTACTTCATAGGGGCAGACGTTGCCACCGGTAGAAACTCTGACTACTCCTCATTCACCTGTATGGATTCAGCCGGAGAAGAGGTTGCAGTGTACAAGGGTAGATTACCCGTTAATAAGTATGCTGACTTACTGGGTGACACTGGCAGACAGTTCAATTGGGCTACTTTAGCTCCAGAAACTAATGATGTTGGTCTAGCGGTAACTTCCCGTCTTCAGGATGAGGGTTATCCGAAACTGTACTACACTCAAAAGATTCTGAAGAAGAAAGGCAAACATAGACCAGAGGTAGATGAGTTCCCCGGATGGATGACCACAACCAAGAACCGGTCTCTAATCATAGAGAACCTTGAGAAGGACGTTCGGGAAGAGAACATAATCGTCAAGGATCCATTCTTCGTAAACGAGGCTTACACCTTCATCTATGATGGTAGTGGTAGACCGGTTGCTATGGGTAAGCGTAGGAAAGCTTCCTCCTCAGTAGAGGGTCTTGATGAAGCTACTTATTCCGATGATGATATCTTCGGAAAGGCCATCACAAACCATATTCGTAAAACTCCTCTACGTGGGGAGGTTGTTGCTGCACAAGGATAAAAACCAAAATATGGCAAGAAAGATAACATTAAACCCTCTGAGCTGGTTCAAAAGGTCCGGTTCAGAGGATTCTTCGCTTAAGAAAGTAGATATTGGCGAAAAGAGGGAGGTGGAAATATCTCCCGGTAGGGTATCAGTTCCTGACGTAAATGCGGACAGTAACTTTATCACTTGGCTAAGAGGTGAAGCAAACATAGTTACTCCGAGTTTTGTTCAGGAGCTAATACCACTAATCCGTAAGCTGTACAAAGTCAACCCAGACGTGAGTATAGCTATCCAGGATATGTTCAAGTTGGCCAATACTGGTCATACCATAACTTTTCCTCTAAACACTGAGGCTGAGAGCAAGAGGATGCTAGAACACTTGGAGAAAGTTTCAAAAACCTGGGTTCCATACACTGCTGGTATAGACGGTATAGGTAACCGACTTATAGTTCAAGCTATGGTCGGTGGTGCTATGTCATTCGAGGCAGTTCCAAATGATGACCTAACCGGTATCTCCCACATAGTGTTCCTGAACCCAGAAAACATTCGGTTCAAACAGGATAAGGACGGTAGATACTCTCCATATCAGCTGAATAAGTATATGGTTACTAACGATAAACCAATGCTAATTAAGCTGAATCCCGAGACATACAAATACATATCCATATATAATGATACCGACGAACCATACGGGATCCCTCCTTTCATAGCCGCTCTAGACTCTATCAAGGGTCAACATGATATGCGTATCAATTTCAAGCACATCATGGAGCAAATGGGTATGCTTGGCTTCTTGGAAGCTAAAATAGCTAAGCCTGATATGAGGGCAAATGAGAAACCCGAGGTTTATAGTCATAGGTTAACCCAACTGCTCAGGAATCATGCTAAGAACCTGAGGGATGGTATGAAAGATGGTCTAGTGGTAGGTTACACAGATGACCATGAGTTTGAATTCCACTCTACTACCAAGGATCTTGGTAATGTAGACCGAGTATGGGCTATGAACGAACAGGGAGTAGCTAATGGACTTGGTGTAAGTAGCTCTCTTATCGGGGTGGGAGGTTCTTCAACTGAAACTGGGGTGAGCATAATGCTCTCTAAAATGATTTCCCAGTTAAAAAATCTACAAACCCTATTAACTTATGCCCTGGTCTTTATTTATACTCTAGAACTCCGTTTAGCGGGGTTTAACGTGAAGAAAATAAAGATAGAATTCGCCACAACTACTATTGCGGATGAACTTAAGGTTCAACAGGGTATTGAGTACAAGATTCGTAATCTTTGCACCCTGTATGATCGTGGAATCATAGGTCAACAGCAATTTGCTTCGGCTATGGGCTATGACCGTCCTGATCAAGCTGAGCCAAGGGTTCCACTAGATGGTGAGGAAGATGGAGTCGGTTCTACCGAAGATAGCCAAAAGAAACGTAAGAGGGAGAACGACAAGGATACCTCAGATCGTAAGACCCGAGATAAGAACAATCCTTCACCAAAACGTCGTGATCAAGACTCCCGTCCAACTGGTAATTAACCTTAAACCATATAAATTATGCCAAGAGATACAATGATCCTATCGGGTGATCACAGCATAATGATGCCTCATGTTCCAACTGAAATACGTGGAACCAGGGTATCATTCGGGGATATTTCCGATAGGTACTTCGAAGCTGCAGGCCTTGATCATGCTAGTATAGGTAGATATGGCCTGTTCGGTGATGGTCTTAACTACCACACCTATTATCCAGATGCCACTAAGGAGGATTTCACTCCAACTGATGAGGAGTTCATCGAACCGGTTTACAGGTTGCTGTCAAACTGTATCGTCAGTAAGAACTACAATCCTACAGAATTCCCTGCCAAAGTTCTGAAGGAGTCAATGAAACTCCTGGTTGGCCAAACTGTTAACTGCGACCACGAGACTAGCGTTGGTAATGCTATCGGGGTTGTCAAAGAAGTTTCATGGCAAGAAGCGAAAGAGGTAGATGGAGTGGTAATCCCTGCCGGTATCAACGGGGTTCTGAAGATAGATGCTAAGTCTAATCCCAGGATTGCCCGTGGTATCAATATGGATCCTCCTTCTATTCACTCTAACTCAGTCACAGTACAGTTTGAGTGGAAGCCCTCCCATAAATTCGAGAAGGAATGGGAATTCTACGAGAAACTGGGTACCATTGCTGAAGACGGTCAGCTGGTAAGGCGTATTGTCACCAAGATCATCGCTTACCGAGAGACCTCCTTGGTATCTCACGGTGCTGATCCGTTTGCCCAAAAGATTAAAGACGGCAAAATAGTAAATCCTGCCTATGCTAAGGCCCAATACTATTCATTTGCCGACCAACCTCCGATGGAAAAGAATGAACTCCTGAAGCACTTCGGGGTGTTCGACTATAAGTCGATGGAGTCTGCTGAAATTTTATCATTTAGCGATACCAGTATTACCAATAATAAACAACCAGAAAAAAATAAAACAGACATGACCCTACAAGAATTTCTAGACCAACTCTATGGTGAGGGAATGCTTACACTGGCTGAGGGCCAGGAGAGATCTACCGATCTGGTTATCTCCCAGCTTAAGGATCTGCTTGCTTCCAAAGAAAGCATGACCACTACCCTCTCTCAAAAAGATCAGGAGATTTCTACCCTGAAGGACCAGAAGACAAGCCTCGAAACCAAGGTCACCGAACTTACCGACACCATTGATTCACAGAAGCCAATGTTCGATCTTGGTACTCAGCATCTAGCCGACACTCGGGAATCTGTCCGTAAGACTTATCAGAAGCTTATGGGTGAGAAAGCCGACCCGACCATCATCAATCTCATCGACACTACTGACATCTCTACCCTGAAATCCCTCGGTACACAGTATAGCCAGCAGCTAGAGGAGAAGTTCCCTATGAAGTGCAACCACTGTGGTTCCACTGATGTTTCCCGCGGATCTCATGTCCAAGAGAATCATGATGAGGAGCCCGAAGTAAAGGCGGATGTTAACAGCATCGTCAGAGATCTAGCTAACAAGCGTTAAAAACTCCAAAGAAATAAAACTATGCAGTACAACAATCCACAACCTATGACTCAAATGGGCAGCTACACTCCACTGGGTGTTATGCACAAGTCTGAGTCCCACAAGCTCCACCAGGCTTTCAATGTAAAGGAAGGCGATGTCATCCTCCAGAGTATGCCGGTCATGCTAAATGCCGATGGTACTATTAGCCCATATACTGGGACGGGTATCTATCTCGGTATCGCTATCACCGACAATGTGAATCCCGCCTACAAGGTAGCTCCTGTAGAGGTTACCGTTATGGTAGAGGGCTTCGCAATCGTCTACGGAACCGCTGCAGATGAACAGGATGCTGGCTATGTCACTCCTCAAGCTGCAAGCGATGAGTCACAGTACATCCCGTATGAAGCCTCAGAGAATCCCACCAACTTCATCGCTCTCAACACGGCTGAAGCTGAGGGTGACCTGATCCAAGTTCTAGTAAAGTAAAAACTCAACAACTATGGCAAGAATCGATATCACCAATTACAAGCAGGAAGACTTCCGTAAAGAGCTGCACGGTATCGTTCGTAACCTTGACTCATTCCGTCAGGGTAGTAACGATCATGCTGCCACCGAGATCTCCCTGGCCGATTTCGTCCAAGAGGCTTACGGCCTATCTGAGGCTGACTTCATGAAGAAGCTCGGCGTCGACACCCGTCACGACACAATGCAGAACATTCTCACTCTGCCAGACCAGAATATCCACTGGATCGTGCCCGAGATTATCCGTTCTGCTATTATGACCGGAATTCGTGAAGCTCCGTTCTATCCTCAGCTCATCGCTTCCGACCAGCCAGTCAGCTCCCTCAATATCATGATGCCGTTCGTCAACATGTCTGAGGCTGCCCCGGCACGGGTGAACGAAGCTGAAACCATCCCTCTGGGAGACGTCAGCTTCGGTCAGAAGAACGTAACCCTATTCAAAATCGGTAAGGGCTTCAAGCTAACCGATGAGGTTCGGAACTATGTTTCTCTCGACGTTCTCTCTATCTTCATCCGCGACTTCGGTGTCCAGCTCGGCTATGCTATGGATACCCTGGCAATGGATGTCCTCCTGAACGGTAACAACCCCGACGGTTCCGAGTCCGCTCCAGTCATCGGTGTTGGTAGTACCGCTGCCGGTATCACCTATCGTGATCTGCTCCGTATCTGGATCCGTGCTTCTCGCCTTGGCCGTAACTTCAAGGACATGATCGGTGCAGAAGACTCTGCTCTAGACATCCTTGATCTCCCCGAATTCAAGAACCGCCAGGCCGGTACTACTCAGGCTACCCTGAACCTGAAGACCCCGGTCCCGAACTCTGCCGACTTCTACATCCATCCGGGTGTTCCGTCTGGATCTGTCCTGATGGTAGACAACCGTTCAGCCATGATCAAACTGACGGCAAAGCAACTGATGCTCGAGTCCGAACGCATCGTTTCCAACCAGACCAACGCCATCTATGCTTCCCTCACCACGGGCTTCAGTAAGATGTACCTGGATTCCGCGGTACTGCTAGACAAGTCGGTTACGTTCAATGGCTTCCCGGATTACATGAACATAGACCCGTACCTCTCGCTCAACCTGCTGTAGGTTTCTCTCTCTTTATCCTTGACCCCTCACGACCAAACCGCTAGCCGTGGGGGGTCTTTTACTATTTTTATCGGAAACAAACAACATAAAACTCAACTAATATCATGTCAAAGTTTGTAACTCTAGGTGACAAAGCTCAGATATTCCACGATCAAGCTACTGGTATCACCGTTCGCAAGGGCCAGGTAGTAGAACTCAATGTTCGTCAACTGAGTGTTCCTCACATCAAGAGGGCTCTCCAGGGTGGCCATCTAGTCTATGTTCAACCGAAACAAAAGGAAAAGCCGGCAGTTCGAGAACCCGAACCTCTCGATGGAGAGAAGATCCTGGCTGCTATCAAGAAGAAGTTCGACAAGGGCCAGACTCGTGAAAAGATCGTGGCTTCTCTCGATCTTGAGAAGGCTAAGGCTGCGGCCGAAGCTGCCGAGATAGAGGTCGAAGAGGGTGACACCGTGGAGACAATCTGTGATGCCATCCTTGAAACCTTCACCGAGAACCCCGAAGAGGAAGAGAAGTAGTTCTCAAAACACATCCTTCTAAAATCACTCACAATGATATCATTCACATATGTTGCAAGTGGTTTAGAGGTAAGTTTCAAAGCTAAAGTCCCAGAGGGTAGCAATATCCTTTGGGACTTTGGTGATAATACAAGCTCCACGGAGTTAGAACCAGTACATTCTTACGAGAAAGCTGGGGTCTATACAGTAACCCTGAAGACTTATCAAGAAACTCCCGAGTCTGTACTTGATTCTTACTCTGATCACCTACTGGTATCTGATGTCGCAAAGACCCATTTATCAGAAAGTATCTATGAGCTTATAAAGCTCTACATTCCAACCGATATTTTTGGGGAGGTACCAGAAAAAACCTTACGGGCATTTATTGAAAAATGGCAGCTGTATATTCAGCCTCTAGCGGAGCATAATATCCCAATAGAAGAAGTTTTCAATGAAGCCTATTATGAAGCTCTAGAAAACCAGTTAATCGTCGAGGCTGCTGCATACGATTACATGATAGTAGATGTATCCCGGTTATACCGACAGATAGCTGCTTCAATCAACTCAAGGCAATCCACTGTCTCTGAATCCAGTGAGGATACTGGTGAAAGCGGAGACATCAAACATATAACCACTGGTCCAACCGAGGTAGAGTACTTCAATCAAAATGAGTATGATCACGACTACATCTCTATCCTAAACAAGGCACTGGCTCCAGGGGGATTCATAGACACTCTACGCCAGACTCTCTGTATGTTAGCTCAGAGGGTTAACATCTGGCTTCCGATCTGTGGTAATCCTCCTTCTATACCAAAGCTGCCAAAGGTTAAGAACCGTCGTATACCCCGTGGACTAGATGGCCCAGACCCTATCCCAACCGTTACTAGATAATGAAAAGAGGTAGTTTCACCGTTCCGAACAAAGCTTGGAAACGGTATGAAAACATAATCAACAGCTTTATCAATAAAGATGCTGGTAGACAATCCTTCATATGGCTAAGGAAAGTAAACCAACTCCTTCAGTACGGAGAAGACTCTGGAGTGGTATACCAACCTTATGCTATGGAAGGCCTCTTTCATTATAACTACATCCTAACCTGGCCAACTCAGAACCAGACTGTATCTGGTGATCTAAATAACAGTAACCAAGTTCTTTATATTTCTGCAGAACTTCTTAGTAGAAACAACCTACTAAAGAACGGTTACTGGGACTTCAACTGGGCTGACGATAAATTCGTTGTAAACGGTCAGGTATTCAGTGTAGGTCAGGACACTCAAGTTGCTCAGTCTAAGGATAAGGCCTTGCTTTTCTTCGTAGTACTTCGTAGAGAGGATCCGGAGGAAGCGATGAAAATCCTTGACTCCTACGGTACTCCTGAATCTCAAGTGGTTACCCCAGAGGGTATCTGGCTAGTAGATAAGAAAGGGGTTAAACTGAGAGACTTAGCCGGGGATCCTCTCAGGGTTCCACCTGGCTCCAAGTTCATTCCTTCCAACTACATAGAACAATTCTAAAATGGAACTAGAATACAATCAACTAATATACACACAAGAGGTGTTGAACAGGATACTTCACGGTACTCTGTTTAACGCCTCTGTTAGCGAAAACGGAGAGATAACTCTTTTCAACTCTTTCATAGAAGCCATTGCCACTGCTCCTCAGGAAATTGTGGACGCAAGAACCCGTCTGTATGCCTATTTCGACAATGATCTAGTACTCAAGATCTGGGTCTATCGGGGAGGAGATGATGGAGACTACAGTAACACCAGTAACTGGTATCTGCTTCATAGTGTCAAAGTTCCTTTGAAGGTATCAGATCTAGAGAACGACCTAGAGTTCCAAACCAAAAGCGAGGTGAACTCTGCTCTCGAGGATCTTAAAGATACTATCGATGAAGAGCTTAGACTAGCCATCAGGGTTATTGATGAAGCGATAAGTAAAAAATATACAAAGCCTTCCACCGGCATCCCTGCGGCTGACCTTGCTTCTGCGGTACAGACGAGCCTCGGCAAAGCGGATTCAGCACTCCCTGCCTCTGATGTGGTTGATAATCTGACAACCGAAGACGCAACAAAGGCTCTATCTGCCAAACAGGGTAAGGTATTGGGCGATGCAGTCAATCAGTTAGGCCAGGATGTGAATAGTACACGCGTGCCGACATTGAACATAGAGCAGGGACAAATCCTTTTTGCCACAGGCTATAATTCCAGCAGTTCGTCTCGTATCAGGACAAACGGATATTTGGAAGCGGCCGGAATAGGTATTGTCACTTCCGGCAACAAGGTCGGAGTGTTTGGTTATGATGCAAACAACATCTATGTCGGATGCTTGACATTTTTCACGCAAAATACAAATGTGTTTATACCTCGCGCAGTTAAATATCGCATTGTGTTTGGCAAGTCTGATGATTCCGCCATAACTCCGGCAGACTATTCATCTTTGGGTATTTCCATCACTTTGCTCTTCAAGGGTAACCTTGTTAAGACAAGTCAGCAGACCTTCAAGGATTCGGAGAAGGCACAGGCAAGAATGAACATCGGTGCTGCTGCAAAAGCCGATACCATCATATATGATGAAACAACCGGGAATGTCATTTCAGCCGGCACTGAGTGGCTTCCTGGATATATTGACTCATCCGGGCGTATCCTCGGACAAAGCCCTTCATCCGTTTATTACACGAACAAAATTCCCATCGTATCAGATACCCCCATTGTTGTGAATCAATTGGGATGCAATACTGCTTATGCCTCGCTTGCTGCCTATGATGAAAATGACAATTTCATCGCTGAATGCTCCATCAATCAGAGCACAGGTATTCCGTCCTCATCACCTGTAACGATTTCAACTCTTGGAAAGGATGTCGCATATATCCGGGTGATGAAAGTCAATAGTGTCACTCCCAAAGTTGATGCGACTATAATGGTAGAGGTTGAGAGTGTAAAAGAGGCGGTGGCTGAAATCCAGGAGCAGCTCGGGAACATCAGTATCGGGACACAATGGAACGGTAAGTCCTGGGTGGCTCTCGGAACATCCATCACCGATACAAAGAACACGCTTGCGCCAGATGGGACATCAACGGGAAAATTCGTCCCTTTCCTTGTCTCTCTTTCGGGCCTTCTTGTAACGGACAAGGGGGTTGCGGGCGCTGTAATTGGCGGACACATCCTCTATTATGCTGGACATTCTACTGAAACTGCAAATGCGAATATTGTCACGATAGAAGGCGGTGTAAATGACTGGGCAGGGAATAGACCTCTTGGACAAGTCGGTGATACTGTCCCATATTTGATTGAATGGACATCCCCCGCTTGGAACAATGGTGGCTCCGCAGAAGGCACATTTGCAGGCGCTTGCTATCAAGCCATCAAGACTGCGATGGACAACTCTCCGAAGGCTTTAGTTGTTATTCTTACTGATAATACGGGCCAGTATATTGCACAAACCGGACAGCATTGTGAACGAGAGCGCCAAAACTCACTTGGTCTGTTGCAGAAAGACTATACCGATATGCTAATAGCTGTCGCTCACTATATGGGCGTACCTGTTATCAATGCTGGCCAGCGCTCTATGATTAACCAAGATAACCCAGAGTATTTGATAGATCAGATTCATCAAACCGAACTTGGTGGCGAACAATATGCGAATATCATCTGGTCTGACTTGAAAGACCTCCCTTGCAGGATAACGGAATAACCCCTAACTGACTGAATTATGAGCATAACTTCAATGAGCGCTACTACTCCGAGGCGGAAGTCAAGGAGGAGGACGCAGTAAACTTCAAGGAGGTATAAAAATATGCGCGTGAAATAATTAACGCATATTGTTTTTTGAATAAAAGGCGCGTTTTGATTTTATCATTTGGAATGGATAAACCCTATTTAAGCTATGGAACAAATACTCCACAACCTAAAGCCGATGGTTACGATAGTGGCCTTGGCTATGCTCTTTGTACTATTGGCAATGATCATAGATCTATTCTCAGGTCTATGGAAAGCTAAACAAAGGGGAGAACTAAAAAGGTCTGAAGCTCTAAAAAGATCCCTCACGAAATTTATTCATTATGAGGGTGGGCTGCTCATAGCGGCATTCGTAGACATCTTAATATATTTTTCAAGAGTTTATACATTATTCCATTTAGATGTTCTAGAAACCATCCCAGTGGTTACCATTTTGATTGCCATATTCCTATTGGTAGTTGAGTGGTTAAGTTTAAGGGAAAAGGCCGAAGAAAAGACAAAGAAGGATCAAGAGAAGGTAGCCAGTGCTATAGTCAACCTTATTAAGAACCCAAGTGATCTAGAGAAGTTGATAGACATAGCAAAGAACCTACGTGACATAGAGAACTCTGAAGAAAAACCCGAAGAGTAATTTTACGATACCAGTTTTATATTAAATAAACCAACCAATGGCAACACCTACTTTCAAAGATATAACCGAATTCTCTCACATGATAAACCCTACCGGTGAAGAGAGGATTCAGATAAACGCTGCAGAAAGCGTAACTTTATCTCAGATAGCAGCTCTAGCCCTTAAAACTCTAGTAGGAGATGGAGACCAACCGTTCGGTCAATTTGATGACTATGGGCGTATAGCTAGTCCAACAGACTCTATACACGATATTTTGAGATATCTGGCTAATAGAACGGACAATGGTCGTATCAACCTATTTAGGCTTGACAAGAGCACAGCTCCAGAAAACTGGGTAGTAGACGATACCATTCAGTGTGCTGATCAGTACTTTAACTCCATACTAGTGATGGCCTGGGAATGGAGTAATGGGGGTGATATAAGATACCTCCTGTATTTCCTGGTCCGTGATGGATCTGAGCCGTTACTGGATAGGCTGTTTGTAACAATTGTCTATGATGACGGTTACCTCGGCTCTTCTGATGAGATCAATGCAGATTATCTGCTAACGGTTCTGGAGAATACTCTTGATAACAACCTACTTGGTAACGCTGTAAGACTTGCCGATGTTATCGGTGTCAAACAGTCCGTAACTAAGTCCGACGGATTCCAGACTCTAACCCCAGTAGTTCAGTCTGGTCAGGTATATGTAAATGTACCAACAGGACTCAACGGTATAGGCCTATTCAAGGTCACTGACTTCGTAGTGGATCTTAGTGGTCTATATGACTTACCGGGAGTAAGTAGCATATCCCCTCAGTTGGCTCTGCCAAGTGTATCAAGCATGAATAATAATTCAGCCCTGAGATTCTATGTTAAGTCTCCGGTATTCCCCGGTAACCCAAGCTCTGGAGGATCATACACTTTGAGAGTACTGATGATTCCAAATGGTTTTTCTCCAGCTCAACCAACCGATCAAGTAATCCTCTCTGGGGAAGTAAAATCAGGTAACTACGAGATAAGCGGTATCAAAGTACCATACGTAGAGTTCAAAAAGACTATGGTTGCTGGAGATCCCCCTACAGATGCCGGTCATGGTTTCTTAGTGGAGGTAAAATCAATAGGTTCGACTATCTCCATAGATGCCAAGAAGGTATACAAGTACAACTCAGTAACACCAAATGCCTAACATTCAATTCCCCGGCCTTGACAGGTTTAAGGTTGAAATACATACTGAAGGACACTGGGAACGAGTAAACAATCTAATCAGTAATCTTGCCCCAGCTATTCAAAGTGGTTATAACCGGGGAGTTGAAGACTTTGCCTACAAGTTACTAAGAGAGATCAAGAGTCATGTAGGTACTAGTAGACCTCCTGCTGGAGTTTATTGGCCACCAAAAGCCGAGACATCAAGGAATAGGGAGCAATTCTACTATGTAACTGGACTCCTTTATAGGAATCTAGGCTTACGTAAATGGTCAGGAAGAGTTTTCGTTGGTGTACAGGGAAGATTCTATCGGGCTGGCTCTGCTATCTCTCTAGTAGAGCTCCTAAAGATCCTGGAATATGGGTCATATGAATACCGGGCTCAAATGGGTGGATATGAAACCGAGGAGGGTATACCTCACGGGGATCACATTCCTCCTCGTCCTCTCATGGCTCCCTCCCTTAAAGCTGTTGGCGGAAGGTCTAGGCTAAAAAAGGCTATCATAACCAATATACGATCTGAGATCATGAGAAGGTCAGGATTTAACACAAGTCAAATAAGAATCTCAACATGATAAACTCACAGGAAATCATCGAGAGATCAGTATATACGGCTTTGCTTAACATGGCAGTAAAACTAGGGTATACAATAGACCCAACGAGTTACCTACCAATCTCATCCGAGAATCAAGCAAGGCAGGAAGCTGATATCGGGGCTATCAGGGGTTCTGGTAAGCCATTTGTTTACATATTCGGTGCAGGTAATAACCAGTCCAAGGATCAAAAGATCACTCCCAGGATAGTAGTAGAGCCAAAAGCTTTCTATCCGGGGAATATTGGTGTTCCTCCGTTCATAGTAGAGAAGAAAGAGGGTGAGGGATTTACAATGCACGAAGAACCCTGGAGAACGATCGATCAGTACATAGACGTAAGACTGGTAGCAAACACCCAGGAAGACCTGAGGATATTGCACCAGATTATGTTCTGGGCATTACCAAACCGAGGGTACATAAAACCATACACCGAAGACCGCTTCTTATTCACTGGTAACATATTCATAGAGGCCGTAAATTACTACGACTCACCCAACTTACAGGTTGGACTACTAGAGAAGGTTTACGAGTACGTAATCGAGGATAATTTACTCGAGAACACCTCAGCTACTCCAGCCGAGCTACCGGAGATAAAAGATATATCCGCTATCATAAACGTAGAGTCATTCGATGGTTCTACCTTCCAAGCTGAAATAAACACAGAAGAATCATAAACTTTTTCACATTATGCCAAATACTCCACAGTTTCGCTTCAATGTTAAGAACAACAACCTTGAAGTATCAACCCCTGGTATCGGTATAACCCATGTTCTTGCAAGAACAACCAAGGGTCCTTTCAATGATCCAAGCCGGATCATCAACTCCTATCCTCAGTTCCAAAGGTATTTCGGTGAGGAGATAGTTCCCGACGGTTCTATCAGCAATATCCGGAAAGCTCTCGAGAACGGCTCTCGTCTTCGTATCTCTCGTGTAGAGGGGAGTTCTGGTGCAACTGCTGCTGAGCAGGTAATCCCTATTATTTTTGCTGATGAAACTGATGACCCTATCATGACCGCCCAACTAAAGGTCAAGTGTATCTCAGGTCTAGTGGGTAACATCTACGGAAGTGAAAGTGATAACGGGGATTTTACAATCGCTATTGGTGGTGATACTCCAGATGCGCTGGCCAGTGTAACCTTTGATCTCAATAATTTCTATACTACCAGAGACCTGTTACCTGACTTGATCAACCAGACCTTCAACTACCAGGATGATAACTTCATCATCACAGTTGCCAGCATCGAGGTTGGTGCTTCTGGAGAAGATCTGGTAGTCGCGGTACATAGTGATGTACTTCCAGAGGGTACCGCGGGAACCGATGGCGGTTCCAATGTCAGCGTAGCCAATTATGTCAAGGCTTTCAAGGCTTTCGGTCAGTACAAGGAAGCATACCAAGTCATGCCTTCCCATATCCATCAGTACACCTTTGCATCACAGACCGAGAACTATCTAGCCGTCTACAAGGCAATAGCCGATAAACTCAAGGGGGCTTACAACTCCGTCCTCTACGTCGAAGTTCCC
>AUXO018474002.1_pt1 | contig 34942 bp, 36 predicted proteins | sample 768731 | NCBI WGS metagenome assembly AUXO01 (sample SAMN02715735, study PRJNA202380) | gut metagenome | biome: sheep rumen | host: Ovis aries | place: New Zealand: Palmerston North | reverse complement strand
ATTATTGATAATTTATCAATAAAACTAAAAATAATCTTTAAACTATTTCCATCTATCTTCTTGGATATATTCCTTATCTCAGAAATACTTCCTTCAAGGTCTAAATCTTTAATAATAGGAAGAGCAAATTTAGGAATACCAAGAGAAACGCTAAGTTTAGAAGCCTCTTCCATAGAAAAATTCTTAGAAGACAAATTTGCCTCTAAAATAGAACAGGAATCACTTGTAATAATTTTTTCATATTCCAAATAATTAAAAACAAGCAAATTATAAAAATTTGTCATAGTAGTTCTATACAAAACACCTGTGTCTATATGGACTTTTAAATACTTTGGAGTATCTTTTAGATGATTCGAAATGTTTTCATTAAGAGAAATAATCTTTTCAAAAAACTTGAAAAACTCATAATAAAAATTATCGTCACCTTTTATGAAATCATCTGAAACAAATTTATCTCCAGAACCCTTAAAAGTCTTTTTATTGAAAGAAACTCTCTTACTGAATTTTTCAGTAAATACAGCCTCTTCTTCATTCAAATCAAAAATAATATGACCTAAATCTATATGATAATAATCTTCATCTTCGCTAAATTTACAAATATCCAAAACATCTTGAGGAATAGAAGAAACATCTTTAATTGGAATTTTTACTGTATCAACAGAAAAAGGATATTTATTTGAGGAATAAAATTTTCCATTATAATTTACTTTTAATAATTTCAATGAATTTTACCTCCAATTTTTATAAATATATTATACCATAAAACCCCTAAAAATCAAAGAAAAACAACTAAAATCATAGAATATCAATATCAAAATATTGAAAAAATTTCAAAAAAAATATAAACTACAAATATAAAATGAAAGGATTTTTATTATGGATAAATTTGAAGAACAAAAAGCTTTAAGAATCACAGCTTTTTCAGATACATTAAGTCTTCTAGAAAAAGATGAAATAAAGAAAAAACTAGAAAATTCAAGAACAAAACTTTACGAAGAAGACAAGAAAATTGAACTTGAAAAACAAAATAGAAGAGGAAATATCGTACTTTTAAAAACTTCTACTCTAAATGCAACAAAACACTTCAAAGATAAAGTATGTGTATTAAATTTTGCATCAGCTACAAACCCAGGTGGTGGAGTTAAAAATGGTTCAAATGCACAAGAAGAATCTATATGCAGAGTAACCTCTTTGTATAAAGAGCTTTCTACTAAATATCTGTTTGATAATTTTTACACATATCATAGAGAAAGAAAAAACACTTTATATACAGACAGAGTAATTTACTCTGAAAATGTATTAATCTTAAAAGAAGATTTTGCTCCATATAACACATTCACAGAAGAAGGTCAAAAATATATAAACGTAGTAACATCCCCAGCTCCAAATGTTAGAAATTTAAAGGGAATAAAAAGAGAAGAACTTCTAGAAATCCTAACTTCAAGAATTATAAGAATTCTTGAAGTAGCTATAGAAAACAATAACACTAATATAGTCCTTGGAGCTTTTGGTTGCGGAGCATTTGGAAATCCTCCAGAAATTGTAGCAAAAGCATTTAAAAAAGTATTATTTGATAAAAATTATAGAAGATACTTTGATACAATTATTTTTGCAATCATCGATGGAAAAAATACAAACAACTTTGAAATATTCGAATCTATTCTTAAAGACCCACAGATAATTAATTGTAAAGACGAAGTTTTATAAAGGAGAAATTAAAATGAGATTATTAGCTATTTGTGCTTTAATTGCATTAACAACATTAAATCCAATAAAAGACAATAAAATTCACAGTTGTCCAATAAAAAATAATTACAAGATAGAATATAATATAAATAAGAATCAGAATATAAGAAAATTCAATGATAAAGGTTTTACGATTAAAGCACCTGAACATATTGATGATAAAATGATTATACCTTATCAGGATGATAATTTAGATAATCTAGAAGAAAATGAATATAAAATAATATTCTTATAAAAAAAGAGAACCTATGTTCTCTTTTTTGTTTGTCCATATTTAGTAGTTAAGAAAAACTTAAATTAATATAATTTAATAGATATTATATTCAAAAAAATGAGAAGGTGTTTAATTATGAAAAATTTAACTAACAACATATCATTTGTTTTAAATAATGAAATTGGAGGAGCTAATTTACAGACACTTATAATAACAGGAGCTGGAATTGGTACATTAGCTGTTGCGATTGTTTTTAAACAAAGATTTTATGAATGGATAAAACTGATGTCTAAAAAAGAATCAGATATAATCAGATATTAAGAGGTATAAAAAAATGAATAATTTATACAAAGATATAGAATTTGTTTTAAATAATGAAAAAGGTGGTCCAAATGTAGACCAAGCCTGCGCTTTAATGGCAGGTTTTATTTTAACGGCTGGAATTTTCGTAGTAGGAAGAGCTATATATAAATATTATTATCAAACACCAGTTGTTCCAACTATTGAAAAAGAAGGTATCGGTGAACAAACAATCGTTGTTGGATATAGAAAATAAAAAGGAGGGATATAAAAATGAAAGATGCTATAAAATATGTTTTAAATAATGAAAATGGAAGCCCTTCTATTGAATTACTAATAGGGGTTATGGTTTGTTTTGGTTTAACAATATTCATTGTAAAAATTAAAAAAGTTTCGCACGAAATAGCTAGAGCAGCAATAGATACTGGTGGCAGACTATAAAAAAAGAGAGGCAATTGCCTCTCTTTTTTATTTTTCAGTATTAAAATAGTTGTTAATAAATGTATTAATTGAATCCATTTCCTGACCAACTTCAGTAGATGTATCAATACTTCCTTCAGGTAAGAAAAGATAATTCTTATCTTCATCAAGAATAAGATTTCCATCTTCATCATATTCAGCAGGAATTTGTTCAAAGTCTCCAGTAATCATATCAAACATATCTGTTGCAGAATATTTATAATAATAATTAGTACCTCTTATTTCATTTACAATCGGAGCATATTCAATAATAAAATTACCAACTAACTTAGTAATAGATTCTCCAAGAACAAATCTTTCGTCACTTAAGCCTTCTTCTGTTTGAAAAATATATTCCATCTGCATTGTTTGTCCTTGAATATATAGAGCATACGATTTAAGCATATTTACATATACTTCTTCATAGTCAGCATTTTTGTCACTAGGAGCATTATTTTCCATTTTAGAAATAATCTCACCTTCAGCAACAATAATGTTAGATAATTTATCTTTTTCCATCTGACTATAAGATTCTGCATCTCTTCCACTCCTAGCTGTATTGTCAAAAGATACCATATTCTCTATAAAAGCATCATTAGATTCTATCAAAAATTTTCCATATTCATTTTCATAATTATAATTATAAAAATAAATAGTAAATCCAGTTGTGAAGTGATAGTACTTATACACACAAAACAAAATTAAAAATATTGTTACAAAAAACAAAACTATAGAACCTAATATTTTAAATATTTTTTTACTCTTCTTTGTTTTTTTCTCCTCAGGAGGATTCTTACATAATTTTATCTTAGCCATAAATACCTCCTTAATCTACTTGAGAAACTATACCATATTTACTAAGGATTGAAAGAGAATTTTCTTCATCAACAGGAAGAACTGTCATCTTAATATAATTAATATTGTCTCCAGAATTAAAAGCATCACCTGTTAATCTATCTAAAGTAACAACCCAATTCCATTCATTTCCATAAACAAGAACAAGGAATTCATCTCCATAATCAGCTAAAATTTCACACTGAATCTTATCTTGACACAACCATTTTAAAGAATTCCAAGCTCTATCAAATACTTCACTATTTTCAAAAAGTTGACTATACCAAATAGCATTATCAACACCAATAAGACCGTCCTTATAAAAGTGATATGTAAATTTCCAAGCATTTGAAGTAGATGAAATATTTTCTTTTGCAAGAGTTTTTGGAACTGTAATAGTTAATACAGTATTTCCATCAATTTTTTCTCCATTTGAATTGTAATAATCACCTTCTTCAACAGTTGCAACATCTTCTAAAGCTAAATATTTCTCACTTGTTACATTGGATTCAATATCTGCAACTTTTCCTAATAAATCGCTTTCAGAATCACTTACTAAATTCTCATTCATTAGTCCTTCATAATAATAAGTAATAACATTTGAGTTAACTCCATAATTAAAAATTGAACCAAGTGACAAATATTGAAGACCTAAAGCTTCTAAATAAGTAACACCGCCTTCTGGCTCACTATAACCAGAAGCTTTTGAAATAGATTTTTCATCAAAACTTAAATCAGAAATAGTATTTGGTTGAAGTCCCATAACAATTATTAAAAATATAGTTACAATCGAAATTACAGAATATTTAACGTAACTATTATTAAAAAATTCTTTAAAAATATTAAGTCTTTCTTTCACTTATAAAAAACCTCTTTTCTCTTTGAATTTTTTTGTTTAAACATAATATTATATAAAGAATACTACAAAAAAAGAACAAATAAAATTATTTTTTCGTTCTAGAAAGGATTTTTATATGGAATATATAAATAATGTGTTAAAAACAGATTTTAAAGAAACAACATTTGATTTTCCAATAAAAGAAGTAGTTAGATACAGGGGAATTTATATCGTACTTATTTCTCCTTTAGATAATTTAGAATATCCATTAAATGTATATGGCGTTAATTCCGAAGGAGATATAATGTGGAAAATTAAGTCTTTTAATGGAGAACAAGTAATTTTTGATAAGATTGAAGTAAATATGAATAATGGTAAGCTTTATTTAAAAGATATCAACCATTTTAAATATTTAATAGATGTTGAAACTGGAGAAATTATATCTGGGAAAATGAGACCTTTGGAAGATGAACCAGTCGAAACAAAAAATCAATCAAATAAACTTCAAAAAATTTCAAAAACATCAAAATCTTTATTAGATAAAACAGAAGGATTAAATCCAAAAGTAATAGTAGTGGTATTTTTAATTATAGCTATTTTTATTCTTGTAAAATTAATGGGTAAAAGCATAGAAATAAATTCATTAAATAAGAAAATAGAAACTCAACAAGCACAAATTGAAGAATATGAACAAGTTATAATGATTCAAGAACAAAAAATTGAAGCTTATGAGAATTTAATAATGAATTTAAAAACAGCTACGCAGCAAATTGAACAACAGTCTGGAATACAATCATCTTCAAGTGTTGAAACAATAGATAACACACAAGAACAAACTGTTGAACAATCAAGAACGGAAAATGTTAACAATGGTGTATCAGCCGTAGTTGATTTAATAGATTCTATAATTGGAAATGTAGCATCAGGAACTCCTACAACAATAGAAGATGTAAACAAACCAAAAGTAACAAATGGATATACAGTTCAATCTATTATAGATGGACAAAGAATGGTTGTTTCAGATGGAGAAACATCAACAACTGTAAAGTTAATAAGTGTAACAGAATGTAAAAAAGAAACTTTAGAAGCTTTATTCCCTGTAGGAACACCAATATACTTAGAAACAGATTCAAGAAAGTATAACGACGCAGGAGAACTTTTAGTTTATGCTTGGGCAACAGAGCCAAATCCAAATAATTTAAGTAATATGGCAAATTATGTAATACTTAAAAATGGATATGGTAAATTTGAAATTGAATCGCCAAACATTAAATATAATAGATACTTTTTCTAAGAAAAAATAAAGGAGAGACTTAAGTCTCTCCTTTTGGTTTTATATGAACGTGATTTTTTATATGGTCACTACAATATTCGTGTTCCCCATCACATTTAGAACAATATCTGAATTCAAGTTCAGGGTTGTCAACTTCAGTTCTTCCACAAACACAGCATCTATGATAAGCTCTTTGAGCCTTAGGTACTGAATCAGACATCTTCTTTGGTTCTACATTTCTAGCTATTGTTTGTTGGTCAAAATTACTTTCCTGACGATTTCTAACAACTCTACTAATATTAGAGGTAATATTTTTTAATAAATTATTTAAATCTTTTTGTCTATCCCTTGTTATAAAGATAAAAACAATAAGGTTTAAAACAGATAAAATTTCTTGTACACCAAGACCAATACCTAAAACTCCACCAATAAGAAATTTGGAAATAATACCCCAAGCAATTAAAACAGCATACAAATATCCAATCCATTTTAGTTTAATAGGAATAATCATATATAAATTTATTTTAAAATCAGGAAACAGAAAAGCAAATGCTAAAAATAGTGTCTGAAGTATTGGAGAAAATCCTTGAGAAATTGTCTCACCTGTAATTAAATAAACAATTAAACTTCCAAGAAAGTTGAATAATAGTCCAGAAAATATATAAATATTGTACCAAAATCTTCCCCAAATCATTTCCAATCCTCTTCCAATAAAGGAATAGAAAAAGATAGCAAAGACAAAGAACAGAATTCCTAAAATAGAAAAGCTATTAGAATCATATAATAAATAAGAAAATAATCGCCAAACTTCACCGTGAGAAATTTTAGCAAAATCTAAAGCTAAATATTTGCTATAAATATCTGCATCAAAAACATTTATAAAAAATCCAATAATTATAAATGCTAAAATATAATTTGTAAGATTTGGAATAGTGAACTTAGTGAACTTATTTTCAAGTTTTCTTAACATAAAAATATACCTACCTTTAAAATTTAATACTATATGGTAAAATTATATCATATTAAAAAGATTCTTTCAATGAAAGAAAAATATATTCAAAAAAAGAGGAGTTTTTATATGATTTCAAAGAATGTTTTAAAAAAGTTGTTTCCAAAAAGAGAAGATAGTGAATTAGATATTCTTAGTGTTTCTAAGAATATGACAGAAGATAAGGTATCAGAAATATTAGAAATTTCAGATATCTTGAAAGATAATGGACAATCTGTGTCTATTAATTCTTATAAAGAAAAAACTTTGAAAGATTTAAAAATATTAAAAAACACTTTAAAAGATTATTTTAGTTATGGGAAATTATTTATAGATGAAGAAATGATAGAAGGTATACATTCAAATGCAAAAGAACCTAATATCGCAAATCTTCTAGCTATGTCAAGACAAGAAAAAACAGAATTCATATCTTATTTATATGAAAAAAATGAAGATAAATTAACAGCTATATTAAATATAGAACCACCAGAAAAGAAAATAGAATTTCTCAATAAATATATAGATGAAGAAATCTTTGATGAAGAAAATTATTTAAAAAAACAATCAGAACAAAAAACTTTTAATATTCTAAAAGAACTAGAACTTTTAGATTCTTCAAGAGAAAAACAAAGGAAATTAAGAGAAGAAAAAGAAAAAGAAAACAAAAGTCTAAAAGATAAAGGTGAACAGCCAATCTATAATAAACAACTTTACAAAATGTATGAAGATAATCGTTTGTCAAGAGATAAACAAGATTTATTAAAAGACGCTTACTTTCATAAGGGATTAAATATAGAGGAATTTAAAAAGAATATGGGTAATGAAATATATAATTGTTCAGAAGACCAGTTATACAATTATATTGAATTATGGGATAAGTATCAGACAAACTATATCTCAAGAGATGATTTTTATTATGGAAAAAATGTTGTATTTAAAGAAGAAATATCTCAAGATGCTATAGAAGAAATAGTAATTCCTTCTTTACAAGAGGATATTTTGTCAAAGAATGAAATTACAGAATGTATAAATTCATCAATTGATGAAGGAGACGAATTTTTTAAAGAAGTTGCAACCCTTGCTGCAACAGCTAAAGAATTTGAATATTCAGATGAAGAAGTTATGGAATTGATAAAAAATACAGCGGACGAATCAATTGATAAAATACACGAAGAGATAGAATTAATTGAAGACAGAGGAACAGATGCTATAGATGTTGAAAAATTAGATGAATTGAACACAGACGAAATAAAGCTTATAAGAGAAAATAATTCAGATATTATAGACAAAAATAATGAATTCGAAATATAAAAAAGGAGATGGGTATCCATCTCCTTTTTATTACATATAAGTAATTGATATAAAACAAACCTTTCCACTTTCATTATCAACTTGGAAATCAATATATTTCTTTTCATCAAATTGATAAGTATATACTGTAGATAAATCTCCTTCGTAAACAAAAGATTCGTCATCAAAAATATATTTTAAATCTCTTATATCAGAATCAAAACCAATGTCTCCAGATACTTTCAAATCATCTAATTTATCAAGTGAATCAAATTCAACTCTAATTATAGAACAATCTTCAACTTTCATAGAAATATCAGAATCATTCATAACTGTTATATAAAATAAAACATCATTATCTTCATTATAAACACCAATTGGTACACTGTAAGAATTAGGAGAAATAGAATCTTCTTCTAATTCTTCAAGAATAAATCCAGCATCTACCAAAGAAGATGCAAGAAGTGGAAATTCAAATATTTCATCATTTAGATTAAAAGAAAAAGTATCAAATCCAGCTTCTTTATAATTAAAAGATTCAGTTTCTTCTTCAGACAAATCTTCTTCAACAAAAGAATCTTCATCAGTATAATCTTCATCAGTATAATCTTCTTCAGTATAATCTTCTACTTCGGAATTATTACTAAAGCTAAAGTCGCCAAAACCATCTTTTTCTTCAACAGCATTTGCTATGATATTCTCAGGGATTAAAATCTCCTGACCACTCATATAATTTCCAAAACTAATGCTAATATCATCAATAGAAACAGATAAATCCATAGTTTCAGAATCATCTAATGAAAGCATCTGAGCGCTATCACTTTCAGCAATAACACTGCTTAAAACAGAAGCAAATTCTTTCATAGATTCAGAATCTATTTGAATCATAGCAGGCAATAAAGAATCTTTATATACTAAATAATCAATATTTATATAAGTATCTTTAAATTTTGCCTTTTGTTCATCTGTTAAACTGTTAACATTAATACCCATTTCTGAAAGTGCATCCATATTTTCAGCTGGATTTAGGCTAGAAAAGAACGTTCCCATTGTTTCATAATTCATTACAAGAGGAATAACATAAAAATCTGTGCCATTATCAGAATATTCTGTGCAATCTCCATTTAATAAAACACCATTCCTAAATAGAACATTTAGTACATATGATGGATTACTTATAGAATCTAATTCTTCTTTTTTAATTTCCGAAGAATCCTCAGAAATTGTATATTTTACAGAATTTTTAAAATCCTCATAAATAATATCAGAAGAGTCATCTCCAAAAAATAAAAAAAACATAGATGTTTTATCTTTCTTAATAGCTGTCTGAGATACATTGTCTATATTATAAGAAGGATTAGTTTTCAAAGAAATAATATCTGCACCAGAAGAAGATAATTTAAAGCTAGCATTCATATTCATATAATAGTCTTGCACATTTTGGAAATTAGTTATGGAATTTTCATAAATTTCATCTGTTGTCATCTTTTTTCCACACCCAGAAAGAGTAATAAGAAGACTACAGACAAGTCCAACCTTTAATATCTTTTTAAACATAAAAAATCCTTTCTTTTTTAATTTTCTAAAGTATAATATAAAGAAGTTAAAGTATTTATAAAAATTTTTAACTTAAAAAGCTCTTTGCTTTTTACGAACTGTTAATAAAATAAAACACTTCCTAGAAAGCAAAAGAGTATTGAGCGATACTACGGAAGGAGAATATAGGCGTTTCTCTTTTCAAAGAAAACGCCATTTTTGTTATATGAAAAGTTTTAAACAAAACATAGTAGAACTCTTACAAAAAGAAAAAGAGTTATCAAGGTTAGAAATTAGAAAAATCCTAAAAATCGATAATCTAGAAGATAAACATCTCCAAAATATCTTCGAAAGAGATGTTAAAGCTTTATTAAAAAATGACATTATCGAAATAAACAAATCTCACAACTTATATTTAAAAGAAAAAGATTCCTTCGTAAGTCAAATACATATAAACCATCAAGGAAATGGTTTTGTATCAAATAAAGAAGAATCATTCTTTGTTACAAAAGACAATTACATAAATGCAATGCCAGAAGATATTGTTTTATGCGTAAAGACAAAAGACAAAAAAGACAATCTAATGGCAGAAGCTCAAGTATTAATAGTGCTTGAAAGAAAAATAGAAAGATTAGTTGGAACATTTATGGAATACGACGATGGTTTTGGATTCGTTATTCCAGATGAAGAAAAGCTAAATGTAGATTTTTATATCAATAAAAAAGCTACAAATGGAGCAAAATCATACGATAAAGTATTGATAGAAATAACAAAATATCCTAGTCTTACACATTTTGGTGAAATCATTAACCCAGAAGCAGAAGTTAGAGAAATCTTAGGAGTAGTTGGGGACAAAGGTGTGGACAGTTTATCTGTAATAAAAGAAAAAGGAATAAGAGAAGAGTTTCCTGCAGAAGTAAAAAGAGAAGCATCTGAATACGATACAACTTTATCAGAAGAAGTTTTGAATGGTAGAGTAGATTTAACAGATGAAGTTATCTTCACAATTGATGGAGATGATGCAAAAGATTTAGATGATGCTATCCAAATTTCAAGAACAGAAAATGGATATAAGCTTGGAGTTCATATTGCAGATGTTTCACATTTTGTTCAAGAAAACTCAGAAATTGATAAAGAAGCTTATCTAAGAGGAACTAGTATTTATTTAGTAGACAAAGTTATTCCAATGCTTCCTAGAATTTTATCAAATAATCTATGCAGCTTAAATGAAAAAGAAACCAAATTAACAATTTCCTGTGTTATGAATATAGATAAAAATGGAAAAGTTACAGATTCACATATGCTAAAAAGTTTCATTAAATCAAGAGAAAGATTAACTTACTCAGAAGTATATAAATTTTTAAATAATGAAGATAATAACATAAAAGACGAAGATGTAAAAAATAGCTTATTAATAGCTAAAGAACTTTGTGATATTCTTAAGAATAACAGATATGACAGAGGAAGCATTGAATTTGACTTTGCTGAAACAAAAGTTGAACTTGATGAAAATGGCGAAGCAATAAATATAAAACCATATATTCATACTATCGCAAACGATATTATAGAAGAGTTTATGCTACTTGCAAACGAAGAAGTCGCTAAAAAATTCTTAAATATTCCTTTTGTTTATAGAATTCACGATGAGCCAAGAGAAGAAAAGTTCGAAAAATTCAGAAAAGTAGCAGAATTTTATGGATTAGAAACTTTCGATACAATATCTCCTAAAAAAATATCAGAATTTATTATAAATAATAAAGATGATAAATCTATAGAAGTTTTAAAAAATTTATTATTACAATCAATGCAACAGGCAAGATATTCAAGAAATCCATCTCCACACTTTGGACTTGCTCTTGAAAATTATTGTCACTTTACATCTCCTATAAGAAGATATCCAGATTTATGGGTTCATAGAATGATTAAATTAAATATGAAGAATTTGTTTGAATCTGAAAGTTTTAAAGAAAATTATTCTATAGCATCTGTAAAAGTTGCAGAACATTGTAGCAAAACAGAAAGAATTGCTCAAGATGCTGAAAGAGAACTTCTAAAAATAAAAGTTACTGAATATATGAGTAGGAATGCTGGAAAAGAATTTGAAGGAACAATAAAGAACTTTAATAAATATGGAGTGTATATTTATCTCGACAATACGGTAGAAGGATTTGCTAAACCAAAATTTTTCCAATTTGATGAAGAAAAATTTTCAGCAAAAATAAACGACAAAGAAGCATTTATAGGACAAAGAGTTGTTTGCACTCCCATTTCTATAGGTAAAGACAAAGAAGTTATTTTAGAAATTCTAAATGTTTAAGGAAGTGCTTTTGCACTTCCTTTTTTTGTAAAAATTATAAATCTAAGAATTTTATATCTTCACAAACCAAGTTTTTTATGATATAATATAGACTACAAAATACAAGGAGAGTCTACTCTTATGGGAATGTATGATAATATAGAAGAATATCAAGTAAAATGCTTTGATTGGCCATATTTTTATGAAGATTCAATAATGGGAAAAGGAATTTCTTTTTCTGGAGGAGAGCTTAGAGGTTTTGGTAAGGGATGTGACGTTCCTTATAAAACAGGATGGTATGATTATTCTCCTAATTTTGGAATTTACGTATATTATTATTTTTCAAGAGAATCAGCAGATGAAGATGTTGGCTTCATTGTTATAAAAAATGGAAAAGTAAAAAAAATTATAAGAGATATAACTAAAATAAAAGAAACAGACCTTAAAGGTTTAAATAGAATTATAGACCGTTATGGAACACCATTAAATATCCAAAAACCTGAGGATTTCCTAAATCTAAAAGAAGACCTTTTAACATATTCAGAACTTTATAACAGAGTAAATAAAAAGTCTAACGAAATTCTTAAAGAATGGACTCATTACGTACATATGCAATCAGGAACTTCACCAATAGATGATGGATTAACTATTGAAGAAATAAATAAAAAAATAGAAGAATTTCCGACTCTTTTAGATAAAGAAAAAGAAAATATTGAAAAGGATTTAAAAAGACTTTCAGAAACATATATTTATCCTTGGAAAGGAAAAGTAAAAATAGATGAATATACGAAAGTTTTAGAACAATTTGGAGCAGCTCTACATTGCAGAGAAAGTATAAAAGGAAAAATTTCAACTCCATTAAAAAAGAATGCTTCCGATTGGGAAAAAGAATCACGAGAAAAAGAATTTAGAAACTTCTATGGTGTTTCAAGTCTTTTAGAAGAAATACTTGATAAAAACAAAGATATAATCAAAGATTTTGCTAAATGGCAAGACCTTTCTGAAAGAGAAATAAAAAAAATAGAAAATACAATGAAAGAAATAGAAGAATTAAAAGAGAGCCATTAATGGCTCTCTTTTAAAACGTCTTTAACAATATCCATTAAATCATAATCTTTAACAGCAAGTTTTTTTCTTAAAGAATTTATAAAATCATTAAATTCAAAAGAAACAGAATAAGTTTTAAAACTTCTTTTTAAATTAAGAGTAACTCTACCACTTGTAGAATTTCCAAAACTAGAAAGTAAAGACTTATCAATAACAATATTTTTTAAATTCAATATTGTAAACTTATAAAGATAATTATTTTTATAAATAACTTCAGCCTTTAATCCTTTTTTTGAATCAGAAATAACCCACTTATCAAAAACTGAGTCATATTTAAAATAAACAATATCTAAAACTTCTAAATTTTTTACCGTTGTATCTTTTTTATATAAAGTAGTTATATCAGGAACAAAAACAACTTTTGTATCTGAATATTCTTTAAGCTCACCAGAAATTGGGTAAATTTTACTAAAATTATAACTTACAATTTTTGCAAACAAAACAATAACTATAATAAAAACAAATAAAAGTTGAAAAGCTGATAAAAATATTTTCGGTTCTTTCTTTCTTTTATGAAAAAGACCTAGCTTATCATCTTTTTTCTTCTTTCTTTTAAAAGAAGTTTCAGATAAATCAGTTTTTTCTTGTTTTTTATTATCTTCTAAATTATCTTTTGTTTTTTTATTTAAATTTTCAGAATCCTTTTCTATATTTTTTTTGTTTTTTATTTCTTTTTCTTTTTCTTTTGATTCTTTTTTATTTAAATTTTCTTTTTCTTGTTTCTTTTTGTTTTTTAATTCCAAAATTAAACTGATTAACATATAGAAACTCCTTTCACTTAATAATATGCCTAAAAATAAACTTAAAAAATAATATTGCTTTAGACTTGATTTTTTTGAAACACATATATATAATAGATATATAAAAGATATAAAAGAAAGGATGTAAAATAAAAATGGCTAGAATAATTGGTGTTGATAGTGGAAAGTATGCAACAAAGGTTTTGTTATATTCTCCAACAGGAGCTCACAAGAAGTTCTCATTTAGAACAAAGATGGATGAAACTCAGGAGGATAAATCTCAGGGGTCAAAAAGCTGTGTACTTGAATATAAAGGACAGAAGGTTTTAATTGGCGACGAAGCTGAAACAGCAGATTACGACAAGAGTAAGGCAAAGGGAATTCATAAACTTGCTACATATGCCGCAATTGCACAATCAGTAGAAAATGGAGACCACGTAATTCTTGCGTGTGGATGTCCTCTTGCTATCTTTAATAACGTTGAAGAAAGAAAATCTTATAAGGAATTTATGTGGGATAAGGGAGAAATTGCATTGAAGATTAATGGAAAAGATAAGAGCTTTACCATTGATAATGTTGTAGTTTGTCCTGAAGGTTCTGGAATTATTTATAAAAATCCTGCAAAATTTAAGAATGTCTTAGTAGCTATTATTGATATTGGAGGACTTAACACAAATTGCTGCATTTATGACAGATTAACTCCTGTAAAGTCTACAGCGTTTACGACAAACCTTGGAGCTAATGTAATGAGAAATGAATTAAAGCAGAAGCTCAATAGTGTTTTCAAGGATGCTAATATCAATGATTGGCAGATGGAAGATATTATTAGAAAAGGATATATTAAGTCTAACAAGGAAGAATCATCTGTAATTATTGATGAATTCTTACAGAAACACGTAGCAGCAATTATGCAAGAATGTACAAAAAAGGGCTGGGACATCAAGAATATTGATTTTATATTCACAGGTGGCGGTGCTCTTCAGTTTGAAAGAGAAATCAAGAGAATTATTCCTGATGCAGTTATTGGAGAGGATGCAGATTGGGAAAATGTACAAGGATTTGCAGAAGTAGGTGCTGCATATGTCAACAGATAAGGAATATTTGGACGCAGAAAGTTTAGATTTTTCAGATGATTTTTTTGACGAAGAAGAAAAATCTAATAAAAAGATTGAAAAAGAAGAACCAAAGGTAACAAAAAAAACTTCTCAAATAGAAAAAAAAGAACTAAAGAAATATCACGGAAGAGAAAATGTTACATCTGTTCAGAAAAAGAAAAAAACAGATAATGATAAAGCTCAAAAGAAACTTATATCAATTGCGGAAAAGAACAAAAAAGTATTAGACATCTTGAAAAATTTAGATAGCAGATATTCATCAGAATCAGAATACATTTGTCAGGCAATTATTGAAAAATATGAAAGAGATACTACCAAAGATTCTAAGACTTTAAAAGAGTCTATAAGAGAAATTTTAGAAGAAATGGTAGGTGAAAACTTTATCATTATGAAAGGTTCTTCTGAGATTCAATTTGGAACAGCAACAACTGTAAACTCTCCAAATAAAGAACCAGAAGTAACTCCTGCAGAAGAAGAAGAAAGCGCATCACTTATAAGAGGTGCATTAGATATGTGGGATGATGAATAAAAAAAAGAGGGAAAAATCCCTCTTTTTTTGTTATGAAGCAACTTCGAAATTTGTACCAAGAAGTCTAGTCTTTACACGACCTTTAATATGACCTCTAGGCATAGTTTCTAAAGTAACAAGGTCTTCAACTACATCGTCAACATATCTAGAAAGCGAAACATCTCTTTCTACTGTAAAACTTACCATCTGACGATAACTTCCAATCATTGTAGGAAGTTCGGTAATGCATTCAGCATTATCAATGAACATAGGATAACTAAGTCCAATATATTCCATCAAATAATCAGAAAGCTGAATACCTGCTTTTACCTGCTCTGCAAAAGAACATTCCTTAAGAGGAACATCCTTGTAAAGAATCTGAAAATCTGATTCTCCTAAAGCATCTTTAAATGAGAATTTGATATCTGGAACTCTTTTTTCAATACCAATCTCTGAAAGAACGGTCTCATAAAATTCTTCAACGTAAGAAATCTTTTTCTCAATATCTTTATTCTCATCTTCAAGCTTTGCAATATCATCTTCATTGTCTTTGATATCAGACTGAGCCTTGTTATACATAGCAAAACGCTCAAGTAAACCAGCTCTGTGTGCTTTCTGCTCCATAAAGACTTTAACCATTGTTTTATTCTTTTCACTGGGGTCAGCAGCATACTCATCCATAACTGTTTCAAATGCAGCACTTTCAGTATAAACAATCCCATTAATATTAAATTCGTCTTCAGGCATCTCATACTTGTCAACCAAAGAAAGTTTCTTTATTTCAGCTTTAAGGTCTTTTATAAGAGCATTGTTCTGTTTAATTTCAGCCTCGTAATGAGTCTTCACAGTTTCAATGTCCTGTTCTTCAAGTTCTTCAATTAAAGCATCAAAAGCTTCCTCAGACATACTAGATAAAATATCTGTAGTACTGATACCTTTCATCTCAACGAACTTAATTAAAAGAGCCTTAACCTGAGAAGCACTAAGAGAAGAAATATACTTAGGATTTATTAAAGAAAGAAAAATATCCTTATCCCAAGATTTCTTCCACTCAGTAGATTTAATATCTCTGTGGTCAACGTATAGAGAAGATGTTTGCTTACCTGTCTTTGTTACTGAAAATGTACGCTTGAAAACTTTCTCAATGTTATCAACTTTTGCAACAATCTCAACATAAGTTTCTGTATCAATCTCTCCTGCTTTAGAAAAAGCCACCTTAGTGTTAGAGTTGCCAAAAGCATCTGTATAACAAAATACAAAAGCAATAGCATCAAGAATAGTTGATTTTCCAGCACCATTTTTGCCTATGATTTCACTAGTATCATCAAAATCAATAAAAAGTTCTCCATCAATACCCATAAAGTTGTGGAGTTTCATTGACTTAAGTCTAATGATATCGGCATCCAGATAACTAGCCATTAAAAGTTCCTCCTATATAAAGTTTATCTATATTATTATATGAAACAAAATTAATTTAATAAAACGGAATAAAAGAATTTTCTAAAAATTTAAAAATAAAAATTAATGAAAATATTTGCTCTGTTTAATAATTTTAGCAATAGCTACAAAATATTTGATTTATATTTTTTAAAATGATATTATATACAAAGAAGTATGTAAAAAGGAAGGCAATTATGGCAAACAATCAATACAAATATAAAATCGAAGGAAACGACTTTTATAGACTTGGTCTTTTTAATTGGAAAAAGATTGACAAAAGAACTTATATAAAAGAAGTTGATAAAGATATTACGAATATAGGAAAGACACAGGGCTTTAATATCTTTAAATATCTTAATGATAAATATGAAGTAGACTTTTTTAGTGGAGAATCTACATTTGGAGAAGAAGTATCTTGTGAAATCACATACACAGAAAATAACGTTATAGAAACAAACGGTCTTTATGTTGGTAAATTAGCATTTTCTGTCTTAGTTAAATCTAAAAATACTGGAAAAGTTTTATATAGTCCACAATTTTCAACTTTTTTAACATTGAAAACAAATGTTTCAAAAGAACTTCTTGAAATGTTATTTGAAAGAGCTTACTCAGGAACTTTTGAAGACCCTTGGCTAGAAGAAAAAATCTATGATGAAATGAGAAATTGCGGAATAGTAAAACCAGAAACGGAAATGACTTTCTGTTGTGGCACTTGTTCGCAAAAATTTAACTCATTAAGAGATTTATTAGCACATTTAATTGATGAAAATCATTATGATAATATATTATATTTACATAGGAACAATCCTGAGTTTGGAAATTTATATAAAAGATTGCTCCCTTATAAGAAAGGAGAATAATTTTACTAAATGAAAACAAAAGTTACAAAAGAAAACAAAGAAGTTCAAAATGAAAATAAGATGAATGAAATACAACAAGAAATGATGTCTTGGGTAAAAGCTGGTGTACTAGCATTATTTTTCTATATCTGTATAAACTTTTTCATATTTACAGCAAGAGTTGATGGTCCATCAATGCTTTCAACATTTACTCACGGAGATTTAATTTTTGTAAACAGAATCGCATACACATTAATGAGTGATTTACCAGAATATGAAGATATCGTCATCTTTACAAATGAAACAAGAGGATACGAATTAATTAAAAGAGTTATCGGTCTTCCAGGTGACCATATACAAGTAAAAGATGGTCAAGTTTATAGAAATGGAACACTTCTTCAAGAAGATTACTTAGACGCAGGAATTGAAACAGAAGGAGATGTAGATGAAATAGTAAAAGAAGGTTATATTTTTGTAATGGGAGACAATAGACCAAATTCAGCAGATTCAAGACTTCCAGAGATTGGACAAGTTTCAATGAAGACTGTAAAAGGAAAAGTATTCTTAAGAATTATTCCAAATCCTCAAAAATTTTAAATAAACAAAAAAAGGGATGCATTAAGCAATCCCTCTTTTTTTGTCATTATTCAGTTGTCAAGAATTAGGCTTCTCTCTTATATGCACCCTTAGTTCCTCTGAAACTAAGTACATCTTTTTCTGACTTCACACCGAGGAAATCACATTCCTTGCTAATGAATTCAGAAAAATTATAAGAATTTGCAGAATTTTTACTATACCTTCCTTGCTTACCTGTAAGATTGATATAATAGTGAAAATCTTCCCCATTCACTATGCAATCTACGTAAATACGTCTGGGAGCTTCTGCTGGCCAAGATGCCATCTTCTTGATTTGAATATCCAAATTGTCACTGGCAACGTTTGCACCAACACCAATCTGAATATCGGCAGCTTCAATGGTTCTAGCTGCATAGTCTCTTCCAAGAACTTTCCTACAAAGATTGTTAATCCAGCATAAATCACTGTTCTGAACCTTTGCCCCAGTTCCTTCAAGAGAAAGAAGAAACTCTTTAACGTCACCGTTATTTACAATCTCTTCTCCATCTACGGATACAGACTTGAGCCAAAACTTTGCGCTCATTGGATTTCTACTTGAACCCAAGACATTAAATGCTACCATACCAAATCCTCAATCTTTCCTTCTCAACGTATGTTATATAGTAACTACTATATTATATATATATTATAATAGAATTAAAACTAAATTTTAAGAGAAAATATTAACAAATATTTGCCAAAAAATTTTTAAAATTTTCTATATCAAAAATCTTGACAAAAAAAGAAAGAGCTTAAAGCTCTTTCTTTTATGTAAAATCTATATCTTCGTCATCAGGAGTATTCATTTCTATGAAATCATCATCACCTGGAACATCATCCATACCCATAGAAAATACTTGCTGAGGAATAAATCCATCTAAGAAATCGTCTGAATTATCAACTTCAACCTTTATATTATTAGCTTCTTCTTCGAAAACAGCAGTTTCATCATTATCTGCTTCAGGAATAGAAATCTTCTCCTCTTCGACACTATCAAAAGGACTTAAATCTTCATCTTTTATTTCTAATGGAGAATTAGATTTTTCTTCTTTCTTAGGCTGTTCAAATTTTTCTTCTTTTTTGTTTTCTTTCTTAGATTCTTTATTATCATTATTTAAATCATTTTTCTTAGAATTTTTATCATCATCTTTTTTAGGTAAATCTTCTTTTACTTCAGCTTTTTCTAAATTATCTTCATTATTCTTTATAAGCTGATTTTGAATTTCTTCTAATTCTCTAGAATCAATTAATTCTTCTGTACCTTTATTTTTAGGAGGTTGGAAATTAGGATTCTCTAAAAATTCTTTCTTCATCTCAACAGGTTGTAAATTATAAAATTTAAGTCCTGTCTTAACATTGAACTTTCTTTCAACTATTTTATCAGCTTCTCTAATCTTCTTAACTATAGAATCAACATTTTCTTCTGTAATAGAATTAACATTTATATGATATCTATAATCAACACTGAAACCATCGATACTCTGATTATAATAAACTTTAGAAAATCCTTGAGCACAACCAGTATTATCACCTCTTATTTCAGATATGATTTCTTTAAAAATCTTAGACAATCTCAAGACTGCAAACTTCTCAGCAAATCCTCTCTTTTTCATAACTGCAGGCATTTCATCATCTGTTAAACCAAAATACATTTTAATAAATTCTGGAGTAATAGAATATTGCTTAATAATAGTTATTGAATCATTCTCTATATTATTTTCAGTCTCTACAAAATTAACAAATCCAACCTTTGTCAAAGACTTGTTAACCATAGAACGAATCTTATCGAATTCTTCTGCAAGTTCTTTCATTGTTTTTAAGAATTCTCTCTTGCTAGAAACCTCTATTTCAAATTCTTTTAAAGGAATATTATCATTTAAAATAGCAGCTGCAATACTTTCATCACATACATTTTTTGAAACTAAAGTGTCTACAGATGTATGAAGAGACGCATCTACAATAGGAGAATAATGCTTCATATATTCTCTTTTATAATCAATTAAAAGTTTACCTGTTTTATTAATTCTATCCATACGAAAAAATCCTTTCTATTTTTTCAACTATAACTATATTTTTATATTATACATATACGTAAATAAATATAAAAAAAATAAAGGGCGAAATATATCGCCCTTTATAAAAATTTTTAATAAATTAATGGAATAAACCAAATCCAAAACTAAGTAGCAAAGTTGTTGCTCCAAAACCACCAGCTCCAAGACCAACCCAAATAAGAGATTTTGAAAGCTCTGCTCTTTGCTGAGGATTAGCAGCAGAAGAAGATATTTTGATAAATGTAAGAAGAAATATTAAAACAAATGTTAATGTTAAAATACCTCCAATACCAACAATAACCCCTTGATATCTTCTATAAGCATAATTGAAAGAATCTGCTGTTGCATCTGTTCCTTTGGCTCTAATAGCTTCTACTTCATTTAAAGAAACAAAGCCATCTTTATCCATTTCAACGTGAACCTGAGATACATCACTTCCTAAATTAAAATCATCTGAAGCAAAAACGCTTGGCATAAACATAAGAAGCAAAGCGAATAAAAGTATTCCAATTTTTGAAATAAAACTTAAACTTTTCATAATAGACTCCTTTACATAATTATTAAACAACATTATTTATTATATAATATAAAAAAAGTTACTTAATTATTATTATTGGGAGGGTAATTTTATGACTTTTGACGGATTATATTTACAAAGATTTATAATAATACTATTGGTAATATTTATTATTATATCAATCTTAAAGAAAGCTGGAAAATTTGCTTGTTTTTGTATCTCAATACTTTGCCTTATGCAAATGGGATATTTTTTATCTTCAACTTCTGTAAACGACACTATTCCACTTGACAAGTATTTTAAATACGATGTTGTTAAATCTATAACATCTATATGGAATGAAACAGATAAAGAAGCTTTAAAAGCAAATGTTTCAAAAGGAATAAATAAAACAGCAGATTTAACCGAAGGAACATTAAATACGGCTTCAGACATTGCTAAAAAATATATCAATGATGAACCTATTTCAATTTCAGACTTCACAAAAAACAAAGAAAAAACAGAAACTAATGAACCAGAAACTTCATTAGAAGATAGACTTCCATAAAAATAAGAGGGTTTAAGACCCTCTTATTTTTTTATTTATTATCTACGTCATTATTTCTAAACTTATCTTCAAAATGGTCAAAATTATTTTTAGAATCTTTTAATTCACTATAAACATTCTTAGCAAACAAAAAATAGTGCTTAAGATGTGCAAAAATACTAAAACAACCATAAAGGAGTAAAGATAAAGCAACAATAAGTAGAAATTCACTCCCAAGATTTTGAGTAAAAGTTCCAGTATAATAACTATTAAAAACAAATACTGAAATAATTGAAAAAACAACAAAAACACTATAAGCAATAAGAATCAAAGGTTTTCTAACTTTATTTAAATCTTTTTCATCTATACCTCTTCTTCTCATATAAAATTTACATCCATAAGTATATATAAGATAGAATAAATCAATTGTAAGAAGTGGAAGTACTATATAACCAATGATTTCTAATATTCCCATAATAAAACCCTCCTATTAATCATATTCTCTAACTCTTTGTTTGTATTTATTTATTAAATAATAAGAATTTTTTGCATCTATTACAGGTTGTTTATTATCTAAAATAATAAGAACTTTCTCTTTATCAAGTCTTCTGATTTCGTCAGGAGTCATAGTCTCTCTTCTTGTACCATTTGTAGACTTGGAAGTTGTTCCAAATAAAGCTTCAATACCTTGACCTTGACCAGAATTCTTAGAATAATTAGTTGTTTCTACTGTAGTAAATCCAGTTAAATCAGATACATATTTAGCACTTTCTCCAACAAGACCTGAATAAATAACTTTAGCTTTTAAGTTATCAAGTAATACGTGAGAATCTTGTTCTCCATAGTTTCTTGATAACTGTTCAACTGACTGAATACCAATACTAATACCCATTTTTCTACTTCTGCAAGTAGCAGCAAGTTTCGATATACCAGGAATAATACCAATATTAGCAAACTCATCAAGCATATATAAAACAGGTGTAGGATATTTTTCCTTATCAAAATATGCCATAGTATTATTTAAAAGCTGAGAATAGAAGACACTCATAAGAGGAGACATATAGTCTGACTTTGTTTCAGGAACACAAACGAACAAAGCAGTAGGTCTTTCTCTAAGCATCTTAGGGTCAAACATTTTATCTGTATCCATCTCCAATAATCCATTAGAAGGATTCATTTTGAATGGAGTCTTTGTAAATTCTTCTATTTTTTCGTCAAGAAATAACTGAATATTACTTGTTAATACTGACTTAATAGAAGCAACAGTTTTTTCACTTCCACCAGATGTTTTGAAAATTCTAAAATTATTAACTGCAGCTTTGCAGCTAGAAAATTTCTCTTCCATTTTATCAAGGTCATTTTCAATCAAAATATAATCAATAGCTTCATTTATAGTTTTTCTTTTTCCATTTTCTCTAAAATAAATTAAAGAAGCAGTAAAAAGAGGCACAGCCATATTAATCCATTCACTTTGACCACCGCCACTGGAAGAACCTGAAGAAAGTTCAACAGCTTTAGCACCGTTAATAAGAATCATCTGTGCAAGTTCTCTAATTTGAGTATTATCTTCAGCAACAAGTAAAGGATTATAGTAGAATTTATTATTCTTTGGCTCTAATGGTTCTAACTTTACAACTCTAACTCCCTTTTTCTCTAAATAAGGACCACACTTATAGCAAAGCTCTCCCTTAGGGTCTGTAACTACAAAAGAATGAGTTCCATCAGCTTCTAATAAACAAGGAATGAAAAATGATGTTGATTTACCAGCACCAGTTGGTCCAAGAATACAAACGTGTTCATAAGATTTTGATGATTTTAATCTAACATTCTTAGATAATACGAAACCTATTTCTCCAGGCTTTGGATTATTACTAGTACAATATTCAGATAACTCACTGTAAGTTTTTATTTCAGAACTTCCTTGGTCTCCATATTTCTTTTTCTTAGCATTAGAATCTAAATTTCCAATAGCAAAAAATGGAATGATTATAAAGACAATTGAAAGAAGTACCTGCATCACCCTTGCAAATCCAGAACTAAGTCCTGTTTTTGCATACATCTGCATAACTTCACTTGTTTCTCCAGTCATAGATTGAGGTTTTAAAACCATTAATTTAGGTAAAAATGCAACTGCACAAACAGCAAATATCACATATAAAATTCCAATTACAATTTTCTTTGAATCAATTTTATCAAAAAAATCTTTCAATTTTCAAAAAACTCCTTTCTAAACATTTTTACATTGTACCTTATAATTTATATATAAAAATAAAAAAAATAAATATAAAAAGCTCTAAATTAGAGTATTTATTTTTGAAAAAATAAAAATAAAAAGAGGGTTAAAAACCCTCTTTTTTATTATAAAGTAAATTCCATACTTCCATCTTCAGAAGAAGTATCTATGTTATCAAGTTTACCAATGAGATTAACAAGCAATTTAATCTTTGGATGAATGATAGAATAATGCTCTAAAGAATAAACAACCTGAGAAGTAATAAGCTTCTGTAAAAGTTCATCGTTTAAAGTCTCTCCAGAAAAATGATAATCTTCATAAAAATCCATATTTTTGATTTTTTCAGCTACTTCAAGATAAGGAAAATCAATATCAGAAGAGAACTTCATTAAAGTTTTAATTTTCTTTACAAGTCCTTCATAATTAGATATCTTATCTAAAGAAGCTATAGCGTTGGATAAAGACTTTTTTTCTCTATCACTACGAACTGTCTTTGTAGAAAGAGTCTTTCTTACTTCAATGATATGTAAAATATCATCAGTTGTGTGAGAAGGGTCTACAACAGCTATTACATTTTTATCTGTATCATCATTATAACAAACATCTTCGACAACAATTGTTGTTCTCTCTTGGAAAGTTTGGTTTACTAAATCATTTGTTAAAATTGAAATAGTGTCCATAATTTCCTCCTTGGAAAAAATTTTTTATCATTATACATTATTCAAAAACATTAAGTTTTATAAAAGATTTATAAAATATCCTTCAGTTGTTATAAAAAAAGATATACATATCGAAACAATCATAGGAACTTGTAGGTCACAAAAAGTTTTTCTAACAATTCTTTCCAATACAAATATTACAGTAGATATTAAAAAAGTCATTAAAACAAAATATAAAACATCTGTTATTTCAAAATAAACTGCCATAACCATCATAACCTTAACATCTGCCCCACCAAGCTTTTCAATTCCAATAAATTTATCAAAAGCAAGAAATGTACCAAATACAGCAATAAAAGATAAAATATGGAGCATAAAAGTTCCACTAAAAATAGAAAAAATAAATCCAGCTAAAGAAAATAAACCTATAAGTAAATAATGTAAATTAGCAAGCTCATAGTATTTTATATCAATAAAAGAAAAATACATAAGAAGTAAAAACATTGTAGAGAATATAGTTACTTCAATATTTAATTTATATACACTTGTAATATATAGCAAGCTTAAAACACTTGTAATAATAGAAAAAACTTGATATTTAAAACTAATTTTAAATCTTTTGTCAAAAAAATTCAAAATAAATAAACTTGCAAATATCTCTAAAAAATATATTACATAAACGTAAATATTTTGAAAATCTATATATTTGTAAAAATTCTCTAAATATTCCATAAAAAATCTCCTTTATAAAAAATATTATATTTCAAGCCTAAGAAACTTGCAACAAATCATTGCATTATTAATAAAAATAATTTATAATAATATTAGAAACGTACTAAAGAATTAATAATTAAAGGATGAAAAAAGATGAATAAAAGAGTATATAAAGAAGTGAAAAATGGTTCATTTACACCAATTTATTACCTCTATATTTCTAACTATAAAATGGGAAGAATATTAGGTGATGTTTTAGTATTCTTAGTAATAGTATCTTCTCTTATAATGGGAAAAATTACAAATAACTATATTATAGATACTTATTGTTTCGCACTATCTATCGGTTCATTAATTTATAACTATAGAGTTATTAAAATGCTTTATATTGGTACAAACACTGGTTATTTCAGAGAAGGAATCTCTGATGAATATTTTCATACCCTAAAAAGACTTTTAGGACCTATGACTATGTTGTCACGATTTGCAGAGGTTTATAGTATTTTTGCAGTTGCAATCTTTTTTAATAACATTATCTTAAAAATAACTGCATCAATTCTTATTATAGCAGCTATTAGTGCTTATAAGATTAAATTTAATTTTGTAAATAATAAACCAGTATCTGTTGTTATTTATAATAGTATTGCACAAATAATTGTATTAGCTTTATCATTTGGATTAAAAGTATTTATAACAGATATAGCTTTAAATCTAAACATTATATTGATTTTAATTCTTGTATTGTGTGGAATTCTTAAATATACACTCGATAAATCACTTAGAAAAGTATTTGTTGATGAATATGATAATTTCAATAAGAAGAACATTGAAATTGATATTATGAAAATAAGAGACATTTTTGGATTAGAGATAACCAAAAAGAATGAAAAAAATTGGAAAGAAATCGAAGAAGAAATTAAAGAAAAAGAGTATAGAAATTCAGAAGAATATAAAAAGAAAGAAGAAGAAAGACAAAGAGAAGAACAAATGAAGATAGCAGAAATAAAAATGGCTATCCAAAAAGAAGAAGAAGAAGAATTTAATAAAACAAAGAAAGAACAAAAAGAATTAAAAGAAAAAATAGAAATGGAAGCTGAAAAGAAAAAAGCTCTTAAAACTGCTAGAAGAGGAAAAACTCTAACAGAAGAACAAAAAGAAATTGTAAGAGAAGAAGAATCTAAGCAGAAAATTAACAACTTGGACGATATCAATAGCAACAGAAGAAATATAAAGAGATAAGAAAGGAGTAGATATGGCAAATTTTACAAAAACATATAAGGAGAATGGTAAATCCATCTACTCCTGTCAGTATGTAATTTCTTTTTGTACAAAATACAAGAGAAAAATTTTTGAAGAAAAAGATATCGAAGTATTGAAGACATCATTTAATTCTACAGCAAAGAAATATGGATTCAAAATTCATCAAATGAAACTAAGCCCCAATGTAGTAGTATTAACAGTGGAATTAAATGACCAATCCTTTGGAATAGAAGAAGCAGTGATAAAATTAAAAAAAGATTCTAAGGATTTACTAATTAAAAATGATTCATCTTTCAAATCAAGAATTCCATCTATTTGGACAAGAGAAACTTTCATTTCAACTATAGGAACAGTTCAAGAAAAAGAATTAAATCACTTTTTCGATATTCAAGAAAACTATGTAGAATCTATTTCAAAAAATAAATAAGGAGGAAACTTATGAAAACATTAGAAACACTTTATGATGAAAAAAATACTATTGACTACAAAAGAGCCAATATTACAGATTTAGAAGATGGAGATATGGCTGAAATTGTAGGTCAAGTTAAAATTTCAGAAAAAGAAGACAAGCACGGAAGACCTTTTATGGTTATTTCCGTTAGAGACAATACTGGAGTTGTAACTTCAATAGTAACACCTACTGATAAGCTATATAAAAACATCAAGAAAGCATCTGATGTAAATGGAAATGTAGCTATAAAAGGACAAATTAAGGTTAATGGAACTTATAAAAACATTAAAATGAGTTATCTTTCAAAAGTTGAAATGGAAAGAAAAGATTCTCTTTATACAGCAGAAATTCCTTCAATTAGTGACTTAGAAGCTGAATTAAAAAATAGAATAAATGGAATTGCAAACCCTGTATTAAAAAGTATTGTTCAGAAAGCTTTTGATAACAATAAAGAAGATATCTTAACAGCTCCTTTTTCCGAAAAAACAGCGTATGCATATGAAGGTGGACTTATGCACTTTACAGTTGATATGTGTGATATGTCTCAAAGCGTATCAAGTTGCATCAATTGTGGATTCTGGGGTGCATCAACAATTCTAAATGAAGATATTATGCTAACAGGCGCAATTCTTGGAAATTTAGGTAAATCAAAAACACTTAGAATTACAAAGACAGGTGAAATTGAAAAGACTCCTCTTGGACTTATGGAAGAGGATTCTGTTATCTCAAGAGATATTGTAAAAGAAGCTATAGACGATGTAAAAGAAGAATACAAAAACAGTGGAAAGCCAATAAACGAAGAAGAAATTGAAAAAATAACAATGGAACTTCTTCACATTATCTCTGCTTTAAAAGGAAATGTAAACTGGGGAGCTCTTACAACTCCTAGAAGTAAAAATGCAATGATTCTTTCTAATATCAATAACATTGTTTATACAAAAGGACTTTTCGAGAATCTTGAAAAGAACAATGGTTCAAACATTTTTGTAAAAGCCTATGACAGTGGAAAAACATATTACATTGATGAAATTTTAGAATAAAAAATTAAAAGGAAGGGTAAAAGCCCTTCTTTTTTTTTGTAAAAATTTATTTTTTTAGATATTTTTAAGAAACAATATGAATAAGATAAAATATATATTTATATATAATAGGAGGAATAAAATGAATTACAATGAAGCAAAAACAGCAGAACTCTTAAAGAATTTAGGTGAAAGCGGAGCTACAGTTGAGATTAAAGACCTTTCCAAGATTCTTTGTAAAAAGGTTGTTGGAGTAAGGCTTAATGGTAGAAGAGGTAAGATGTCTACAACTGTAAGTATTAAGTCTCTCGGACTTAATGACTACGATAAGATTGATACCTTTGTTAATTCAAAGATGAAGAAATCTGTAATTAGTTTCTTTGATAAGAAGGTTATTGCAGAATTCGACAATGTTATTAATAAAGTTCGTCAGGCTCTTTACAATGCATCATCTTCTTCAGATGGAACAATCTACTATATGACAGAAGATAACTTTTCAAAGTTTAAGAAAAATTTTGATGAAAAGTATGATGTAGAGTATCACAAGATTAAGGAAGCTCTTATTGCTAATTTAGCATCTTATAAGGCTTCTTTTGAAACAGAGCTTAAGACTTTCGTAAACAGCCGTGGTCTTGATTCTTCTGAAGCAGATATTTTATATCGCTCAATTCTTTCTAAATTCCCTACAGAAGAGCAGATGAAAAACGACTGTAGTCTTGATTACTATGTAATCGCTTTTCCTGTATTTAACGAGGAAAATATTTCTGGAATTAACAGTGAAATTGCTCTTAAGATGAAGGAAGATAAGGATAATTCGGCTGTTGAAGTTTTCTACGATATGGTAGGAAACAACTTAAAGGATGCTTTTGAATTGGTTTATAAGTGTATGGAATGTGTAGATACAACTGCTTCTATGCAATCTATGAAAATGGTATTCAATCCTGCACCTAAGACCAAGGGATTTATCTACAGCAAGATGAGTAAGCTTCTTGATGATAACAGAGTCCTTAAGAATGATAATCTTTCCAAGATTGTTGAAGTAACAGAAAGAACTTTCAAGCATTTTGAAGATAATACAGGTAATCCTGTAACAAATCAGAAGGCTCAGGAAACTTGTGAACAGCTTCTTGGAGTTATCTATGGGTATGCAAAATATCTTGGACTCGAAGAGAAGATTACACCAATCATTGCTACAAGTGAATATGATGAAGATGATTTGATAACTATTGGTGAAGTTACTAACATCGATAATCTTTAATAACAAAAAAGAAGAGGTTAAAAAAACCTCTTCTTTTTTATATAAACCTAAAAATGTGAATAATATATAAAAGCAAAGTATATTTATCTTATATAAAAAGGAGTATAAAAAAATGAAAAATAAGATATCTTTATTTATTTTGATGTTATTGATGTTAACTACATTTTTAATTCCAGTAGAAGTTAAAGCAGACCCAACTCCTACTCCTAAAGCTTCAACAGAAATAAAAGACCCTTGGGAAGTATCTGTTAAAATGAATATAACAGGTGGTTATAACAAAGTTTCAATGAAAACAAGTGGAATTTCTAAAGAAAATAAAAGAGACGCTTGGAACAAAGTATATAGAGAATATAAAGGAGTCATTATAGGAGTTTTAGGTATGGGAACTCTCACAATGGTTGCATTATTTACAGTAAACTTTATTAGACTTGGAAAATCAGCTTCTAATCCTCAAGAAAGAAAGCAAGCTGTAAACGCTTTATTATGGACAGGAATAGCTGCTGCAGGTCTTGGTGGAGCAACAATGTTTGTTGGTTTCTCATATAATTTATTGAGATAAAAAAAAGAGAGGTAAAATACCTCTCTTATTTTTTTATTTAATTTTAACATTAAACGCTTCTTTAAGCTTCATATAGTTTGTCCAATCAAGCTTAAGTCCACCAGCAACCTGAAGATAATCTCTATTAGAAGTTTGTACAAACAATTTGTTTGGACCAGTCATAGTTGAAACGAAATCTGTAATCTCCTTCAAAGGAGTCTTTCTTCCGTCAATCCATACTGATTTAACAACATTTAAATTAATAGTATCCATATCTTCAATAGTTGAAACAATAATCTGGCAACCACGTTCATTGTCTTCAACTTTACCCTTGATAATTACAAGAGACTTATCCTGAATGAGACCTTCACAAGCTTCTGCAACCTTAGGAAATGCTACACACTTAATAGTGCCTGTCTTATCCTCTATTGAGAACATATACATCTTCTTTCCATTCTTTGTTACAATCTGCTTTTTATCTCTAATAATTCCAGCTATCTGAATATTTTCACCATTCAATGGAGAAAATTCTTTCTCTTCTTCAACTTCCTCGTCATTTTCTTCCTTTTCAGGAATAATATCATTTACTCGTTTGAAGTTCTGAAGCATAAGAATGTCTTCGTACTGGTCAAGTGGATGTCCTGTAATAAACATACCAGCAAATTCGTATTCTTTCTCCAATACCATAGATTTTTCATATTCAGGAAGTTCAGGAATAGTAACAGTCTTTAAGCTACTGTAAGCAGCATCAATTTCAGGAAGGTTAAAAGGAACTTCAGGGAAATTACCTTTTTTTACAAAAGTAGCGAATTCCAAAATAGAAGGAACAGCCATAATTTTTGCACGTCTAGAACCATTAAAGCAATCAAGAGCTCCTGCATAAATCAGAGATTCCAATACCTTCTTATTGATATCAGAAATAAGTCTGTCAACAAAATCTTCAATGCTCTTAAATGGTCCATTAGCATTTCTTTCTTCCAAAATAGGAGCTGCCATCTTACCAAGATTTCTAAGACCAACGAGACCTGTTCTAATTCCATCATCTTCAATAGTATAAGTTCCTTCAGACTTATTAATGTCTGGTCCAAGAATCTTAATACCCATATCCTGAGTCTGAGAAATATAGAAAGTAAGTTTGTCAGATTTGTCAATTACAGAATTAATAGTTCCGCACATAAAATCTACTGGATAATAGAATTTAAGCCAAGCAGTCTGAATACAAATAACAGCATATCCTGCAGAGTGTGACTTGTTAAAAGCATACTTTGCGAATTCAGCCATCTTATCCCAAATGATAATAGCTTTATCTTCAGGAATACCATTCTTAATGCATCCAGGAACTAAAGCTTCGCCTTCTTTAAGATGACCTTCATTACCATTAATGAAGACTTCTCTCTCTGCATTCATAATAGCAATCTTCTTTTTACCCATTGCTCTACGAATAAGGTCACCACGACCAAGAGAATATCCAGCAAGCTTTCTAACAATTTGCTGCACCTGCTCCTGATAAACAATAACACCATATGTATCTTTTAAGATTTCTTCGAGTTCAGGAACATCGTAGTTAATCTTTCCAGAATTCATATTGCCAATGTATTCAGGAATGTAATCCATAGGACCAGGTCTATAAAGAGAAATAGCAGCAATAATACGTTCAAAAAGCTCCTTACCAAACTTATCAAGTTCAGCCTTAAAGTCTCTCTTTATTTCCTCTACCTTCTCTGCATCAGTTTCAGTACCAACATACTGAACATCATAATTTTTACAAGAATAAGTATTCTCAAGACTTCTGATTTTCTTAGAAACATCAGCAAACATCTGTTTCATAAGATTTTGCATTCCAGCAGATTCAATCTGGAATATACCAGAAGTCCTTCCTGTACCAATAAACTCGTAAACATAAGGGTCGGTAAGGGGAATATCACCAAGCTTTAACTTTTTTGTTAGCATATTTTTCCTTTCCTCCTAATAAAAATGTGATATCCATAAATTATATTATTTTTTATTAGGATTTATAAGTGTTTTAAAATTCTTTTAATTCTCTTTTTAAATTTTCTATTGAAGTATTTATTTCATCATAAGAATAACCTCTAGAAATCAAAAATCTGTATATTTTATCAACATTTTTTCTATCTTCTAGAGAATTAATATTTAAGCTTCTAAATTTTTTAAGACAAAGTTCATAACAATTATCCTTAGAAGTATCTTCTTTAAAATATTCGGAAAGAGAAGATTCTATAAGTTCTTTATCAATTCCTTTTTGATAAAGTTTTTGTTTTATAATATTTACTCCCCATTTATTAGGAATAGCCCTCTGTTCTATAAAACACTTAGTATAATAAGAATCATCTAAATATCCATAAGAAGCTGCTTTATCAAGAGCAAATTCAACCGAATCTTCTAGAAAACCTTTTTTTAAAAGCTTATCTTTTAACTCTTTCCTTGAATACATTTTCTCAGCAATTCTTTTTAAAGCATATTGATAAGAAATTTCTTTCTCATCATCTATCTTCATTTCATTAATTTCATCTTCTGTCAATTCTTTATCTTTATATAACATATTTTTAGCAACACCATTAACAGACAATGAAAAAAGATATTCTCCATCTACAAAAATATTTACTTTTTCTTTATTATTCTTTTGATATTCAATTTCTGTAATTTTCATATAAATACCTCCTAACAACTATATTAACACATTTCAAAAAAAATAAAAATATTAACAAAAAATAAAATTTTCAGAAAATTTCCATTAAAGCAAATAATTTTCTAAAAATACTTGACAAATAAGTTTTTATGTTTTACGCTACTATCAACAGATGAGAAAGAAACTAATAAAAAGTTTCTATCATCTAAAAAAACTGAATAAGGAACTAAAAACAATCTACCAATTGATTGGTATACAAACTAAGATAAAAGTAATTTTATCGACAACGTAAACTTGTAAAGTCGTTGGTTCTGTTTTTACAGAATTCCTTTATGGACAATCAAGTAGAAAAAAATAGGAGATAAGGAAGTCTCCAAATAAAAAAACCACGGAGGGTTATATTATGGTAGTACAACACAATCTTAGAGCAATGAATTCAAACAGACAGTTAGGTATCACATCAGGTACAGCGGCAAAGTCAACAGAGAAGTTGGCTTCGGGTTACAGAATTAACAGAGCAGCTGATGACGCTGCAGGTCTTTCAATTTCTGAAAAGATGAGAAGACAGGTTAGAGGTCTTACACAAGCTTCTAAAAACGCACAGGATGGTATTTCTTGTGTACAAACAGCTGAAGGAGCTCTTGGTGAAGTTCACGATATGCTTCAAAGAATGAATGAGCTTGCAGTTCAAGCTTCAAATGAAACTCTTACATCAGTAGATAGAGGATATCTTGACCAGGAAGTAACAGCTCTTAAAGCTGAAATTGACAGAATAGCTGATAGCACAACTTTCAATGAACAGAATCTTTTAAATGGTGATTTTAAAAATAAAAAGATTCAAGTTGGTTCAGAAAATGGAAATGTAATTGAAATTTCTATAGACGAAATGTCTACAAGTGAACTTGGAATCGATTCTGCAACAGTTGCAGGAGCAGACCAAACAAATTCTAAAGCAGCTATTGATTCAATCAAAGCAGCAATTGAAAAAGTTAGTGCTCAACGTTCTGACCTTGGTGCATATCAAAACAGACTTGAACATACAGTAAAAAATCTTGACAACGTTATAGAGAATACTCAGGCAGCAGAATCTCAGATTAGAGATACAGATATGGCTAGTGAAATGGTTAAGTATTCAAATAACCAAATCCTACAGCAAGCAGGACAGGCTATGTTGGCTCAAGCTAATCAGGCTAACCAAGGAGTACTTTCTTTACTTAGCTAAGATTTACGATACATATAAAAAGAGCCACTCTCATAAAGGGTGGCTCTTTTATACTATTAAAAAAGAAAAGGATTTCAAAATATTACAAGGAGGTGAAAAACTATGACAACTAGAATAACTGGAATGTATTCAGGTTTAGATACTGATACTCTCATAAAACAAATGACAGCAACCCAAAGAACAAAGAGAGATAATGTATATAAACAGCAACAAACTGTAAAATACAAACAAGATGCTTGGAAGAGTTTAAATAGTGATGTTAATGCCTTCTTTAATAAACTTTCTAAACTAAGACTTAGCTCAACTTATAAAAAAGATGGAATCACTAGCTCAAATTCAAATGTAGCAAGTGTTACAGGAAACAATATAACAGGAACTAATAGCATTGAAGTAAAACAAGTTGCAACTGCAACATTTGTAACAGGTGCTACAATAAATAATTCAACTATAGGACAAAACGGAACACTTACAGTAAAAACTAAAGATGGTGAAACGAACATAGATGTAACAAGCGATATGACAATGAAAGACCTTGCTAAAAAGTTACAAGATGCAGGATTAAATGCTAATTTTGATACAAATACAAATAGAATGTTTTTATCATCTAAAGATACTGGAGAAAATAGTAATTTTGAAATAACAGGTGATTCTACACTTTTAAATTCAGTTGGTCTTGGAATAGCTTCAGTAAAAAAAGAAGGACAAAATGCAATAATTAATTTAAATGGTGCAGATTTTGAACAAGATTCAAATACATTTAAAATAAATGATATGACAATTACCGCAAACGAAGTAGGAAAAACAACTATAAAAAATCAATCAACAGATAAAACACTTGAAACAATAAAAGATTTCATAAACAGCTACAATGAACTAATTAAAAAGATTGATACATCTTATAACAATGATACCGCAAAAGGATATAAACCTTTAACAGATGATGAAAAATCTGCATTAAGTGATAAACAAGTAGATGACTGGGAAAATAAATTAAAAGATGGTGCTTTGTATAAAGATAGTAATGCTTACGAATTAAGCAACATCCTTAAAAACTCTATAAATTCTTTATCTGTTGGAGGGATTAGTTTATCTTCTATAGGAATATCAACTGGACAATATTTAACAACAGATAAAAATGAAAGAGGCGTATTAAATATAAATGAAGACAAATTAAGAGAAGCTATATCTAAAGATGCAGATAAAGTAATAGATTTAATATCTAAAGCAGCTTCATCTATATATGATAAATTAAATGATAAAATGAAATCATCTACACTTAACTCAGTTTATTCTGTTTATAACGACAAGCAATTAAAGAAACAATATGAAGACTACGAAAAATCTCTTTCTAAATGGGATTCAAAGATTGCAGCTCTTGAAGATAAATATTACAGTCAATACGCTAAGATGGAAACACTTTTATCTAAAATGCAAAGTCAATCAGATTATATGTCTAGTTTCTTTGGATAAAAAAAATAAAAAGAGGAGTTTTCACTCCTCTTTTTTTATGACTAAATTTATCATTAACTAGTAGAAAACCCATACCTCAACGACGTTAGTCGTAAGTAGGGGATGAATACGTCTTATGACTTAAAATTTTTAGCTACAAAGAAAAAGAATAAAGCTTTTAAATACAGAATTTATCCAACCAAAAACCAAGAAATCTATTTAATCAATGTTTTTGGTTGTTGTAGATTCATATATAA
>AUXO012822883.1_pt1 | contig 34946 bp, 30 predicted proteins | sample 768731 | NCBI WGS metagenome assembly AUXO01 (sample SAMN02715735, study PRJNA202380) | gut metagenome | biome: sheep rumen | host: Ovis aries | place: New Zealand: Palmerston North | reverse complement strand
AGGAAGTTTTTATCAGTTGGAATACTATATTATATATTACTTTATAACTATATATAAACTTACCGTTTATTTACTACTAAAAAAAGTGATTAATATTTTAAATTGGTATAGAAAATTTTAAATTAAAAATTATAAAAAAATTAATAATCATAAAAACATTTAAATATAACAAGTCATTTCAAACAAGAATCATGAAAATCCATGAATAAAATAAAATCAAAAAGGGATAATAATTCATATTACCTTTTTTGATCTTCTAAAATTCTTTGCATATAAGCATTTACACTAGTACTTATAGCTGCTACCTTTTTACTAGGTAAAAACGTAGCATTTAATTCACTTATTTTTTGTTCATCTTCTTTAACAACTTGTTCTATATCAGCAACTAAATCTCGTTTGTTTTCTTCTATGAAACTAGTATGAAGTCTAGCTTCTCGGAAGTTTTTATTTTTCATTAATGCTTTATGGAATGGAATTGTTGTAGGAACACCAACTACTATAAATTCATTTAATGCTCTGTTCATACGTGCAATTGCTTCTTCCCTGCAGTTTCCATGTGCAATTAGTTTTGCAATCATTGAATCGTAAATTGATGGAATAGTATATCCAGTATACACTCCACTATCCATTCTAATACCGATACCACCAGGTGAACGATAACCTACTAATCTACCAGGACTTGGTACAAAATCATTTAATGGATCTTCAGCATTTATACGACATTCAATAGCATGACCATTTACTTTAATATCATCTTGAGAGTATCCTAATTTTTCACCAGCAGCAACTTTAATTTGTTGTTTTACTAAGTCAACTCCAGTTATTGCTTCTGTAATAGGATGTTCTACTTGTATACGTGTATTCATTTCAAGGAAATAATATTCACCATTAGAATACATGAACTCTACTGTACCTGCACTATTATAGTCAACACTTTTTGCTGCTTTAATAGCAGATTCTCCCATCCTTTCCCTTAATTCTTCAGTCATAATTGGAGATGGTGCTTCTTCTATTAATTTTTGATGTCTTCTTTGGATTGAACATTCACGGTCACATACGTGTATTGTATTTCCATGATTATCTGCTAATACTTGGAATTCTATGTGTCGTGGTCTTTCTATGTATTTTTCTATATATACTGTTCCATCACCAAAAGTTGATTGAGCTAGGTTCTGAGTAGTTTCTATTGCACGAGCTAGTTCATCTTCTTCATAAACTACTCTCATACCTATTCCTCCACCACCAGCAGATGATTTAATAATTACTGGAAAACCAATTTCTTTAGCTCTTTTTTTTGCTACTTCAATGTCGGTAATTCCTTCTTTATCTCCAGGTACTGTAGGTACTCCTACTTTTTCCATTAATTGTTTTGATGTAATTTTATCTCCCATGGATTCTATTGCATTTTTTCTTGGTCCAATTAATGTTATGTTATTTTCATCACACATTTCACCTAATGTTGGATTTTCTGATAAAAATCCATATCCTGGATGAATAGCATCTGCTCCTGTATCAATTGCTATATCAATGATTTTATTAATATCAAGGTATGATTGGGCTAATATTGATGAATTAAGTGGCCTTGCTTCATCAGCATATTTTGTAAATAATGCAGTTTCATCAGTATCAGAATAAATTGCTACTGTATCCACATCTAATTCTTTACATGCTCGCATAACTCGTATTGCTATTTCTCCACGGTTTGCGATTAGTACTTTATCAAACATTTTATTTTCTTCCCCTTTTTGATTACGAAAAAAAATTATTAAAACTAAAAATTTACATTATATTAGTCTTTCTATTATATTTTTATTTAATTAATAGTATATAGATTTATAGTTTATGTAAAAATAGTTTTAAATATCTTATAAATAAAATTTCAAAAAAATAAATATTAGTATAATTCATTAATGATATACTCTTTACATTTACTTATTTTATTTCTATTTGCTACAGCTAGCTTGTATTCATCAATATCAAATAAGCTGAAGTTAATATTATTGACTGGTGGCCTGATTGTTATATCCTCATTATTGATATTTATGAAAACTGTTTAGTTCCAGGTTAAATCCTAATCCTGTGTATTTCATATAACTTTCTTTCAGTACCCAGTATTTGAAGAATTCATTTGAAGGATTTGCAGAATTCATTATGTTCGTGTATTCTTCATTATAGAAATAATTCTTTGCTATGTTTAAATCAATTGTAGGATCATTATATTCTATATCAATACCCACTTTGTTATCAGATATTGCACAAGCAACATATTTTCCACTATGTGATAAATTGAAATGTATATTTTCATAATTAGAAATATATGATTTACCATATTTTTGAGTTTTAAAAATAGGATTGATGACATTTTCTTCATTTAGCAATTTCATTAATAAAAGATATGCAGCACAACTTAACTTTTTATCTTTATCAAAACGAAATCGGGAAATTTTAAGTTTTCTATCATCTGAAACTAATTTTATACCCCTTAACAAATCTAATTCCTCTATATTACAATATGCTGCTTTAATCATTATTTAACCCATTCACTTCTATTTCAACCCTATTTTTTAATAAAAAAAAATAGCATAAACACATCTTATAATATCATTATATTTATTAAACTATAATACTCTTAATGAAATTTTCTATAAAAATAATTAAAAAATATCTAATCTTTTAGACATCATATAATAGCACACCAAATTCCAACTACTCTACCCAAAAAAAAATACTTAAAAAAAATGACAATTAAAAACCTATTTAAGACCATAAAACAATATAATATTATACTAATAACTCAATTTCATAATTGAAAAAAATGTTAAGTATTGACCCTAATTCAAAAAATTAGTAGGATTTAAGATGATTAGACAACACATACTAAAAAATATTGAAGAAGAATACGCTACTGAATCTGAATTATTAAAAAAATTAGAGATTTCACAAGAAAAATTAAAAAAGAATATTGAAATTCTCAAAGATGCAGGATACACCATTATACATGATACTGATAAAGGTTATAAACTTGAAGAAACTCCTGACATAATTGAACCGTTCGAAGTAGGACGTGGATTAAAATCAAAATATATGGGACATAACATTCATTTCTATGAAGAAGTAGAATCTACAAACAACACTGCAAAGAAATTTGTAGATGATGACTCCCCCGAAGGAACTGTTATAATAGCTGAACATCAAACAGCAGGCAGAACCAGAAAACACGCCGAATGGGTATCACCTGAAGGTGGAATCTATATGACAATGGTTTTAAGACCTAAAGTAACACTCCTTGAAGCAAGTAAATTAACCATTGTAACAGGAGTTGCTATTGCAAAAACATTATATGATGAATTTGACATCAATGTAGGAATCAAATGGCCTAATGATTTATTAATTGGTACCAAAAAGATATGTGGAATACTTACCGAGGCAGTGACTGATTATGATAAAGTTAAAGCAGTTCTTGTAGGTGTAGGTATTGATGTAAATATCGAAGAAGAAGATATTCCTGATAAATTAGCAAATATTGCAACTACCGTTAAAAAAGAAACAAATATCATATATAACCGTGCTGAAATAATGAGAAGATTCTTCAAAATATTTGAAGATTTATATGAAGAATATAAAAATGATAACTTCAAGTACATAATTTCAGAATGGAGAAGATTATCAAGTACTACAGGTAATCGGGTAAAAGTATATAAAGACGGTAAAGCAATCAAAGCAGATGCAGTGGGCATAACTAATAGTGGAGCATTAATCATCGAAACAGATGATGGAAAATTAGAAAAAATTACATCAGGAGAATGTGATATAATAGATGATGTATAAATTACATCATCCCTTAACTCCTTTTAAAAATTATTTATATAAAACTTGTTCTATATTATTACTATTTTTACATACATTTGCTGTTTGTTCGAATGTATCAATTATTGCAGCAACAATTTCATCCATACTAAGTTTTTCAGAATCTTTGGATGACCAATCAATTCTTATAGTTTTACTAGCACCAGGCATACCTACTGCCGGAATAGTTATAATATTATATTTTTCAAGCAATAGCATCGAATATACTGTTGCAACTATATCTGATGGTATTTCAAAGGATCCAATTTTCTTTTCAATAATTTCCTTAACCTGTTCCTCCTTAAACATGAACCCTGTAGGAGTATCTAGAGGATTTAAATTATTGTCATTAAACTTTTGTATTAATTGATCTTTTTGAATATATGCTTGTTTAATACGATCTGGAGAATATTTTTCCAAACCTTTAATCATACCCACTATTAATGGTGCTTGTGCTTCAAGTCCATACTGATTAACTGTTAGCTTAATTTCATCAATTACTTCAGATTTACCAGCCATTAATCCCCCACGAGGTCCTTCCATTAACTTATCAGTACTGGTAATACTTAAATCAGCCCCTAAATCAATAGCTCTTGGTTGTTCATACACTGCCCTTCTTATTCTTGCACCGGATGCATCATCTACAAAGACCAAAACATCTTTTTCTTTTGCTTTATTAATTACATATTTGAAATCATCCGTAGTTATTGCTTCATAATCCATAGTAGTACCAGTAATGACTACCAGTGATGTGTCATCAGTTACTTCGAAATCTTCAATTTTAGTGTATTCAACATAATCGGCTCCAACTAATTTTGCTGTTCTAGGTATTGATGGATGTCCTGGTTGTTCTGCAAGATAATGAACAATTTTAGTACCTGCTTTTACATAGGTTATTATAGTTGCAACTATTCCACTTGTTGTTCTGTTTAATGGTAGTACTTTTTCTCCACCTAAATGTTCTGTTCCTAGTTTTTGTATTTTTTCTTCAAATACTGCTGGTCCTGCATAAGTTTCTAATAAGGATACATCCTCAGGTGTTATATCAAATCCACCAGCAAGTCCAGTTAAGTCTATTAAACTAGTTATTCCTTCTGTTTGAATTTTATTGTTAATTATTTTTAGTCCTTTTTCTCTTTTTCTGATTTCATCTAGTACTAATGTCATGTTAATAACCTTAAATAAAATATTTAAAAAAAATAGATTTGTGAAAAAATGGGATGGGAGTTAAGTTTTTATTCTACATTTACTGTGAATACATCTGCAAATAGTTCTATTATAATTTCAAGTTGTTCATCACTGAAACTAATTATTGTTACTTCACCATCTTCTTTAACGAAGTATTCTGCATTTACTATTGCACCATCTTCATTCATGTAAAGATAAATACCATCAGTAATTCCTATTTCTGCATCATTTAAATATATTTCAAATTTAATGAGCATTTCGACAGATTTTACTTCTTCAAATCCTGTTCCCGGATTTTTTCTATGTTCTTCTAGAGATTTAGTAAGTTCTACCATTCTCTTTTCTAATCGTTCCACATTTTTTGTCATAGAATCCCCTTATAATATAAAATAAATTTATAACTAATTATATTATTTAATTAGCAGTTAATATAGATTTTTATTTTTAAAGGTTTTTGTATAAGTAAATACTTATAAAATAATTTATAAAAAAGTATACAAGAATTAGTTTGAGATATGAAAATTATTTTATTTATTAAAAAATGTTTTCGTATTTAAACTAATGGGAGGTAGATACTTGACTGATAAAAAATCAAAACTGGCATCAGGAAGTATTATTACATTATTAGGTTCAATAATACTGCGTTTCGGTGGATTTATTTATCGATTTATATTAAGTAGACTCTTATCAACAACAGGATATGGAATTGTTGGATTAACATTACCTTTTCAAAATATTTTCATAATAGGTGCATCAGGTGGTGTTCCACCAGCTATTGCTAAGTATGTTTCTCAGTACAAAGCAGTTGATAATCAACAGATGGTTCATCAAATGATAAAAACTGGTATGAAAATGATGGTTTTCATGTCGATTATTGCCGCTTTGATAATGTTTATCATATCTGAACCCGTGGCAATTGGCATGTGGCATAAACCAGAAGCATTATTACCTTTAAGATTAGTATCCCTTATTATTCCATTTAGTGTAATTGTAGGTGCTATACGTGGAGTATTACAAGGATTATATGATATGAAAAGTATTTTTTATACTAAATTCATAGAACAGATAGGTACTATAGTTTTATCTTCATTATTTGTTATACTCGGATGGTATGCTGCTGGTGCAGTAATGGGTACTGCATTAGGATTTTTATGTTCCTTACTAGGTTCATATTATTTATATAAAAAGGATATGAATGAATATTATAGCACTAATTCATTTGAAAAAATTTCATTCAAAGAAGAAATTAGTATAATGGTAGAAATTTTTAAATTTTCTATCCCAGTAGTTATTTCTGGTGTAGCTGAAATATTTTTATATGATACTGGAACCTTCTTTATTGGAATGTATTTACCATCATTATTTGCAGGATTTTTTACAAATGCAAGTGCAATAGCCAGAATTCCTTTAATTATAGCAAATTCTGTGTCCATGTCTATTCTACCTGCTACTAGTGAAGCTGATAGTTTAGCTGATAAGAATTTGTTAAAAATGTATATGCATCAATCATATAGGTATACTACTGTTACTTCTTTACCTTTATCTGCATTCATTATGGAATTTTCAACACCCGTAATGGTTTTATTGTTTGGTAAGGAATATGCTCCTGGAGGTGCAGCTCTTTGGATATTAGTGGGAGGAATGTTCTTTTTCTCATTATATTTAATAGCCAGTAGTATGTGTCAAGGGTTAGGTAAACCATCTTATCCAATGTATGCCTTAATAATTGCAGCTATAGTTAATGTAATTGGTAGTTTTACCTTAATTCCTATGTTTGATATAACGGGTGCTGCATTATCTACAACATTTTCAACATTTGTGTTAATGCTTATAACAATTGGTGTATTAACAAGAGAAAGTGGAATCCACCTACCATATATGAACATTTTAAAAATGTTAATAGCAACGGTTATTATGTTAATAATAATGTCTTTCATCCCTAAAACAATAATTGGAATGATTATTGGTGGAATTATAGGATTTATAGCTTATATCATAACTATAGTATTAATTAAAGCAATAAAATATGAAGATGTTGAATTAATGGAACCTTTGATTAATAAAACAGGACCACTTAAAAAAATTTTAATAAAAATAGTTGATAAAAGTAAAAATTATCTTAAAGAATAATTATTTACTTATTTTCTTTTTTTTAACCATATAACTTAATTACTTTATTATGTGCTTTCATTTCAATGGTATCATCTAAATTATCTAATGAAACACTACCATACTTATTTTGTAAAGCTTTAAGAATTAAATAATCAGCCAAATGAGGATTTTTTGGCAATATAGGACCATGCAGATAAGTACCTATATAATTTTTATAGATAACACCCTCTTTTTTATCCTGCTCATTATTTCCATAACCAACCTGAACTTTTCCTAAGGATTCATACTCACTAAATGTTCTTCCACCATGATTTTCAAAACCTACAATAGTTTTAGGTGAAATATCCAAGTTAGATTCTATGATAATATTTCCAATAATTCTTTTTCCTTTACCTGATTTACTAACATAATTCAAAATATTTAATCCCGGCAAGGTATTACCATCTTTATCTATATATTCAGCACCCAATAATTGATATCCCCCACAAACTGCCAATACTACTTTATTGTTTTCAATTAATTCTCTGAAAATGTCTTTATATTGTAAAAAATTTTCATAAACTAATTGTTGTGCTCTATCTGAGCCACCACCCATAAAGAACAGATCACCATCTTGTAAATCAATGCTTTCATCATCAGAAAAATCTATTACATTTACTTTAATTCCTCTATCTTCTGCTCTTTTTTTAAGACATAATATATTTCCTGTATCACCATATAAATTTAATAAATCAGGATATAAATGAATGATATTTAATTCCATTATTATTTCCCACCTACTAATGCATTAATATAATCCCTTGTTTGAAATATAGCCGTATATGTTGGTAATACATAAATTATTTCAACTTCTTCTTTTATTGCATCATTTATACATTCTTCATAATTATCATAGAGGACAATTTTCTTTACATCCACATCATCATACTTCTTTTTAAGAGCTATCTCTTCTGATCGTCTACCACTACAATAATATCGTTTTATTTGTGTGTCATTTGTACAATACGTATTTGCATCCCATATCCATGAAATATCTCTTCCATCAGCAGGATTATCATTAAGGATATGAACAACTACTTTTTCACGAGAATCATTGGAAATTATTTTTGTTGCTTGACTTAAACCTATAGGATTTTTTGTTAATATAACCTTTATTTTCTTATTTTCATAAGTAAATTCTTCCATTCGTCCAAGATTAAATGAAAAATCTTCAAAAGAGGATATAGTTTTTTGATTATCTAAACCCAGTTCATTAGTTAATGCAAAAACACCGCAAACATTGTATGCATTATAAATACCTATATACGGATAATTGATTTCATAGTTAGTATCATTGTTTTTAATCATTATTTTTTGTGAAGAATCCAAATGATTAATCTTTGTAACAGTAAAATCTTTGTTTAAATTATTGAATCCACATTTTGGACAGTTATAATCACCTAAGTGTCCATAAGTGTGTTTTAAAAAATTTATTTTATTACCACATATTGGACATTTTTTTAATAATAGATTTTTTTCATCAAGATTATTATCCGAGATGTTTAATCCAAAAGTAATTATTTTATTTGGTAATACTTCTTTAAACTGATTAACATATGCATCATCAGCATTAATAATTAGAGTAGTATCTGGTAATTTTTTAATGTCATTTAATACTTCTGAGATTATTCCTTCTATTTCTCCATATCGGTCTAGTTGATCTCTGAAGAAGTTTGTTAAAATAATATAATCAGGGTGGATATATTTAGTTATTCTATCTAATGAACCTTCATCTACTTCAAAAATACCATAATCATACTTATTTTTAGTATTTTTTACATATGTTGTTGCAATACCCTGTATCATATTAGCTCCTTTAAGGTTAGATAAAAGAGTATTATCCTTTAATACATGGTTAATTAGATTATTTGTGGTGGTTTTTCCATTGGTTCCAGTTACAATTATAATTTTTTCACATTTTTCATTTATCTCTTCAAGAAAATGTTTATCCATGGTTAATGCAACTTTACCTGGAAACGCTGTTCCACTTCGATTAGCTAACTTGGAAATGTTTATAGCAACTTTTCCCATATATAAAGCTAATTTTCTTCTAAGTTTTAACATAAATACCACCATTACATAAAATATACCTTATTAACTTTATATTTGAAATAATATATAATTTTATAGATTAAAAAGGCAGTATAAAAATAATAACTAAGACAAAAAAGAGTTACACTTTTATTAAAATTAAAGTTTTACAAAATAAGAAAAAAAAGAAAGGATTAAGATTAATATTATAATTTTATTTTAATATCTAATGCACTTGATCCTTCTTCGTAACAGAATACAGGGTTAATATCTAATTCTTTAATTTCTGGGAAGTCAAGAGTTAATCTTGCAACACGTTTTAAAGTGTCTTTTACTGCTTCGATGTCACATGGTGCATCTCCACGATAACCTTCTAATAATTTACTTACTTTTGTGCTGTTGATTTGTTCATCAATAGCTTCTTCAGTAATTCCAGAACCTAATTTGAAGTTTACATCATTAATTAGGTTTACATAGATTCCACCCATACCAAATCCAATGATTGGACCAAATTGTGCATCTCTTAACATACCAACAAGTACTTCTTGTCCTTTTGGCATCATTTTTTGAACTTCTACACCATCAGGGACTACATCAGGATGTGCTTCTTTAGCTCTTGCAATAATTTCTTCGAATTTTTCTTCAACTTCTTCTTTGGAGTTGATGTTTACTTGTACTCCTCCAATATCGGTTTTGTGTAATATTTTATCAGATGCTATTTTAAGTACTACAGGGTATTGCATATCTTCTGCTGCTTCTCCTGCTTCTTCTTTAGTTGTTGCAAGTACTATTGGAGCTGCTGATATACCATATGCTTTTGCAACCTGGTATGCTTCACTTCCTATTAATGCATCTTTTCCACTTGCTTTTACAGATTCTATGATTTTTGATGCTTCTTCTTTGTTGATGTTATCCAAGTTGTCTATTGCTGATTCTTGAGATTTTTGTTGAATTATTGAGAAATTTGACATTCCTTTAAGAGCAGTTACTGCTGTTTCTGGGAATACAAATGTTGGAATATTATGTTCACGTAATACTAAGTTTTCTTCAACAAATGTTGGTCCACCCATGTTAACTACCATGATTGGTTTGTTGAATTTATTTTTAGAATCTACTATTGCTTCCCCTACTTCTCTAGGTTTGTAGGATGCTGTTGGACATGCCATAATAATTGCACTATCTATGTAATCTTCAGCTAATACAATGTCTAATGTTTTTTCATATGCTTCTGGTGATGCATCTCCTAATACATCTATTGGGTTATGTACACTACCTTCTTCTGGGATTACTTCTCTGAGTTTTGCCATGGTTTCTTCGGTTAGTTCTGCTAGTTGTAATCCTTCTTCTTCTATTTTATCTGCTGTGAGTACTCCTCCACCACCAGCATTTGTTATTACAGCAATGTTTTTGCCTTTTGGTACTTCTGATTTGGAGAATGCTATTCCTAAGTCAAATAGTTCTTGCATGGATCTTGCTCTCATTACTCCACAATTTTCGAATGCTGCGTCAAATGCAAAGTCGTTTCCTGCTAATGCTCCTGTGTGTGATGATACTGCTTTTGCTCCTGCTTGGCTTGATCCGGATTTAAGTAAGATTACTGGTTTTTTCTGTGTTACTTTTTTCATTACTTCTAGGAATCTTTCTCCTTCACTAATTCCTTCAAGGTAACCTAATATTACGTCTGTTTTATCATCATCAGCTAATTCTTCAATTACATCTATTTCAGATACATCTGCTTTGTTACCTAAACTTACTACTTTACTGAATCCTATTCCTTCAGATACACTCCAGTCGATGATTGCTACTGTCATTGCTCCACTTTGTGAAACAAATGCTATGTTTCCTGGTTCTGGCATGATTTGTGCGAATGATGCGTTAAGTGGTGTGTGTGCATCTAAACTTCCTAGACAGTTTGGTCCTTGAACGTTTATATCATATTTTTTAGCAATTGCTGCTAATTCTTCTTCAAGTTTTACACCTTCTCCACCTACTTCTTTAAATCCAGCTGTTAAAACAATTACGTTTTTTATTCCTTTTTGACCACATTCTTCAAGAGAAGCATTTGTGAATCTGGAAGGTATTGCAACTACTGCTAAATCACATTCACCTTCAATATCCAGTACTGTTTTATATGATTTTAATCCCAAAATATCTTCTTCTGCTTTGATGTTTATAGGATATATTTCACCTTGGTATCCACATGTTTTTAAGTTATCTGTTACTATATAACCTAACTTACCTTTTTGATTTGATGCGCCTATTACTGCTACTCCTTTAGGATTAAATAATCCAGTGAGATCTTTCATAATAATTTCTCCAATTAATTATTTTTTCATATCCAATTAAAACAAACTCAAAAAGTATTTTGTTTTACATGTATGAAAATTCATGATTAATCATTACATATAATTATCATGTATTATATGGTTATATTTATATCTCTATAGATATATAAACCTTGTTTAAATATTGATTATTTAAAAAATAATAGATAAAAAAAGTTTTAAAAAAATAGAGTTCAAAATATAAAATTTAAAGTATCATACTTAAACTTATTCTATTTTTTTCATAATCTACAGATATTACTCGAACTTCTATAATATCACCAACATTTACTATATCCATAGGATGTTTTACAAATTGAGTATCTGAAAGTTCAGAAATATGCACTAAACCATCTTGATGTACTCCTATATCAACAAATGCACCAAAATCTACAACATTACGTACAACTCCCTCTAAAATCATTCCCTCTTCTAAATCTTCAATATCAAGTACATCTGATCGAAGTTGAGGAGCATCAAGTTCATCCCTAGGATCACGTCCCGGTTTTTTAAGTTCGGAAATAATATCTTTTAATGTCCATTCACCTACACCCAATTCAGTAGATAATTTTTCAATATCATTCACAACCAAATTTACTCCACCATTTTTCACATCAAACAAATCATATCCATATACAGCTAATAAACTTAAAGTAATATCATATGATTCAGGATGTACACAAGTACTATCTAATATGTTTTTAGGTTCGTAAATTCTCATAAAGCCCGCACATTGTTCAAATGTTTTTGCTCCAATACCCGGTACTTTAAGAAGTTGATTCCTATCTACAAATGAACCATGTTCTTCCCTGTATGCAACTATATTATTTGCAACCTTCTTTGAAACTCCTGCAACATGTTCCATTAATGCTGCAGATGCAGTGTTAAGATCTACTCCCACATTGTTTACACTTTTTTCAACAATTCCATCCAAGGATTCATCAAGTTTTTTAGGGTTCATATCATGTTGATATTGTCCTACTCCTATTGATTTAGGATCTATTTTCACTAGTTCTGCCAGTGGATCTTGTAATCTTCTTGCAATAGATATTGCTCCACGTTCTGTTACGTCATAATCCGGAAATTCTTCTCTTGCAAGATCACTTGCAGAATATACGGATGCACCTGCTTCGTTAACTATAACATATTTTACTTTTGTATTTTTAATTATATCCACTATAATTTGTTCTGATTCTCGAGAAGCAGTTCCATTTCCTAATGCTATTAAATCAACTTTGTAAGTTTTTATCAAATCTTTTACTATTTCCTTGGTTTCTTCTATTTTGTTTTGGGGTTCTGTAGGATACACTACTGCTGTATCTAATACTTTTCCGTATTCATCTATTACTGCTAATTTACATCCGGTTCTAAATGCTGGATCCCATCCTAATACTGTTTTTCCTGTTATTGGTGGTTGCATTAGTAATTGTTCCAAGTTTTTCTTGAATACTTTTATGGATTTATCTTCGGCAACTTCTGTTAATATTGAACGTATTTCCCTTTCTATTGCTGGTGCAATTAATCTTTTATAGGAGTCTTTTATTGCTTCTTGTATGAACTCTGTGGTGTATTTATTATATTCTGTTTTATCATAATCTGTGGAGAAATTGATTAAAATTTCATCTTCTAAAAAGTATTTGATATTTTCTAGTGGAGCATCGACTTTAACATTTAAGATTTTTTCTTTTTCTCCCCTGTTTATTGCTAGTATTCTGTGTTGTACTATGTCAGATATGTTTTCTGAATAATCATAATACATTTCATATTCTGATTTGGTTTCTTTGTCTTTTGGTGTGATGGATATTTTTCCTTTTTTTATAGTTATATCTCTAATGAATCTTCTGAATGATGCTTTGTCTGATATTATTTCGGCTATAATATCATTTGCTCCTTGTTTTGCATCTTCAATTGTTTCAACTTCATCATTTAAATATTTTTCTGCTTCTTCATCAATTGAATGATCCATTTTTTGATCATATATTGTGTATGCAAGTTTTTCTAATCCTTTTTCTCTTGCTTTACTAGCTCTTGTTGTTTTTTTCTGTTTATATGGCCTATATAAATCTTCTAGCTCGACCATTGTTGTTGCTTCTTCTATTTCTTTTTCAAGTTTTAATGTGAGCTTTCCTTGTTTTTCAATATTGTTTAGTATTTGTCTTTTTCTTTCATTTAACTTTTTAAGATACATTAAACGCTCATTTAGACTTCTGAGTAATTCATCATCCAGTCCGCCGGTAGCTTCTTTTCTGTATCTTGCAATGAAAGGTATTGAGTTATCTTCATTAATTAATGTGATAGCTGCATCTGCCTGCCATGGTTTAATATCTAATTCACTTGCTATTATTCGTTCTATATCCATCATGTTATCATCAATAAAAAATCGTAAAATCTTTGAATTATATTATTAATATATAAAAACTATAATAATATTTTTTTGCTACAGTACTATAAATGAGGGCATAGTTGCAGCAGTTATATATGAAGCTTATACTGAAGATGATGATAATACCCTTTTAGAACATGACAGAGAACTAGTTTCATTTAATGATAAGTGGATTTTTGAAAAATAATACTTAATTAACATCCAGATATCCTTTTTTTAGGAGATATAGTAATTAATTAAAAAAAAATGAGAAAAAAAAAAGAAGATTTTATTTTGTTACATTATTTATTGTGAACGGTATTTTTCCTACTCCTTCATCAGTTATAGTCATTTGTTCACATTGTGGATTAAGACTTTCCAATAATGATTTACCATCATCACTACTCATGAATTGTGGAAGATATCCTGAAATATACACCGGATAAACATTTGCTGTTATATTTTCTCCACGAACATCAAAATCTACAAAGTATGCAGAATGTGTAGCAGTATTACTTTGATCAAACATGAAATTTCCCAGATTATAAAATATTGGTTTTCCATTATAAACTTCTATACCCTGAGTAACGTGTGTATGAGCCCCTACTACTGCAGTTGCCCCAGCATCTATTGCTAAATGTGAAATTTTAATTTGATCTTCATTTGGACTTCTTGAATACTCATTTCCATAATGCATATAAACGAGGATAATATCCGATCCATTATCACGTGCTTGTTTTATTTGGTTCACACTTTCTGTGTCATCCCATGCAGAATAACCTGGCGTATTTTCTCCTGCTATAGGCATTACTTCCTGTGAATATTCCTGGAAGTTTTTACTATCCATGTAATTGAATATTGTTATATTATGCCCATTTTTTTCTATGGAAATTGGTTTTGTAGCTTCAGCTTTATTTTCTCCCGCACCTATATGTGCTATACCATTAGAATCAAGATTTTTAATAGAATCTCGCATTCCAGTAACTCCATAATCAAATACGTGATTATTAGCATTTGCAGATATTACCATACCACTTGTTCCATTTAATAATGGAATATATTCAGGACTTGCTTTTAATGGAACATCAGGTTTAACTGCATCTCCACTAGTAGTGAATGGATTTTCCGTATTTATTAGCAGTATGTCAGTATCAGATGTTACATTACTTACATAACGATAAGGACTTGTATCCAGAGACAATACTCCCGGCATGTTTCGTCCAAACATCACATCCCCTGTCACTGTTATTGACAAGTTTCCTCTTTCAACCTTATTAATTGGTTCGAGAACGTTTTCATAATTCCCCGTAGCTACATTTTCTGCCATGTGCAAGTAAGGACTATCTAATCCTACTAAAAGAACTCCCAGAACTATTACAAGGAATATTATTATAATTATTTTCTTTTTTACATTCAACAAAAATCACCTTACGAATGATTATATATAAAAAAAATATGATGATGAAGATTTATATATCTTCTCTTGATGGTAAGATTGTTAAAATTAATGGAATAACAACAAATATTAATGCAATAATTAATTGAATAATAATGTCTACTGATGATTGTGTTTTAAATAAATCTATCATCCCTATTATCCACATTATTGATAGGAATATTGGTAATAAATATTTAATGTCAAATACCCATAACTTTCCAACTTTAACTTTAGAATATTCATTAAGGACAGGTAATAATTTTTCCACACCATAATTCCAACCAAATATTAATGCTTGTAAAATAACTGCTAATATTATTCCAAATTGATTAATAAAACCATCAGCAATGGTTAATAAATAATTTCCAGAACCTGTTGTAAATACTAATGACAGTAAAGCACCGAATATACATAGGATCGTAACTGATCTGATTCTTGGTAATCTGAATTTTCTTGATACTGCAAGTGCCATTGGTTCAAGAAAAGCCAATGCAGATGTAATTCCTGCAAAGAATACACATAAGAAAAATATAGGTGCTATGATGTATGCCATATTACCCATTACATTAAATATTTCAGGGAACACTACAAATAACAGCCCAGTTCCACTTGTTGCAATGTCATGTATTGCCTGTCCACTCGTAAATGACATGAAACCCAATATACTAAATACTCCAAATGCTGTGAATATTTCAAAGCTTGAATTTGATAGTACAACAACCAGCACATTATCTACAAGTTTTGATTTTTCTGGAAGATAACTTGCATAGGTTACTGCTATTGCCTGTCCCATTGATAATGAGAAAATTATTTGTCCAAATGCTGCTAACCATACATTTATATCAAATAATAAATTCCAATCAGGATTTAGTAATGCAGTAATTCCATTAAACATTCCAGGAAGTGTTAAAGAGTATGCAACTATTATTGCCATCATTATAAACAACAATGGTATTAATATATTTACCACTTTAGAAATTCCCTTATCTAATGCTTTATGAGAAATATACCATATTACTACCCATATAAATAGTGTAGCAATTAATGTTGGCAAGACAAACGTTGTAATTCCACTTAAATCATTTGAACCTACAACTATATTATTCATAAAGTATGCATCAGGGTTTGTTCCCCAGCCCTTAAATAAACTAAGAACTAAATATATCAGGTCCCATCCCATAATCACTACATAATACGTCAATACTAGAAATACCAGAAATGCTGTTATCCAACCTATTACTTCCAATTGGGGTCTTATCTGTTTTAATATATTAGATAATGAATTTTTGAAGGTTGCTCCCAATCCATATTCCAGTAAAAGAAATGGTATTCCCATGATTATTATTGCAACAACATATGGTATGAAGAACGCTCCTCCACCATTTGAGTAGAGAACATAACTAAATCGCCATATATTCCCTAATCCTACTGCTGCTCCTATCATCGCCATTAAAAAAGAAAATGTACTATTCCATTGATAATTTTCTTTTTCACTGTTTGTGTTAGTCATATACCTCCTCCAAATAGATATAATATAATATATGTTTCTTAAGTAATTTGAATATATATCTTTTTTTTATAACGCCTTAGTATAATATCCATTTGAGTGAAAAAAAAATAAAGATATTCTTCATTGAAGATTAACTTAGAAACCAAAATAATAAATTAATAATTTTTTTATAACTTTTTGAACATAAATTATAATATGATAAAAAAATTTAGGTAATAATTTTTACTTTACAATAATTTCATTTTATCAAACAATGGAGGATATCAATGGATATTGAAGAAACTATTTATAAATATGCTCTTACTAATGCTGTTGAGCATGGAAATAACTGTCAAACCGGATCTGTAATTGGAATGGTTATGAGTAAACATCCTGATATGAGAAAAGATCCTAAAACAGTTAGTCAACTAGCTGGAAAGCTTGTTGCAAAAGTAAATGCTATGAATCCAGAAGAACAACAAAGTGAACTTGACAAACTTGGAGGAATAGAAGAACATAAAAGAGCACCGGAAAAACCTAAAGGTTTACCAGAACTAGAAAATATTAAAGATGGAAAAGTAAAACTTAGATTTGCACCAAACCCTTCCGGTCCTTTACATATTGGTCATGCACGTGCAGCAATTTTAAACTTATTATACCAGAAAAAGTATAATGGTAAACTAGTATTAAGAATTGAAGACACTGACCCTAAAAGAGTTGAACCTGATGCTTACCAATTAATACCTGAAGATCTTGCATGGTTAGGTATAGAAGCAGACGAAGCTTACATTCAAAGTGATAGAATAGATATTTACTATGAATATGCTGTTAAAGCAATTGAATGTGGTGCAGCATATATGTGTACCTGTGATGGTGGTGACTTTAAAAAACTTAAAGATAACTGTGAACCATGTCCATGTAGAAATCATAGTGTAGAAGAAAATATGGAATTATGGAACAAATTCCCAGAAATGGAAGAAGGAGAAGCTGTACTTCGTGTAAAAACAGACATAAAACACAAAAATCCTGCAATCCGTGACTGGGTAGCTATGAGAATTGTTACACAAGAACATCCAAGAATAGGAAACAAATACAAAATATATCCTATGATGAATTTTTCAGTAACAATTGATGATCATTTACTCGGAATTACTCATGTACTTCGTGGAAAAGATCACCTAGCAAATAGTGAAAAACAAGCATACTTATACAAGCATTTTAACTGGGATATTCCAGAATTTATACACTACGGAAGACTTAAAATGGATGATGTATTATTAAGTACTTCTAAAGCACGTGAAGGTATAGAAAATGGAACATACACTGGATGGGATGATCCTAGACTTGGAACTATCAAAGCAATAGCTAGAAGAGGTATTAAGAAAGAAGTTTTATATGAACTAATAGAAGAAATTGGTACCAAACAGGCTGATGCTACCATTAGTTGGAAAAAAATATATGGTTTAAACCGTAACATTATTGAAGAAGAAACCAATAGATACTTCTTTATACCAGAAGCAGTGAAAGTTGATGTTGAAAACTTACCAGAAGATAAAAAAGAGTTAACCGTTGAACGTGAACTTCATTATAATGAACCAGAAAAAGGTTTAAGAACACTTAAATTCACAGGTAGTGCATATATTCCTAAGGATGACTATGAAAAGGCATTATCCAAGGGAAAACCTTTAAGATTAATGGATTTAGTTAATATTAATGTAAATGAAGATTCATGTACCTATGATAGTGAAACATTAGAAGATGCTCAAAGCAAACATGCTACAATTATCCAATGGTCACCAGTAGAAGATTCTGTCAAAGCAAAAGTAGTTATGCCAGACAATAGTATTGTTGAAGGATATATTGAAGCAGACAGTAAAGATGTGCACGTTGATGATATGGTTCAACTTGAAAGATTTGGTTTTGCTAGAGTAGATAACATAACAAAAGATGGAATAACATTTTATTATACACATAATTAACGGAAGTGAAAAAATGGTTGTAAATGTAAACGAATACTATGAAAATATACAAAATAATTACTTGTTTGTAGAAATTGCTAGAAGAGTAGAAAAATATCAAGAAGAAAATCCAGATGCTGATTTAATTAAAATGGGTATTGGTGATGTTACAAAACCTTTAGTAAAAAGTGTCATTAAAGCATTCCACAATGCTGTTGATGAAATGGCTGATGCTGATAAATTTAGAGGATACGGACCAGAACAAGGATATGATTTCTTAATTGAAGATGTTATAGAAAATGATTTTAAACCTTTAGGCATTGAACTTAAAAATAGTGAAGTGTTCATTAGTGATGGTGCAAAATGTGATACTGGAAATTTCCAGGAATTATTCTCACAAGACAATATAATTGCTGTTACTGATCCTGTGTACCCAGTATATGTTGACAGTAATGTAATGGCTGGTCGTAGTGGTAAACCAACTGATGACGGTTTTTATGAAAACATTGTTTACTTACCATGTACTGCTGAAAATAATTTTGTTCCAGAACTTCCTAAAGAAGATGTTGACATCATATATTTATGTTATCCAAATAATCCTACAGGTACAACATTAACTAAAGATCAACTTAAAGTATGGGTAGATTATGCACATGAAAAAAATGCTTTAATTTTATTTGATGCAGCATATGAAGCTTTCATATCAACTGAAAATGTTCCTCATAGTATTTATGAGATTGAAGGTGCTAAAGAAGTAGCTGTTGAATTTAGAAGTTATTCAAAAACTGCAGGTTTTACCGGTACACGTTGTGGTTATTGTGTGGTACCAGAAGAAGTATATGTTAAAAATTCAAAAGGTGAAGATGTTCAGTTAAATCCATTATGGAATAGAAGACAATCAACCAAATTTAATGGTGCTTCTTATCCTGTTCAAAGAGCTGCTCAAGCAATTTATACTGATGAAGGTAAAAAGGAAATACGTGAAAACCTTGATTATTATTTAGAAAATGCTAAAGTTATTAGAGACAGTCTTGAAAAAATTGGTTTAGAAGTTTATGGTGGTGTTGATTCTCCATATATTTGGTTTAAAACACCTGATGATATTGATTCTTGGACTTTCTTTGACATCTTACTTGATCAGGCTAATGTTGTAAGTACTCCTGGTGCTGGATTTGGTCCTAGTGGTGAAGGTTACATAAGGTTAACAGCATTTAACACTTATGAAAAAACTGTTGAAGCTATGGAAAGGATTAAAGAATTAAAATTCTAATTTTTCTATTTTTTTTATTTTTGTATACTAAAATATACAAATTTCATTTTATTTTATTTTCGTAAATTTATTTTACAGGGTCAGAATTGTAAAAACAAACATTGAAATTACTAATTTTAGAGTAATATTTAAATAGTATTATTATTAAACATTAGAGTATTAAGTTATTAAATTAATAATAATTATAAAATTTATTCTGTAATTATTATAAAATAATTTAATGATACTTTTTGTATTTTTATGTAAAGTTAATAATTTTTAAAAATAATTATTTATTTTAGATATTTATATAAAAAATATACGAATATATTTCAATGCATTAATTTTTTTAGAATATTAATAGGAGATAAACACATGAGTGAAATACCAAAAGCACCAGTTACAAGAATAGTTAAAAGTGCAGGTGCAGAAAGAATAAGCAAAGAAGCAGAAGAAAAAATCGTTGAAGCAGTAGAAGCATACACCGCAAAACTCGCTGAAGCAGCTATTGACTTAGCAAAACACGCTGACAGAAAAACTATTCAACCTGAAGATGTAGAATTAGCTTTAAAACACTTTTAAGTAATTTTACTTCTATTCTTAATTTTTTTTATTAACTTTTTTTTAAATATTTTTAATCTCGTTTTTGTATATTATTAATCCTAGTATAGATTACTATAATAATAATTTTTATTGTATAAAAAAAGTTGTAGGGGATTAGTAATTATTAGAAGCTAAATTGTCTTCCAATACTTGAATAATGTTGCGAGCTACTTGTGGAGTCATAACTACTTGTGCAACGCATTCTTGAATCATTTCAACGTTTCCAAATTCATCACTTGATAATTTTTCTTCTAAAAAAGCGACTCTTATCTGATCTTGTGATCCTACACATACAGCACCAGATACTGGTTTACTTGGTTCATCGTTGAATTTAATTTTTGGCATTTGTCCATTGTTTAAATTATTTACATCATCCATAGTTTATACTTCCTTTGTCGTAACCTTGATTAATATATTGTGTTAAAATAATATCGGAATCCAATGGATTTGATGAAAAGATTTTTGTTCCTTTGTTTACAATATCCTCGTATTCATCTTTAGTTACTGATATTTCTCCTCTTTCTATTTTTTCTATTTCAGAGTCAATATCTACTTCATAATCGAAACTGTCCATGAATTTTTCAAATTCATCATCAGTTAATGCTTCTCCTAATATTTCTTCAGATTTTTCTAATTCTTGGTTCATTATTATATCAGCTAACATTATCTGAGTTTTGATTAAAGTTTTGACTATTTTTGAACTTGTATTTACATAGTAAGATAGTCCTTTTTTGTTTAATATTTCTAGTTCTACTAAATCTTTTATAAATGAATCTAATGTTACTCTAGAAATATTTGCTCCTACGGCCATTTCTTTTTTTGAATAAGATCGTTCAGGATTTGTTAATACGTAATTTATTACTTTGACTTGAGGATATTTTCCAAAAATTTTTTCATACATAGTATTCATTCTCGCATATTTTTATTAACACAATAAAAAAAAAATTAAAATGTACAGTTTTTAAACATATTATTATATAAGAAAAAACTCATATATAAAAGTATATGAAAAGCAATGATGACATAGAAAAAGACATATTATCCACATTATTCAAACATGGATGCATAGGAAAACACCATACTCCAGTGATAAACCTTTGTAGAAACTTGAATAATTATTCATGTAAAGAAATAAAAAAAGGTATAAAATCTTTACGAAAACAAAAATTAATAAATTTATATAAAACATACCATGGCATAGATGTTAGGATTATACCATCAAATGTAAAAGAAGTTAAAAAAATAATTGAAGTAGAATATTAAATAAACATAGAATCGTGTACTTCTACTAATTTTCTTTCATATTCCTCGTCAGTTATTGTACCTTCAATTAATTGTATTTTCAAATCAAATACTTTTGTAAATAAGGATAATTGTTCTATAATTACTTTTAATAAATAATTTACTGATTCAATATTTATTATTTCCTCATTAATAACAGCATCATTGTGATTCCATTTTAAAACTACTTCATCCAGTTCATACTGTAATTTGTCAAACAGGTACAATACCATTAATTGAATATCCATAAATTCAGGATATATATCTTCAAAGTTTTCATCTTGTCCAAAAAATGCTAGTAATAATGGAAAAACTCTTTTTGATGCATATTTAATCAGACCAGTCAATTCCATATAGACTTTATTACTAAAAATATTCGCTTCAATAATTTGATCTATTTTTTCAACTATTTCATAATATTCAGTAAATATTAATTTTACATATCCAATATATTCTTGATAGTTATCTTCAATTTTCAAAAAATTATCTTCTGCAATATTTTTAGCCATTTTTTTAGTCTCCACTTATTTTAATAGTTATTATTTTTCTTTATTTACAATACTATTTATATTTTTGATAAATAATTAAAAAATATTGAAAATAAACACCATATAAAAGAGTTTTTAAAAAAGTACATTTTAAATATTAAGATATACTAATAATAATTTGGATAATAATATTTTAACATAATATAATATTATTTATTAAGTTAAATTAAATGTAAAACTATATTTTTTTTGTTAAAATATTAAAAAATAAAAAAAGCAATACTATTTATTGTTTAAGAATTGTGTAGTATAGGTGAAAAAAATGTTAGAAGAATTTATACCATTTATAGGATTAATTATTTTTGGTAATATAGAAAATTTAATTCTTGCTTCACATGGTGTAGTAAAAGGAGCAAATCCTATCAAATTAGGATTAGCAAGTATAGGTTTTGTTATAATGTGGCTTATAGTTGGTACAGTTGGTACTAACATATTCATGGATTATGCAAACGTAATTGAATTAATTGGAGGACTTGCCATATTAATTTTAGGTCTCCAATCCATGGTGGGCGCATTCAGATATAATCAGGACGATAATTACTAGGTGTTACTATGTCATTTTTTAGCGAATATAAGGAATATTTAGGATTATTAGTATTTGGTAACATAGAAAACTTAGTATTAGCATCACAAGGTGCAGTTGCATGTGTTAATCCATTTATATTAGGTGCATTAACTTTAATTGCAGTAATAGCATGGTTTGTTATTGGTACCCTTGGTACTAAAGTAGCAATTAAATATGCTAGAGTAATCGAATTTACTGGTGGACTAGCTATTTTCATATTAGGTTTACAGTCAATCCTTGTAGCTTTTCCTGCTGTTTTACAACAATTCTTATAAAAAAAGGAAAGGATATGAGTATTTTTCTTATATCTTTAATTATTTTTAAAAAAAAAAATATTAAGTATCTTCAATTATTGATACAATATTATTTGAATCAATACTTAACTTTTGTGAAAATCTAAGGAAACTTATTACTTCATTAATTTTATTAGATGTTTTCCCAGATAATGATTTGAAACCAAAAAGTTTAGATACTTCTTTACTTAATTGATCTATTTTTACTGATGCATTCAATATTAAAACTTGGTTAATAGCTTCAATTATTTCATCATCAGATATGTAATCTATGTTTGGTTTGTTTCTTTTTCTTACTGTTATACTTTTCTTAAATATATAATAATAATTATTTTTCACATAAATTTCATGTGATGTCTGTAGTAATGTATTGATCATAGCATCTATTCTTGTTTTAAATTTTTTAGTTGCTTTTACATTAAATACTTTTTTAAGTCTATTATATATTTCTTCTCTATGTATAGGTGCTTCTGTTTTAATTATTTCTTCAATTATTCCAATTACTTGGGATTCATTTATTGAATAGAAATCTTCACAGTCTACCTGATTATCATAGTATTCATATTCATTTTCTGTTGTTGCTTCTGTTTTTTCAACTTTTTTTACTTGTATTTTTGATTCTACTTTTTCTTTTATGGATGAAACTTCTTCATCATTATTATTTATATCTTCGTTACTTGTTTTTGTTTCAGTTTCTATTGTTTTTTCAGTAGGATCGTTTACTGGATTGTTTATTGTTTGTTTGATTTTTTTATCATTGTTTTGATTTGATGGTTCTTTGTTTACTTTTCTTATTTCTTTGATGTCTGGTATTATAGGTCCACCATCTTCTTCATCTAATTCTGCAATTAATTTATCAAGTTCATCAAAGGATTTGTTATGTTGTTCCTCAACATCATCATTTTCTTCATTGATATTTTCTTTTAATGGTTCATCATTATTTTCTTCAACAATAGTTTTAACTGTATCTATATTTGACACTAATTTATTGTTATTATCAATATTTTCTATTTTATTATTTTTTTCCTGATTAACCTCTTCTAAATTACGAACTTTATTTTCATTTTTTTCTTTAATAGATTCATTAATAGAAACTAATAACTTTTGTTTAGCACTTTCCCTATTATGATACCAGTCAGTAGACCAAATCCTATAAAAGTTCCAACCCAAACCTTCCAAAATATTTTTACGAATCCTATCTCTTTCTCTGGCAGAAGAATACTTATTATACTCAGAACCATCACATTCAATAGCTAAAACATATTCATCAGGATTACTTGGATTAATTACGGCCAAGTCAATACGATAACCAGCACAACCTACTCGTTTTTCTACTTTAAACCCTTGTTTAGTTAAGTAATTATATACTGATTCTTCAAAGTCAGAATCAAATTCTTCTTCCTGAACATAATCTGATGGGAATTTACCATGCTCTGCATAATACAGATAAGTTTTCAGCACTTGAACTCCCTTCGGTGTTTTTTGTGACAAATGCATATCACTAGATTTGAAGTTAGAAAATACCACACATTTTTCTTTAGCTCGTGTAGTAAGTACGTTAAGTCTTCTTTCACCACCTTCATTATTTAATGGACCGAAACTAATAGATAAGTTATGTGTCTCATCAAATCCATAACCTATACTTATTAGCATAACATCCCTTTCATCACCCTGAATATTCTCAATATTTTTTACAAAGAATGATTTATCCCCAGTAGTGTTAAAGTATGGATCCAACTCAGGATTTTCCTGCAATCTATGTTCTAACTCTTCAAGTATTGCTTGTTTTTGTGCCACACTAAAAGTACCTATACCCAAACTTTTAGTAAAACCATATCTTCCAAAGTGTTCTAATGCATATTGAACTACTTCTTTTGCCTCTCCAATATTTTGCCTGGTTTTACCTTTATCATAAACATTATTTGGATTATATCGAAGTTTAAGTCCTAATTCATCAGAATCACGCATTGGTGATGGATAAATAAATAAATCATTATTATAAAATTCCAGATTAGATACTGCAATTAATGATTCATGCCTACTTCTATAATGACATTTTAACATACGATAAGGTAAAACTGTTTTACAGAAATGTAAAATACTTTCCACATCTTGCACATGCATTTCTTCTGCTTCTTGTGATTCAATATTTGTTTCTACATCAAAAAATGCCGTAGGAGGTAATTGTTTTGTGTCTCCCATAATAATATAATGTTTACCTCTTAATAATGCACCAATTGCATCCTCAATTTTTACTTGACTTGCTTCATCAAATATTATATAATCAAAGTATGCTTCAAATGTTTTAGTATCCAAGTATTGTGCAATAGATAAAGGACTCATAAGTAGACATGGCTTAATATCTGTAACAGTATCCGGACATTCACTAAGTATTTGTCTGATTGATTTATGGTTTCGTTTTTTGTTCATTTCATGAACAAGAATACCTAACTGTGATGTTGGCATTATACTTCCTGAAAAATCAGGCCTTTTTGAGTCAAGTATCTGCTTAACCCTATACCTATTAAGATTTATTGTTTCTACATCTAATTCATTGAACTGTTTAATATTCTTTTCATAAATATTTGAATTAAAGTTCTTCAGAACTTCATTCTTATCAAACACATCTTTTAGGATATTGTTAGCAAAATTATATTCAAATAATGGTACGATTGCTTCAGATTTAATTTTATCCTGTTTAATAAGATTAATCAATTGCTTAGTATACTTATCATTAAACTGATTACAATAAGTGTTAAACTGACTCCAATTACTTAATGATAAAATGTTTTCAGATATTTTTTGGATTAAATCATTGAACTCTTCTATTTTTAATGAATTAATATTTCTCTTACTTAATTTATCTTTAAAATGTAATACAGAGTTCAAATACTCATAATCATCAATCAATTCATTACTTGCAGATTCCAGGTTATTTAATGAAAATTGAAGTTCACGTTTAGTAGCTTCATCAACATTTAAAGTTGATTTATTATCATTTTGAACAAATTTAGAAATATTCTCATATTCCATTACTAACTGAGCATAATCAGTATTTACATTATCCCATGATTTAAAGTATGACTTTGCTAAAGAATCATTATCATCAATGAATGTTTTTATCTCATTTTTATTATGTAAATAATCAATTTTTGCTTTTAATTCATCTAATGTTTTAAAGTATTCTTTTTTAAATAATTTAGATATTTTAAGATTAATCTCATTTACTTCATCAAATAATGTAACTAAATGTTCCAATTCATAGATAATTTTTTCTTCACTTAAATTATTGCTTTTTGCATATGGTATGATTTTATTTTTTACTCCAATAGATTCTTCATTCCATTTGAATAAATTTTCAAAATCATTAGTGATTGTATCATCATCAACATCCTGCAAATAGTAACTTTTTAGTTCATTTTTAGATCTTTTATAATCCTTGTTCATGAATTTAGTGAATGAATCTTTGTTAGAACGGAAGTTATAATATTTATGGAAAATATCCGGATCATTTAATGCACGTTTTACTGGAGATTCCTGTTTTAACCTATTTGCTTCTTTTAATTTAGATAACAATAATTGAACTTCCAAATGAAACATAACATCATAAGATATTTCTAATGAATTAACCTGCATTATTAACTCATCAAATTTATTCTTAATGGAATTAATGTCCAATTTTTTAATATCAATATCATCTTGATAAGTATTTTGATATTCTTGTACTGCTTTAACAATTTCTTCAAGTTTACTTTCATCAGATGAATAATCTTGGTCAGAAAGTAATAATTTAGCTTGTTGAATAAATTTTCTTATTCCCTGAATATTCGTTGGTTTTTTCAGACCAGTTTTTTCGGAAAAAAGTCCTATTCCATCAACAATATTCCTCATATTAACATCAATTTCTGAAGATTTTGAGTTAATATTATCCACCTGATCTGGTGAAATATAATTTATATCAGTATAATTCCATGGATTATTTTTTATTGGATAAATTAAATTATATATTTCAGCAATAGAATCAATATTTGAAATAATATCTGCACGTTTTTGAGATGTACAATCTTTTAAGTTAGGTAAGTTGAATTTATAAACTTTTTGACCTAATCTTTCCAACTCTTGATATTTATATTCATACATCCCTATTAAATCATATACGGTTAGATTAGTATCACCATATTTTGTTCTGATTAAGTGTCTGTAATCATTCAATGTTTCAATGTATTGCTGAAGTTTATCATAGTCCTCATATTCTTTTACTTCAATTTTATCCTGTATTAATGAATTATTTAAATCATCAAGGAATGCTCTTTTACGTGTTTTATTACTATGTAATTCTAGACAATAATCACCTAATCCTATGGAATCCATCCTTTTTTTAACTACATCCAATGCAGCCATTTTTTCACTTACAAATAATATTTTATTATTATTTGCTAATAATTCAGCTATTAAATTAACAATTGTTTGTGATTTTCCAGTACCTGGTGGTCCTTCAACAACCAGACTATGCCCCTGTTTTGCATCTTCAATAACAGCAATTTGTGATGAATCCGCATCAACAACATTAAATACTTCCATAGGATTTAATTTTTCATCAATACTTTTTATATCAAATGAATCAAAGGAATCCACTTCATTTAATCCAAATAATCTTCCTATCTCACTATTATTTATTTCATCAGACCAATTCTCTAATGTTAAATCTTTAAACATTACAAACTTTTTAAAACTGAAAGTACTTATGTAAACATTTTCGTTTACATTCCAGTCAGCCTTATTTTCTATTTCATGTTTAACCTTATTGATATATTCAACCACATCATTTTGAGATTCGATACTTACATTTTCTGGTAGGTAAACGCCCTGATCTTGTAGTTTATGTTTTAATGACAAATTTAATGATATGTCTTCACCAGTCCAATGAACTTTAAATGGTGAACCAACAGATCGTCTAGACAATTCTACAGGAATTAATACTAACGGTGCATTATGTGTTGAGTTATCCTTTGGTTGTTTCCATTCAACAAAACCCATTGCTAAAAATAAGTTATTATATCCTAAATCTTGAACACTAGTCCTATAATATTGATATAATGAGAAAAGTCTCTTTTGTAAATCTTTTTCTGAAAGTGTAGTTTGTAGTTGTAATTCCTCTTGTTCATCTGTTTCAACAGGTATTGACCATACTTCATCATCTGATTCTTTAGATGACATTTTAGGAATAAAATTTAATTTGTTTTTGTTTGAAACTAATGAATTAAACAAATCTATTAAATCTGTATCAACAATAGGAATTGTTCTAGCAACTTCTTTAAAATTTAGCAAATTATTTCTTAAACCCATATCTAATAGGTTCTGTTGTAAAGTTGTGAATACATCGTTAAAGTCTAAATTAGAACGTTTTTCCATAAAATCCCTGTAAAAAATATAGTTAAATTTCGAAAGTTAAAAAAATATTTTATTTGTCATTAAAAAAATTCTTATATTATTTCATATGTAAATAACAAATAATAAAATTTTAGTATCAAAATATAAGCACTAAAAAAATATCAATTTAATCAAAAAGTGAATAGTATGAAAGAAATTACTGATAGAATAATTAAATTTAGAGATGATAGAGATTGGAAACAATTTCAAAGCTTAGAAAATTTAGCTAAATCAATTTCAATAGAATCTGCAGAACTTTTAGAAAATTTTCAATGGGATAATAATTATGATATTGAACATGTAAAAGAAGAATTGGCTGATGTGTTAATATACTCATATTTAATGGCTATAACAATGGATGTGGATATCAAAGAAATAATGCTTAAAAAAATTGAGAAAAATGAGGAAAAATATCCTGTTGAAAAATGTAAAGGAAAATCAACAAAATATAATAAATTATTTTAGTTTTAATTGTCCGAATAATCCTCTTGTAATTTGACGGGATACTTCCCTTACTATGGTGTTAGTTGCGGATTGAACTATTTTATCCATTTCAGATTTACCAGAATTACGTGAACGGGAGTTTCTTGTACCAGTAGTTGTGTTACCTACATCTAGGCCACCAAGTGTTTGTTGTATTGTATCTTGTAATGAGAAGCCTTTTCTTTCTTCTTGTTGTTCTTGAGGTTTTTCTTCGAACGATTCTTGTTGAGCTTCTTGATTAACTGTTTCATGTTGTATAGGAATATCTTGCATGCCCTGTGGTATTTCATTTGTTTGTGGCTGTGAATTCTCTGGTATGTTGGAATTTACTACTTTTTGTAATAAGCATTCATATGCTGATTCTCTATCAAATGCTTCCATATATTTGGATTTGTTTACAGATATGTTTATTAGCTCTTGTCTATATGCATCGTCAATAGCACCTGTAAAACTTTGTGGTGGAATTATATCTACTTTTTCTACAATGCCCGGCACTCCTTCTTCATCAAGTAGGGATACTAATGCTTCTCCTATACCTAGATTGGAGATGACTTCCTGTGTATCAAATTTAGGATTTGGTCTAAAAGATTCTGCTGCCACTTTAACAGCTTTTTGATCTTTAGGTGTGTATGCTCTTAATGCATGTTGAATTCTGTTTCCTAATTGAGATAATACATCTTCAGGTATGTCTGATGGACTTTGGGTTATGAAATATAATCCTACTCCTTTAGAACGTATGAGCCTTACTAGTTGTTCAATTTTTTTCTGGAATACTGGATTCATTCCATCAAATAATAGATGAGCTTCATCAAAGAAAAATACGAATTTTGGTTTTTCTAGGTCTCCTACTTCAGGTAATGTTTCATATATTTCTGTTAACATCCATAATAGGAATGTTGAATATAAATCAGGAGCTAATGAAAGTTTTACTGCATCCAATATGTTAATTATTCCTTTTCCTTCATCGTCACATTGTATAAAATCATTTAGTTCTAATGCAGGTTCTCCGAAGAAGGCATTTCCTCCTTGTTCTTCTAGTGTTAATAATGAACGTAGAATAGTGTTTGCACTTTTTACTGCTATGCTTCCATATTGTGGTTCGTATTTATCTTTATTTTCTGTTACATGATTTATCATTGATTTTAAGTCTTTAATATCTATCAGTAGTAATGATTCTTCATCTGCAACTTTGAATATTATGTTTAGTACTCCTTGTTGAGCTTCGGTTAAATTCAATATCTTTGAGAGCAACATTGGCCCCATTTGTGATATTGTTACTCTTACTGGTAGTCCTTTTTCTCCAAACAGATCCCAAAATTCAACTGGGTATGATTTAAATTCGAAGCCTTTGTTTTTTAAATCATATTTTTCAATTCTTTGAGTAATTTTTTCATTTGGTTGTCCTATTTTAGATAATCCTGAAATATCTCCTTTCATATCTGCAAGAAATACTGGAACTCCCATATCACTAAATGATTCTGCTATTGCTTTTAATGTTATTGTTTTACCTGTACCTGTTGCTCCTGCTATAAGTCCGTGCCTATTTGCTAATTTTGGCAATAAAGTTATATCTTTGTTTTCATTACTTCCAATTAATATTGAATTTTCAGTAAACATTACTATTTCCCCATTTATTTATTTATTAAATATTTTGTTTTTGAACATTTAAATAATATGTTATATTTTTTTTACCGCTTTTTTTAACCTGTTTAATCCATTTAATAATAATTCTTTAGGACATGCTATGTTAAGTCTTAAAAACTGATTTCCAACAGTGCCAAATTGTATTCCTGGAGACAGGTATAATCCTTGAGTATCGTTAAGATATTGATTAAAATCTTTAGAATTAATCTTTAATTGTGTGCAATCTAACCATAATAAGTATGTTGCTTCAGAAGGAACTAATTTAATTTCGGGAATTTCTTTTTTTAGAAATTCATCGACTATTAGTTTGTTTTGATAGATGTATTCATTTAATTGATTTAACCAGTCTTCACATTCATTAAATGCTGTTATTGTTGCTACAATTGAAAATACATTAATTTGAGTTGAATCGTCTGTTCTTAATCTCTTCTGTACTTTTTCATATAACTTTTTGTTCGTTATGTGAATGATTGAGCTTTGAATTCCGGCTATGTTGAATGTTTTTGTTGGAGCTAAGCAAGTGATTACATTTTCATTATTTGATGTGATATTTTCGAATGGTATGTAATGTTTGCCTGGATTTATTAAATCACAATGTATCTCATCAGATACTAAGATTACATCATGTTTTTTACATAATAGATCTATTTTCTGTAATTCTTCTTTATTCCAGATTTTTCCAACAGGATTATGTGGATTACATAATAGCATCATTTTAGTATCTTTTCGTGATAGTTTTTCTTCTAAATCTTCAAAGTTTATGTGATAATTGTTTCCATCATAATTTAATTCGTTTTCTAATACTTTCCTATTATTATCTTGTATTACGTAGAAGAACACATGATATACTGGTGTTTGTATTAATATTGAATCGTTTTCTTCGGTTAATTCACGAATTATGCTGGAAATTGATGGCATGACTCCTATTGAAAATAAAATTTCATCTTTTTCCATGAGCATATTGTGTCTTCGTTGCCACCAATTTATATAAGATTCATAATATGCATCGGGTGCTACAGCATAACCAAACACGCCATGATTTACTCGTTTGGTTAATGCTTTCTGGATTTCTGGAGCTACTTTAAAATCCATATCTGCAACCCACATGGGTAATTGTGTATCAAATAAGTCCCATTTAAGACTATTTGTATTTTTTCTATCGATTAATGTGTCAAAATCATATTTCATAAGTTACCTCTAAGAACAGATAATTGTAATGAATTTATTTTTTAGATTTTTTTTCTAAATATTTATTCAATAACTTTTTAGAATATTCATCAGTTTCTACTTTTTCTAAATATTCATCAAGATTTTCTTCAGTTAAATGACTTTTAGATATTTTTGTATTTTCATCTAAATCTTTTTTGGATTGTTCTATTTCCAAATCCTTAATTTTATTAACTAACTTATTTGTTTGATTCATATTTTAATATTTAGATGAAGATATAATAAAATTTTTGAAAAAAAGAGTATTAATTGGAGGTTAAGATTTTATCATTGATAATATCATTTTAAATTTTTCTTTTGCATGTAATGCATGTGGTACGTTTGCTGGCATAACTATGATGTCCCCTTTTTCTAATACATATTTTTCTCCATCAATAGTTAATTCTAGTATACCGTCTAGTACTTGTACTAATGCATCGAATGGTGCTGTATGTTCTGATAATCCTTCATTTTTATCAAATGCAAAAATTGTGATTGTTCCCGTGTCTTTTTTTATAATTTCTTTGCTTACAACTGAATTTTGCTGGTATTCTATTAAGTTTGATAAATTAAATTTATTTGCTGTTTTTAATGACATTATGTTTCACCACTTTATGTTAATATTATTCTTTTGTATGTTTAATAATATTAAGTATTTGTCACTTTATCAGTTAATTAATTATTATTCTGTTAAATTATTAGAAATTAAACATTTTTTTTATATACGATTGTTTAATGTTTATTAAATCTTAAAATAAATAAAAAAAAGGATATATTAATCAGCATCGTCTTCCAATGCTTCAATATAAAAACTAACTGGTCTAAAACCATCATTACATGAAATCATGGCAGATTTTTTGTTTTTCATCCAGCCATCATAGATATCTTCACCACCATAAGCTAATGTCATGACGAATGGTGAAATAGTTTCCCATGCACTATCACAGAAATGATCCGGTTTTTTCCAACCATTAGCTATATACACACTTCCTTCTTTGATATCACATGCATGTTCAATAGGATTTTCATATTTTTCTATTAAATCATCATACCTTGCCTTTCGGATAACGGTGATTTTGACTTTTTTCATGTAAAACACCTGAACATACTTTATTCAGATAACCATTCATTGATAGTGCTTTCTGATTCATTTCCTCTTAATCTAACTCCTTTTATCCAATTGTTTTCAGGATATTGATTTTTAAGATTATTAAATGAATCTGTTACGCCAGAACTTCCACTGGTTACAAAAACATAAATATTTTTATTTTTAATGTTATTTTCTTCAATAAATGTGTTAATTATTGTTGGAGCAGTGTACCACCATACTGGAAAACCTATTATTATGGCATCATATTCACTTACATCAACTTTATTTTTTATTTCGGGTCTGGATGATTTATCATTCATTTCAATGGATGATCTACTACTTTTATCATTCCAATTCAAATCTGCTGATGTATATTTTTCTTTTGGTTCTATTTCAAAAATATCTGCATTTGTTACTGTTTTAATATTTTCTGCAACTTTTTTGGTTACGCCACTTGCTGAAAAATAAGCTATTAATTTGTTTGACATTTTAATCACTTTTATAGGTAATTATTTAATATTAATGACATATAAATTATTTGAAAAAATAATGTTTTGAAAAATAAAAAAATATAATAATAAAAAGAGAAATGAATCACAAGAATAAATCTTGTGTAAAATAATTAATCGTAGAATTTTCCTAAGAATGATTTCATTCTTTCATTAGTTGAAGAGAATACTTCATCAGGAGTTCCATTCTCAATAATGTACCCATCATCCATAAAAACAATTTTATCTGCAACATTTCTAGCAAAAGTCATTTCGTGTGTAACTATAACCATAGTCATATGTTCAGCAGCTAAATCCTTAATTACTTTAAGAATTTCACCAGTTAATTCAGGATCTAATGCTGATGTTGGTTCATCAAAGAATAATATATCAGGATTCATAGCTAATGCTCGGGCAATAGATACTCTTTGTTGTTGTCCACCAGACAATTCACAAGGATATGCGTCTTCCTTATCTGATAAATCCATTTTTTTAAGTAAACTTCTTGCTTCCTCATAAACTTCTTCTTTGTTTCTTTTTTGAACTTTGATTGGTGCGTGTGTAATATTTTTCATTACTGAATGATGTGGAAACAAGTTAAAGTTTTGAAATACTAAACCAAATGTTCCATCAAAGTCTATTGTACCACTGTCAAAAGTTTCTAATTCTGTTACACATCGTAAAAGTGTTGATTTACCTGAACCTGATGGTCCAATAATACATAAAACTTCACCTTTATCAACATTAAGAGAAATATCTTTTAGAACTACATTATCATCAAAACTTTTTTTAAGATTTTTTATTTCTAATAAACTCATGATATCCCTCTTTAGTCATAATAACTTAATTTCTTTTCGAAACGTTCCATGATAAATGCTACCAGTACATTGAATACATAATAGAATACACCAGCTACAAGTAATGCAGCAATTGATGCATCAGCTGCTGCAATTTGTTTTGCAACTGTGAACATTTCTGGAATTGCAATTACGAATGATAATGACGTATCTTTAACAAGTGTAATTACTTCATTTGTTATTGAAGGTAATACTATTTTGATTACCTGAGGTAATATGATTATAAAGAATGTTTCTATTTTACTATAACCTAATACCTGTGCTGCTTCATACTGTCCTTTTGGAATTGATTCAATTCCACCCCTAAATATTTCAGCAAAATATGCTGCATAGTTAATTGAAAATGCTATAATAACTGCTATCATCCTATAATCAGGTGATAAAGTCATTCCAAAAATATAGTAAGGTCCAAAGAATACTAC
>AUXO011417620.1_pt1 | contig 35129 bp, 31 predicted proteins | sample 768731 | NCBI WGS metagenome assembly AUXO01 (sample SAMN02715735, study PRJNA202380) | gut metagenome | biome: sheep rumen | host: Ovis aries | place: New Zealand: Palmerston North | reverse complement strand
AAGATCAAAGGTAAGTGGATTAAGGATAGAAAGCCTTTCTTTCCTGGATATATCTTCGTAGAGATGGATAAAGAGAGCGCAGAGGACTTTAACCTACGGCTGCGGAAGAAGAAGAGAAAGCTGCTTGATGTTGATGGAAAGATAAAGCCGATTGAAGACGCTGAAGAAGAATACCTGAAAAGGCTTGGTGGGGATGAGCATATTATTCGCTATTCGGAGGGCTTTCGGGTAGATGATAAGATCGTAATCACATCAGGAGCGTTCAAAGGCTATTCGGGTGAGCTACGAAAGTTAGACCGGCACAATCGAAGGGCGAGGGTGTATGTTCCGTTGCTTGGATATGACATCGAAGTGGAGATTGGCCTCGGGATTGTTGAAAATCGGACATTTCAGGAGTTAGAGGAAGATGAAAAGATTAAACGGCTGAATAATGCTGCGAGGGTTGTGGCGGATTAGTCGGTGCTGTAGAGAAAGTAAATCATGAAACCTCAGATCAAAGTGACGTTGTGAACGCATGGCGGGACGGGGTTGACATAGCGGGGATTTTAGGGTGACTGAATGAAGTCATCATGGCGAAGCTATGGGATAGTATACGTCTTGCGTTTGAAGCGTAGGGCGTTTTTTGTTGTATCGGGAAATAAAGATATCTGTTCCCTTTGTTAACACAGTAACATTCACTGGTCGCCTGCATTGTTTGGCAGATGCGGTTGGGTACGCTGACTTGGTCGGCGCTAACATTGACATCGAAGTAGATGGTTGCCTCGTTTATGAGACTGATAATGATGGAGGTGTGGTGGCTTATAACACTGGAACTGAAATGTTGTGGCAGGCTTATTGTGAGAATAAAGATCAGTAGATAGACACACGTTAGTATAAATTTGATAAACGGAGAGTATAGATATTTGAAGGTAGCATTAATCACCGGTGTGACCGGTCAGGACGGCAGCTATCTGTCGGAGTTATTATTAGAAAAGGGTTATGATGTTCACGGTATAATACGTCGTTCTTCTGTGGATTATCGAGAGCGAATTGCTCATTTAGAGGGACTCGAACATTTTCACCTTCATTATGGAGATTTGTCTGATTCTATGTCACTTGTTAAGGTGATAGGAGTTGTGAGACCGGATGAGATTTATAATCTGGCGGCTCAGAGTCATGTACAGGTGAGCTTCGATGTACCGGAGTTTACGGCTGATGTGGATGCTACAGGAGTGCTTCGTATCTTAGAAGCTGTGAGAGTAGTGGGATTATCGGATACTTGCAGGATTTACCAAGCGAGTACTTCTGAACTCTACGGTAAAGTAGAAGAAGTTCCACAGTCTGAAAAAACACCATTCCATCCTTATTCTCCTTATGCCGTGGCAAAACAATATGGCTTTTGGATCACCAAGGAGTATCGTGAAGCATATAATATGTTTGCTTGCTCTGGTATTCTTTTTAATCATGAATCGGAGCGGCGTGGAGAAACATTTGTTACGAGGAAGATTACGCTGGCAGCTAGCAGAATAGCACAAGGCAAACAGGATAAGCTTTATCTCGGCAACCTTGATTCGCTCCGAGATTGGGGCTATGCAAAAGACTATGTGGAATGTATGTGGCTGATGCTCCAACAGGATAAAGCTGATGATTATGTGATAGCCACTGGAGTTCAGCATACTGTACGGGAGTTTTGCACATTGGCTTTTCATTATGCTGGGATAGAATTAAGCTGGACAGGAGAAGGAATTAAAGAGAAGGGCATAGACAAGGGTTCTAACCGTGTCATAGTTGAGGTCAGTCCTGATTTCTATCGACCTACTGATGTGGTAAATCTTCTGGGGGATCCTAGCAAGGCTAAGAATGAACTTGGATGGGATCCAGTAAAGACATCCTTCAAAGATCTGGTAAAGCTCATGATAGTGCATGACATGGAGCTTGTTGCAAAAGAACGTGCATATGAGAGTATGAGCTATATAAATCTTGCGGAGTATCTGGAAAAGGGTGTTGTAAAGTGAGCAATAATTCTAAAAACAGTACAGCACAACCGATGAAAAAAGATGCAAAGATATATGTGGCTGGTCATACCGGGATGGTAGGTTCTGCTATTGTTCGTGAGCTTAAAAGACAGGGATATAAGAACCTGATTATCAGAACTCATTCTGAATTGGATCTAATCCGTCAAGCTGATGTAGAGAGTTTCTTTGATGAGGCACATCCTGAATATGTATTTATGCCAGCAGGCAAGGTCGGTGGGATTATCGCAAACAGTACTCATATTGCAGATTTCATGTATGAGAACATGATGATGGAGATGAACGTGATTCATGCAGCTGCTGTTACTGGGGTGAAGAAACTGGAATTCTTAGGGTCATCTTGTATCTATCCCAAACTTGCTCCACAGCCAATGCCGGAGACATGCCTTCTCACCTCTGCATTAGAGCCTACTAATGAGGGTTACGCTTTAGCGAAGATCAGCGGTCTTAAATATTGTGAATATCTGAACAGGCAGTATGGTACAGATTTTATTTCTGTTATGCCCACAAATCTCTATGGCCCGAATGATAACTATCACCCGGAGCATTCCCACGTTCTTCCAGCACTTATCAGGCGATTCCATGAAGCCAAAGAGAGTGGTGCTAAATCTGTGACATGTTGGGGAGATGGTAGCGCGCTTAGGGAGTTCCTGTACGTAGATGACTTGGCGAATCTCTGTGTGTTCCTTATGAACAATTATAGTGGCGACGAGACTGTAAACGCCGGTACAGGGAAGGAATTGAGCATTAAAGAGTTAACGGAGCTTGCGGCAAAAGTAATCGGTTATGAGGGTGAAATTCTGTGGGACACATCGAAACCAAATGGAACACCAAGAAAATTACTGGATGTTTCAAAAGCAACATCATTAGGCTGGACATATAGGATAGAGTTGGAAGATGGCATAAGGCTTGCTTATCAGGATTTCCTGACGAATCCAGTGAGAGCAGAACGTTAGATGAACACAGTAGGTGAAGATTATTGAATATTATTTTACTCTCCGGCGGAAGTGGTAAGCGCCTTTGGCCGTTATCGAACAATATCAGATCGAAGCAATTCTTAAAGATTTTTAAGAAAGCTGATGGCTCTCATGAATCTATGGTGCAGAGAATGTACCGTATGATTAAGAGCGTGGATGAAAACGCCACGATAACAATAGCAACTTCTGAAAATCAGGTTGGAATGATTCGGTCTCAGTTGGAGGACAATGTAAATATTTCAATAGAACCCTGTAGACGTGACACATTTCCCGCGATTGCTTTGGCAACGGCATATCTGCATGATAGGCTGGGAATAAAACGTGATGACGCGGTAGTTGTATGCCCTGTCGATCCTTATGTGGATGAGGATTATTTTCAGATGCTATTTACGCTGAATGAGAAGGCATTGATAGGTTCTTCAAATTTGACGCTGATGGGCATTGATCCTACTTATCCCTCAGCTAAATATGGATACATCATACCGCAGTCCAAGGATGAAGAGAGTACTGTAGAGTCCTTTCGGGAGAAACCCACAGAAGCAGATGCGGAAATACTGATAAAGCGGGGCGCGCTTTGGAACGGTGGTGTGTTCGCCTACAAGTTGTCCTATGTGCTGGATAAGAGTAAAGAACTACTTGGAACGGATAGTTATGATGAACTGTTTGCGGATTATGAGAATTTAACAAAGATTTCATTCGATTATGCTGTGGTTGAGAAGGAACAGAGCATCAGCGTCCTGCGATTTCACGGAGCATGGAAGGATCTCGGCACCTGGAATACCTTGACAGAAGCAATGAGTGATGAAGTATCTGGAAAAGCGGTTGTGGCTGAGTGCGAGAATGTTCACGTGATTAACGAGTTGCAACTTCCGTTGATCGCTTTGGGTTTGAAGGATGCGGTTGTGGCGGCAACAGCTGACGGAATCCTTGTGTCCGATAAGCGCATGAGCAGTTATCTGAAGGACTATGTTGCGAATCAGCGTCCTATGACGGAGAAAAGGGCATGGGGCGAATATGAGGTGTTGGATTATAGGAGCGAGTCGTTTCGAGATGACAACAGTAATAGTGGAAGTGGTGAAACTGGATGTCAACAGACTTTAACCAAGCATTTGCTGATTAAAGCAGGTAGGCATATATCTTATCAGAGACATCAACACAGAACTGAAACTTGGGTCGTTATAGAAGGTAACGGAGAAGTCATCCTTGATGGTGAGAAGAGAACTATTAAGCGCGGAGATACGATTATAGTTCCGCTTGGAACAAAACATGGAATAAAGGCAAATACAAATCTGCATATCATAGAGGTGCAGATTGGCGATGAGTTGACAGAAGAGGACATTGAAAGGCTGGACTGGGATTGGACGGCGATGGATCGATACGATCATTGGATGAAAGCCGAGTTTATGGTTGATGAACTGGAAGGTATGTCTGGTTCTGACATTGAGGATGCGTTCGGATCAGATCTCCATTTCGGAACCGGTGGTCTGCGTGCGGTCATGGGTGCTGGAACAAATCGAATGAATACATATACTGTGGCTAAAGCATCTCAGGGGGTGGCGAATTATCTGACAAAGCGGTATGAAAAGCCGTCAATTGCCATTGCTTACGATACCAGACACCATTCAAAAGAGTTTGCTGATGTTGCGGCATCTGTGTTTAGGAGAAACGGTATAGAAGTTCATATCTTTTCGGAACCGGTACCCACACCTTTACTGTCTTATGCTGTCTGGAATCTGAATTGCTCTGTCGGGATTGTTATAACCGCATCACACAACTCAAAGGAGTACAACGGATATAAAATTTACGATGAAAATGGCTGTCAGATAACAGATCAGGAAGCAAAAGAGATACAGGCTGAGATTGATGCAGTAGATCTGTACAGTGTTGAGTTTAACATATCTGGTAAGTTTGAGACTGTTTCAGAGGAGCTTTACAAGGATTACATTGAATCTGTCCAGGCTGCGTCATATGTTAATAAAGGAGAACATGATCTGAAAATCCTTTACTCGCCGTTAAATGGAACCGGACTGAAGTTTGTACAGAAGGCATTAAGAGATTCTGGTTTCAATAATATCAGTGTTGTGCCAGAGCATGAATTGCCGGATGGAGATTTCACTACATGTCCTTATCCAAATCCAGAAGTGCCAGAGGTACTGGAGCACTGTGTACCGTATGCAAGTGAAGTGGATGCTGATATCATCATTGCCACAGATCCTGATTGTGATCGGATAGGGGTGATGTGCCGCCAAGCAGATGGATATGTTCGACTTAATCCTAATGAAGTAGGGGTTCTGATGCTGGACTTCATCTGTCAGAGTATGAAGAGTGGGGGGGATAATCACACTTCATATACTCCTGTGTTTATGAAAACTATTGTCACGACCTCCATGGCGGAGAAAGTGGCAGAGCGACATGGACTTAAAACTATAAACACGCTTACTGGATTCAAGTACATCGGCGAACAGATAGAAAAACTCAAGTTTGTCGAAGAGTTTTTCTTCGGAATGGAAGAAAGCTGTGGATATCTGTCAAATCCGCAGATTCGAGATAAAGATGGTGTGAATGCAGCATTGCTGATCAGTGTTGTTGCTCAGGGATGTAAGGACAGAGGCATAACACTATATGACAGGATGCAGGAGTTATATAAGGAGTATGGGTATTATCTAAACTGTCAGAAGAGCTATAGGTTTGATGCAGCAGATGGAGCTGAAAGGATGAAATCCATCATGGATAAAATCCATATGCCATTACCAGAGTACGATGGTCTAAAGGTTGTTGATGGGATTGATTATTCAGAAGGATATCTAGGACTGCCACCAACGAATATGAGGGAGTATAGGTTATCAGAGGATAGCAGATTCTTGATTCGTCCGTCTGGTACGGAGCCGAAGTTGAAAGTTTATATTGAGGCGGTTGGAAAAGAGGCGGAAGTCACAGGAAAAAAGAAAATAATAACAGAATTTATCGACAGGCTTATGATAGATAAATTGAAGGTTAACTGAGTGAATAATAACAGGGAAGAAGTGGAATGAATTTCATAAACCAGATGGAGCCTGTATATGACGATTCAGAGCGATTAGCAATGAATGAATATCTCTTAAGTGGAGGATGGGGAACAGAGTTTAAGAAAACCAGACAGCTTGAGGAGATGATAAAAGAATATACAGGTGCAAAGCATTGTTGGATGATGCCAAATGGAACATTGAGTTTATCGTGTGCGTTGTATGCAGTTGGGGTTAGACCGGGAGATGAAGTTATTGTTCCGGATTACACGATGGTTGCTACACCGAATTCAGTTCGTTTGATCGGGGCAACAGTTGTTTTTGCCGACATTAATCGTGATAACTTCTGCATTGACTTTGAAGAAATGAAAAAGAAAGTCACACAAAAGACCAAAGCTGTACTGTTGGTTTCCATCAATGGAAGATGTCCGGATAACATCTCTGAATATGTTGAATATTGCCGGGGTAAAGGTATTCATTTTATCGAGGATGCCGCGCAGTCTTTAGGAAGCAAAAAAGGTGAAATACATTTAGGCAGATTTGGAGAGATTGGCAGTTTTTCATTCAGCACTCCTAAGATAATAACAACGGGACAAGGTGGTGCGCTCATTACCGATGATGATGGGTTATCAGAAAAAATAAAGCATCTTCGTGATTTTGGAAGAGATGCCGGTGGAAGTGATCATTATCTTGATATGGGATGGAATCTGAAGTTTTCAGACTTTCAGGCAGTCATTGGTATAGAACAGATGAAGAAGCTTCCTGATCGTGTTAATCGAAAGAAGGAGATGGGAAAGCTTTATGATAAATTACTTGAGGGTGTTGATGGTGTGGAAATCATACACACCGATTACTTAGATACATCGCCATGGTTTTTCGATATCCTTTGTGACAGGAGAGATGAATTAAAAGAATTTCTGAAATATAACGGTATTGGAACTAGAGAATTCTATCCGCCTTTGCATAGTGAGCTAGTTTATAACTATAGCGGAGACTATCCAAATGCTGAGGAGATAAGTTCTAAAGGGCTTTGGTTGCCAAGTGGTGTAAATGTAACGGATGAGCAGATTGAATATGTTTGTGAGAAGATTAGGGATTTTTACATCTGAAAGTAATTGAATCGTGTATTACCAGTAATTATAATTCATAGTATTTTATAGATGTGAGGTAGTTATGGTTTCCTATAATAGCGAGATGCTAAATGAATATTTAAAAGACGATTGGATTTTGAAATTAATTAAAGAAAATGAAAATGAATATGAGAAGGAAATTCGAACCAATAAGTGGCTTTTTGAAATGGACAATAAGCGGATAATATATTCGGACGTTTATGGTGATATTTTAAAGAATGATGAAGAGAATGGAAAGAAGCGTGTTTTAGACATAGGTGGGGGGGGTAACTACACTGTCAAAGATTTTAGCGAGAAATTCAGACTATACTCTTTGTGATTTTTTAGCACATGGGGGGATAGACTACATTAAGAACCATTTGGAAGAGTATAACATACATTGGTTAAATGCAGATTGGTATGATGAAGATTTTGAAACTTATGACATTGTGATTGCAAATGATATATTTCCAGATGTCGATCAAAGGCTGGAAATCTTTATTGATAAGATGCTTCCTAAATGTAAAGAACTTCGATTAGTATTAACATATTATAATGAACCGCGCTTTTATCAGATGAAAAGGAATGATGATCCGGAGGTATTAACCTTTTTATCTTGGGATGGTGAAATACTAGGGATGAAATTAAGAAAATACATTTCTCGTATGGAAGTAAGTGTTGATGATATTGAAAATATGAAGAGTAATGAAGAAAGTATATATTGGAACGGAAGACAAGTTTGCTATGTTGTCCTAAAAGGCGACTTGCAGGAATAAGCAGATGTATTATCAAATAACAAATCAATGTTAAGAAAGAATCATTATGAGAAACTATTCATTTAAGAATACAAAATGGTTAAATCCAGGACATGAACTGGATTATATCGCTTCTATCATTACAAGGAAAAACAATAGATTCTATATTGTTGGTAGTGAGAAAGAAATTAGTTTATTTTGGGAAATAAGTGGTAAGAAGATAGAACCTCTTATTAAGGGATGTATACTGACAGAAAATAATGATGTAATTAATAGTATAAATAATGTCCCTGTGATTAAAGACACTGACATTATTGATGACATATATTCAATAATAGTTTGTGTATCTCAAAATAGGAACAACTATGAAGCCAATATGAATTTGTTCTCAAACTATGGCTTTGATGAAAATAGACAGTTTTTTCAAGGTGAGATTTTTTCACAGGTTTATGATGTGTATGTAGACGATTATTTGTCGATTGACAGGGTGGAAATATTTGTCACTTCAAAATGCTCATTGCAGTGTGAAAAATGCATTGCATATATTCCATACTTTAAGAAGACAGAACATGAATCCCTTGAGATGTTAAAGGCCGATTCGGATCTTTTGTTTTCAAAAGTTGATTATGTGCGAAAATATAAAGTCCTTGGAGGCGAGGCTTTCCTATACCCGGATATAATTGAATATGTTGATTATATTTGCGAGAAATACGGTAATAGAATAGGTTCAATAAGGGTTGGAACAAATGGAACTATAAAACCGAGTCGAGAACTTCTTGAGATGTTAAAGAGAAATCGTGTTATTGTAGATATAAGTGATTACATGGATACTCTTGGAAAAAGGAGCAAACTACAAGAAGTTATAACAATATGCAAAGAAAATGATGTGGAAGTAGATGTAAAGAGAACGGGTGAGCAATGGTTGGATATGGGATTTCCGAACAATAAACCACTGAATAGGAATGAAGAACAGTTACAAAATCATTTTCATAAGTGTGCATTTTATTGCAGGGATTTTTGGAATGGAAAGCTTTGGTTTTGTTGCTCGAATTTTGCGGCTGTACGTGCCGGGCTTTTTGATGAAAATAATAATGACTATTTAGATTTTAGAGAAGAGCTTTCAAAAAAAGAAATATTGGAATATGAGATTGGATATAGTTCTTTAGGACATACAACTTTCTGCGAAGTTTGCAGAGGTTGTTCTGATGAAGTGAATCCGTTTCATGTAGAGGTGGCGAAACAAGTAGTCATTAAGTAGTTGTGCCGTAACGATAGTATCAAGAAAACTTGGATATTACGATTGGGGTTATTATTTGGCAGATACAAGGAAAGATAGGATAATAAAAAGTGAAGGCACTTATACTTAATTCCGGCATGGGTACACGAATGGGTGTCCTTACATCGGAACAACCAAAATGTATGACAGAGGTTTCTAATCATGAAACCATTTTGTCGCGTCAATTGAATATCATATCTCAGGCAGGGATAGAGAACGTGATAATCACAACAGGATATTATGACGGAGTGCTTGTTAACTACGTACAGAGTCTTGAACTTCCACTTAATATCACATTCGTCAAGAATGAGAAGTTTGACAGCACAAATTATATTTATTCAATCTATTGTGCAAAGGAGTATCTTGATGACGATATAATTCTCCTACATGGAGATATGGTGTTTGAGAGTTCTGTGCTCGATGATGTAATTAATTCAGAAACATCTTGTATGACTATCAGCAGCACAGTTGCACTGCCTGAGAAAGATTTTAAGGCTGTGGTTAAGGGTGGCTGGATAACGGCTGTGGGCGTTGAATTCTTCAGCGAAGCTATGTCCGCTCAACCGCTATATAAAATCAAGCAATCTGACTGGAGAGTGTGGATTGATAGGATTATAGATTACATCGAGTCAGGAGATGAGGGAAAGCGTAGGTGTTATGCAGAGAATGCGCTTAATGAAGTAAGTGACAGATGCAACATCGCACCTCTTGATGTACAAAATCGTCTTTGCAATGAGGTAGATGATCCGGAAGACTTGGTGGTAGTATCAAGCCGTCTACATGAGGTTGAGAATCGTACTGTATATATGTGTTTCAGTACGGATATGCTGCATGGAGGTCATATCAATATTATCAGAAAGGCACAAAAGCTAGGAAAAATGATTATTGGAGTAATGTCAGATGAAGCTGTGGCAAGTTATAAACGCTATCCATTACTCCCGTACGAAGACCGCAAAGCTATGTTTAGTTCTATAGTCGGAGTTTGGAAAGTTGTAAAGCAAGACAGTCTAAGTTACAAGAGCAATATTGAAAAATACCAGCCTGATTATGTTGTACACGGGGATGATTGGCAGAGTGGGTTTCAGAAGCCAGTACGTGATGAAGTAGTATCGGCATTAGCTGTTTATGGTGGAAGGTTAGTAGAATTTCCGTATAGTTCGGATCAGAAGTATAAGGACTTAGAGGCAAGGATTAAGACAGAACTTTCAATGCCGCATATGAGACGTGGCAGATTAAAGAGAAGCATTGATCTTCAAGGACTTGTTACCGCTATGGAGGCGCATGATGGATTGACGGGGTTGATAGTTGAAAACACTGTAATTCATGATAAGGGCGAAGCACATCAGTTTGATGCCATATGGGTTAGCTCGTTATGCGACTCCACGGCAAAAGGCAAGCCGGACATAGAGATTGTGGACATGACAAGTAGATTTCGTACCATAGAGGATTTAATGGAGGTAACGACAAAACCTATTATTTTCGACGGTGATACCGGTGGCAGGAAAGAGCATTTTACATATACTGTTAGAAGTCTTGAACGCCTTGGAGTATCGATGGTGATTATCGAGGATAAGACAGGACTTAAGAGGAATAGTTTGTTTGGCACCGAGGTAAAACAGACGCAGGACAGTATAGAGAATTTTACGGAAAAAATCCGTGCTGGTAAGGCCGCACAGCAGACCAAAGATTTTATGATTTGTGCAAGGATTGAGAGCTTGATCCTTGAGCGGGGCATGGACGATGCGCTGAATCGTGCGAAGGCATATGTAAAAGCAGGAGCTGATGCAATTATGATTCATAGCAGAAAGTATGAGCCTGACGAAATATTCGAGTTCGTAGAGAGATTTAGGGATCTAGATAGGAGTACGATGCTGGTTGTAGTTCCGACGAGCTTTAATACAGTGACCGAGGAAGAGTTTAAGGACAGAGGCGTGAATGTTGTTATTTATGCAAATCAACTCATGAGAGCCACGGTTCCGGCAATACAGAAAGCGGCAGAGACAGTTCTCATTAATCATCGTGCGAAGGAATGCGATGATTTCTTAATACCCTTCTCTGAGATTATACGATTGATTCCCGAGGAGGTGTAAAAACTGGAACAGAAGATACTTCATGCATCAGAAGATTATAGAGAACTGGACAGTTACCTTGATGACAAGAAGGTAAAGTCCGTATTTTTGGTCTGCGATGATTCATTTCAGTATTTGAGGCTCAACAAATATATTACTAAGCTTTCAGCCAAAATAGTAGTAGTAAGGTTCTCGGATTTCAAGCCCAACCCTTTTTATGAATCGGTAGTGGAGGGCGTGAGAAAGTATAGAGAATCCGAATGCGATATCATGGTAGCTGTTGGTGGAGGGAGTGCCATTGATATTGCAAAATGTATAAAGCTTTATACAAACCTACATGGAGATGGAACCGATGGCTCATGGTTACAGACCAATGGTGCAATAAATGACATAGAGCTACTTGCAATACCAACAACAGCTGGAACGGGATCTGAAGCCACGCGATATGCCGTTGTTTATTATGATGGTAAGAAGCAATCAATCACATCGGATGTGATCATCCCTAATACAGTTTTATTTGACCCGAGTGTACTAAACTCACTACCTGATTATCAAAAGAAGAGTACAGCAATGGACGCTCTTTGCCATGCAGTGGAGTCTTTTTGGTCAGTAAATAGTACAGATGAAAGTAAGCAGTATTCAAAGACAGCTATAGAACTGATCATGGCCAATATAGATGATTACATAGCAGGTGAGAAAAGTAAGAATGAAATCATGCAGGAAGCTGCTTATGTAGCGGGTAAAGCGATAAACATCACCCAAACCACAGCGGGACATGCAATGTGCTATGGACTAACGAGTAAATATGGGATAAGTCATGGACATGCCGCGGGACTTTGTGTTAGAGAATTGTGGCCATGGATGCTAAAAGCTTCTGCGGGGATATGCATTGATAAGCGTGGAGATAAATATCTCAAGGAGACATTTGGAGAACTTGCAGAAGCATTTGGGGAAAATGATCCAATGGGTGGATACATGAAATTCCGGGATATCTTTGATAACCTTGAATTAATGCATCCTATAGGCAATGACGTTGATAGAGAAGAATTGAGAAAAATAGTTAATCCTGTACGACTTTCAAATCATCCGGTAAAGCTTGGAGATAGTGATGTTGATGATCTATACAGGAAGATTGTGTGGTAGAGATTGAAGGTAGAAGACTTTGTAAAAATCATAGGCTCAGACTTTTATACAGGAGTGCCGGACAGCCAGTTAAGGTCTCTCTGTGATTATCTGTATAACACCTACGGTATTAACGGTAAAAACCATATTATTGCAGCAAATGAAGGAAACGCTGTGGGAATTGCCGCTGGATATCATTTTGCAACCGGGAAGGTTCCTGTAGTTTATATGCAGAACAGTGGAGAGGGAAATGCAATCATTCCAATGGCAAGTCCCCTGAATGAGAAGGTTTATGGTATACCGGTTGTGTTTGTTATTGGCTGGCGTGGAGAACCCGGTGTTCATGATGAACCACAGCATGTGTTCTAGGGCGAGATAACAACAAAGATCCTTGATCTTATGGGTGTTGAGTGGATGACGGTAGGTGCTGATACGACTGAAGATGAAGTGTCAGAACATATGAAGGATTATAAAAAGAAGTTGTCCGATGGTCACAGTGTAGCATTTGTTATTAGGAAGGGAGCACTAGAATATGATCAGAAGGTTAAGTATGAGAGTATTGGCGATATTAGCCGAGAAGAGGCTATCGAATATATCGTTGAGGCCGCGGGTGAAGATTTAATCGTATGCACCACTGGTAAAGCTAGCCGTGAGCTGTTTGAAATCCGTGAAAGACGACATGAAGGGCACGATAAGGATTTTCTTACTATAGGTTCGATGGGACTTGCAAGTTCTATCGCATTGGGCATAGCATTAAACACAAATAAGCGTGTGTGGTGCATTGATGGAGATGGAGCGCTGCTTATGCATATGGGAGCAATGGGGACGATTGGGAGTGTTAAGCCTGAAAAATTAGTCTATGTTGTATTAAATAATGGGGCGCATGGGTCTGTTGGTGGAATGCCAACTGTGGGGAATATAATGAATGTACCTATGATTGCTGGAGCATGTAGATATGAATGGACTCACAGTCTTAAAGATTTTGTTGAATTAAAGGAGGTGCTTAGCACTATTAAAACGATAAATCATTTGACATTGATAGAGATAAAGTGTCGAAGTTGTTCTAGGAAAGATTTGGGACGACCAACCATTGTGTTGCGAGATTATAGGAAGACGCTAAAACTGTTTTAGTAGCGTTAAGAATGACCTTGGATTTTGATGGATTGTTTGGAGTGAGCAAAGTGAAGATACTAATGATATTTATTGACATGTTAGGTGGAGAATATATGAATCTATCAAACCCGAACTTTCCAGAGACAAAGCTGGATGGCTTGATGAAGAAGATGGGAGGATGCATATATGCAAATTGTTATACGCCAGCACCGGATACACCTAGATCAAGTGCATGTATGTGGACTGGGTTATATCCTCGGGCAAATGGTTGCAATGTTAGAGTAAAATGGCCTAAATATTTCTTGGAAAATAAAGTGGATTCAATTTGGAATGCATTTGACCGTAATGATTACACTATAAACGTATATATTAATAGATCGACCGAACATGTAGGGCTGATACCTAGTATTAACGGAATGCATATATACCATGACTCTATTTATAATTTCATGGAGAATGCTAACACGGAAGGAAAATCGTTAAATTTTATATATTTGAATGATTTGCATAGAATACTTGACAATTCGAACTATTCTTTAGAAGGCTATATAGAAGGGAACTCGTTTTGCACAAGTATGGTTAAAGAATTATTGGATTATTACGGGGATGATTTCTTTGATTTCGTTATGGTTTATTCGGACCATGGATTTAGACTGAGTGGGGAGAAAAGGGAACATTTGCTTGATAGAGATCGTGTTAAAACTCTTATGTTTACAAGGAGTAAGGGAGATAGAAAATTACGGATAGATACAATGCTTCGATCAAATTTGGATGTTTTTCCAACCTTATGTGATGTTTGTTGTATAGATATAAGTAATTCTGTGATTGGCATATCTTTGTATAATCAAGGGGGACATGATCACTTGTTAATGGAGGATCATGATAAGTTTAATTCAGAATTAGGTATAACAATCGAACACTGGGCGTGTATTGACAAAAATTGTAGGTGGCATTGGTTGGAGGTATCCGGAGAATGGACTCATGATAACCAAAATGGGATTGTTAATGAGGAAGAACTGGAGAAAGAGATATGTCATAAAATGTCGTTTTATGATGAAAACAAAAAAATGTTCTATATTTTAAATGAATTGTACAAATTAAAAGAGGCTAATCTTGAGGCAAATTATTCTAATGGTACAAAAGCGGAATTTTTAAAGCCTAGATATGTATTAGAGGATTTAAGACCGCTGAAAAACAAGAAAATTCTGATTTATGGTGCTGGCAAATGCGGAAAGGATATATATGGACAAATAAACGATTATGGAGAAATAACAATAGTAGGGTGGGTTGACATAGATTGGCACAAAAAAAACAGAAATGGAAATTGGCTTGTAGAAGGACCAAGAGCACTATATGATAGAGAATTTGATTGTATTATTATTGCAATTATAGATGAAAGTTTGTCACAACATGCGGCAGAAATACTAGAACAATTGGGCGTTCCATCAAACAAAATAATATGTAGTAAGCCTATAATAAGAATGATGAATATGGAATTAGAAGCCATCTAGTGAGGGAAAAATGATAAACATTAAACTATCTATGAATAATATTGTATCCGATAAAGATAAGCTGTACTTTTTGGCCTTTTCTAGCAATAGTATTATTGAGATGAACAAGGATATGTCAAAATGCAGGATTATTGCGAGAATTCCTCGAGATGAAAGGGTTCTATATAATGAAAAGTTACCTCTATATGAGGGAATATATTTATATCAAAACAAATTTTTTATATTACCAGATCTTGCAGAACGGATAGTTGTTTATGATAGAGGAAGAAATGATTTACGATATATAGCTTATCCAGACTCTAAAAATAAATATACGCCATTCTTTAGAGGTGTTATGCACGATAACTATTTATATATTATTCCTTGTACACATAATAGAATTTTTAGGCTAAATATGTTAAACGAAGAGATAAGCGAAGTTGGGGCAAACGGTATATGTATTCATAGTGGGGAAAATGTGTGTGCATGGGGGGCAGTAGCAGAGCTTAGGGATGGAATAGCTTTCACTTCTATGGAACAGAAAAAAATTTTTTGGCTAAGATATGAAGATGAGACTATAGAGGATATGACACCTGTTGGTATGAATGAAGAATTGTCAGGTATCCTTTATTATAAAGAAAGATATTGGGTTATACCGAAAACCACTAACAGATTAATAGTTTTGGACAATAATTTTAAGATTGTTTCGGAAAAAAGAATTGATGTTGATAATTATAAAAGTAGTGACTGGAGTTTCATGAAAATGCAAGTAATTGGTTCTTGTATTTATTTTTTGCCAAGACGTGCAAATATGTTTTTGAAATTCAATATATCGGAGGAGGTATTTGAACCCATAGATACAAACCTTAGTATTGATGAAGAAAATAGACTCGATAAATTCATGCCAATATCTAATGTATGGGAAAATAATGGGCAGGTTTTTTTTGCACATTCTTCTAGTGGGAGAATATTTAGGGTTGATCAGAATGAAACGGTAGAATGCAAAATGATAATAGATAATGCGTATAATAATTCATATGATAATACAATAGTATATGAAAATGATGAAATTGATAATCTAAATGAATTTATAAAAAGTTTAATATTTGTGCGAGAGGTAATTTAAGTGAGAAGATATATTCTTTATGGGGCTGGAGACAATGGAAGGATGGCTCTAAGGTATTTCGGTCATGAGCATGTTCTATGTTTTTGTGACAAAAATGTTTCTGGGAGTGTTGATGGAATAGAGGTCATATCCCCGAGTTGTTTGAGCGACTACCAAAAACGAAATGGCGGTGAAATTATAATAACTCCAAGGGAAGTCTCATTAGTTATAGAAATTGCTGTAAGTATGAAAGAAATGGGGCTTGACTATAGATTATTAAAAGATGCAGTCTGTGATCCTATTGAAGAGGATGTCATATTATATAATTCACTTAATACTCGCGAAACTTTTCGGGCTAATCTTAATGATAAATGGTTTTGCGCGGCAGATCGACTGAGTCCAGCGGGTCAAATGGATCCATACATGTGGCAGGACTTATGGGCAGCAAGACACATTTATAATAATAGACCTGCTATACATTATGATATTGGATCTCGTATTGATGGTTTTATTACGCATCTTATGGTTTTTGGTCAGGCTGTAAGTCTGATAGATATTAGACCATTGAATGATATAGATGGAATAAACTTTATTCAAGCAGATGCCACACATCTGGACGGCATTCAAGATGGTAGTATTGAAAGTTTATCTGCTCTCTGTTCGTTAGAACACTTTGGGCTTGGCAGATATGGCGATATAATAGATCCGGAGGGATCATTTAAGGCGTTTGATGCAATTAGAAGAAAAATGAAAGCTGGGGGGGAGTTATTAATTGCAGTACCAGTAGGGAGAGAACATGTTGAGTTTAATGCCCATAGAGTTTTTAATGCAAAAACTATAATAGATGAATTTGATAATTTCGATTTGATAGAATATTCAGCTGCTCTCGAAGATCATATAGAATATAACATAGATGTTCACAAATATGATTCGAAACCAGAAAAAGGAAGCGGAGTCTTTGGACTGTTTCATTTTAAGAAGAAGATAGTCTGAATTATTGATTCAGATCATATATATCATTATTGTTGGAGGTAATGGGATGTACAAGAATTGTAAAGTTTTAGTATATGGATTGGGACATGATTACAGATGTTTTGAGGAAGTGATCAATTCCTATTTTGACGTTATTGGTTTTTGTGATAAAAAATATCAGAGAATACCCTTGTTTATTTCAGTAGACAGATTGAGGGATATGAAATTTGATTATATATATATATCGTCGCGCAAATATTATGAGGAAATAAAAGAAGAGCTTCTTGAAAAAGATATTAAAGAATCACAACTTATTGGCTTTTTTGATTTGGCGTGTGATGTATTGAGGGCTTTAGATAGTGAATATGCTTTAACGTCGAATTATTCATTATTTCGAGAAATACATAAGATGACATTGATTGGAATGAATATGTACGGTGGGAATTCAGATTTTAATAAAAATGGGGAGAGTGAAATACTTAGATATGTGAAGAACAAGTTGGATGCTGAAAGAATAGATAATCCTATAATTTTTGATGGAGGGGCTAATGTTGGGCTGTATGCAAAAGAAGTGATATCTGTATTTGATACCCCGGAAATCCATTGTTTTGAACCCTGTAAAACTACATATCAAAAACTATCTGAGAATCTGTCAACAAATCATGGAGTGATAGTAAACAATTTGGGATTAAGCGAAAGAATAGGTTCTGATACACTCTATTATAATGATAAAGAATCGGGGCTTTCGAGTTTGTTTAACAGACAAATAAGTCATTTGGTTGGATTTGACTTGGACATGAAGGAGGAAGTGGAATTAACAACGATTGATGAGTATTGCGAAAAAAATAATATTTCAAATATAGATTTATTGAAACTTGATATTGAAGGTGGTGAATTTGCTGCATTATTGGGTGCAAGAAAAATGCTGTGTGTGGGGGGGTAAGATTCATTATTATTGAATTCGGTGGATGTAATATTGATTCGAGGACCTACTTTAGAGACTTTTGGAACCTTCTTAACAAAGATTATAATATATATTTGATGATGAGAGATGGTATGATAAGGATTTATGAATTGACCGAAGAAATTGAGATTTTTTTAAATTGCACGTTTATGTTTGAAAGAAAGCGATAGGACTACTATTCTTTATAACAGATGAATGGGGAACTGGTTAAATGATAATAATTAATGTATACGAGGGTTTTGTCAGTGAAATAAGAGCCTTTTTTTTAGCTTATAGATTATCAAGAGTTCATAATGATAAAATGATACTCGATCTTTCACAGTTTTATAGAGGCTCTTTTTGGTCCTATCATATGGACTTACTATGTATACCTAATGTCGACAAAATAGCATTCAGGGATTATGACTCAGTGAAATGCCTTGAGAGGGAATATGGGAAGATAGTTACAATTATTAGAGATGGTATTCAATTAGAAGAAATTCATAAAAGATATAATAATGAAGAGATTTATTACTTGATTAATGATTCGTATATTTATGATGATTTTTTTGTACTTCATAGAGAGTATTATTTTAGACATATTGGAAGCGATAATATTACAAAAGAATTATTCTCTATGATTAAATTAAAGAAACCCTCAAAACAATACATTGAGTTAAGAAACACAATTTCAGATTTAACTTGTACTAGTGTTGGCGTACATATTAGACTTGGTGATTTTTATAATGTAGGATGGATTGTTGAAAAAGACTTTGACTTTTATAAGGCTGCGATTCAATGGTTCAGAGAAAACAAAGATGAAGTGAAATTCTTCATTTTTTCTGATGATTTAAGAGGCGCACGAGACATTCTAGGGGAATATGATGATTTAGAATATGTCCAATTTGATTTTTCTTATCAATCAGATATTGAGGAACTTTTTTGCTTGGCTTCGTGTGACTGTAGGGTACTTGATAAAAAGAGTACATATGGATTATTTGCCGAGACAATTGCACAGAATCAATACAATACTAATGGATTAACGGCAATAATAAAAGAAAGGCATTTTCAGAATGATGCTGGAAATAAAGATTATGTTGAAAAGGCAACAAACACTGATGAGGGTGTAAATAAAAGGGAATACTTTGGTATATATAAGGAATTTGACGAAAATGAAATAGAACGATATTCAAATAGGTACATACATGACAATACCAGTACCAATACATATAGAGAGGCTTATACGGTATGCGTATGCGATAGCGTTGTGTTTGCAACAAGACAGACATATGTAAAAGCTTTTCCTCATGGATTACAATACTTGGCTCATTATTTGGCAAAGCATAATTATAATGTAGGATTTATCGGTAAGCGTATGGATATTGATGGTGCAGAACAGTCAACTGCTTTAACTACAGTGTTTAATAATATATGTATAGAATCAGGCATGAATTCACTTGTGTCAGATGTAAAGGTGATTGATTATAAATTGTTAAATGAGCTTAGACTATACAATGATTTTTATAAGATTTGGAAAGAAAAATATAAGGTGAGCACATTGAAGGTTATAGTCAGAAAACCAATTGCTCTGCCACCAATGGAAAAACACGGGGATGATGTGTTTATCTTTATTGATTTTAGTGATCCGTTTGATTATGAATCATTATGTTGCCGAAAAGAGTATAAGCTGAGCGACATAGAATATTTGTATGAAAATGCAGATTTTATAATTACATTTGATAAGACAATAGAACAAAAATGGAGCAAGACCAAAGCGATTAGGTATATAGATTTAGGTCAAGTATATCCTTATACATTTAGAACACTTGGGGGTGATATATCGTATCAACTCAGAAGAGGAATGGAAAACTATAGTAAAGAAATTCAAACCATAATAGAAAACATTTGATTGAAGTGTTGATGATGAGAGATAGTTGGATAGAAAAAAAAAGGTATATTAGTGTGATTGTACCGGTATATCAAAGCGTAAAAACCCTTAATAGGTGTTTGGATAGTATCTTAAATCAAACTTATGAATACATAGAATTGATTCTTGTTGACGATGGATCTACTGATGGAAGCAGCGAAATATGTGATAAATATGCTAAAGAATATGAAAATGTCGTTTCAATTCATATTAACAACAGCGGACCATCTGTGGCAAGAAAGGTAGGCTTTAAACATTCAAATTGTGAATATGTCGGATTTGTTGATTCTGATGACTATATAGAACCAACGATGTATGAGAAGCTAATATGTACAATAATTGAAGACGGGTCTGATTTTGTCCATTCGTGGTATCGGTTTGATTCTAGTGGTCAAAAGTACTGTGATTTGAATGTATATAAGTTATTAGTTGATATTCCTGATAAGAAAGGCAGAGAAGGGGCTATAAAACAGCTCTTATTTGACTCGCAACACCGTATAACACCAAGTATATGGTCAAAAATTTATAGAAAAGACTTATTAAAGAAGAGTCTTCCGTTAATGCCTGATACATTAAACTATGGTGAAGATCTTGTGTTCCTGTTTGCATGTATTTCATTTAGTAACCGAGTAACAATATCTGATCTGTGTGAGTATAATTATGTCGTTAGGGAAAACTCATTATCACATTTAGATAGTGAGATAATGTTTTTGAAAGAATTGGAAATGTATAGTCTTTTTTACAATGTTAATGAAATGCTAAATTTGCCGGTAAAAAGGCATAATTTATACAGATGGATTCGTGAAGAAATAGTGTCGCTGCTGATAAAGACCTCGGATGAGGAGAAAAAAATCAATAGCGTACAATATACAATTAAAGATATTGATAAGTATTTAGGAAAGAAAATAATACTATATGGGGCAGGAAAAGTTGGATATGATTATTTAAGACAAATGGAATTGAACGATATAGGAGAGCCTGTTGCTATATGTGATTCATATAAAAAAAATATCTTATGGGAACACTTTTTGATAATTAATCCTAATGAAATCAGTAATATTGAATATGACTATATTATTATTGCAGTAATGGATGAAGAATCTGCAAATAAAATTAAGCAAATGCTTCTTTCAATTGGCGCTGATGAGAAGCGTATTATTTGGGAGAGCCCATACAGATAGTAGCCATAATTAGTTTTAATGTGAAAGGGTTGATTGTGGGATGTTCAGGAATTTAATGCCAAGGGATAGTTCACCTTTGCGCTGTTTAATCTGGGGTACAGGAAAAGCATTTGGGACATATTTGTGGAAGATTAAATATTATGAGGAGGTTGGAACTATAGCGGTTTGTGGAATAACCTCAAATGATGGTATTTATAGTGAAGTTGCAGGTTACAGATTCATACAAAAGAATGACATTGAAGGCGCAGAAATAGATATCTGTATTATCATCGCAACAACAGATAACATCAAACTGGAAATATACGCTGAGGCTATTTCAAGAGGAATCAGTGATAGTAAGATTGTACCTTGTGAGGTCATGACTCTACTCGGATTTGATTTTATGAAGTATAGAAAGATTAAAGAGTCGACACCGACTATTTTTTCGCCAAATTGTTGGGGTGGGATTACTTACAACCAGCTAGGACTAGAATTTCGGTCTCCATTAATGAATATGTGGGAGTCAGATGAAGATTATTTAAAATTTCTGACGAATCCTAGACATTATATTGATTGTGATATTTTGTTCAAAGAGATGAGATGGGAAACAAACTTAAAACGGAATTATCCTGTATTTATATGTGATGACATTATGCTTCATTTTAATCACTATATAGATGCAAATGATGCAAAGAATTCTTGGGAAAGACGAAAGGATCGGATAGATTGGAACAATTTGTTTGTGATGTTTTTTGGGGATGATCCAGAAATGAACGAGAGATTTTGCAGTTTACCGATAGATAATAAAAAATGTTTTGCTTCATATTTTTCGGACAATCCTGATATTACGACTGTTAATTATCATGTGGATGCTGATCTATCCAATAGGAGTTTTCATGAAATTATAATCGGGATGGCCATGGGTAGGTGGCTTTATTACGATGTGTTCGATCTTCTTCTTTACAATAAGATTACTACCATTGCCACCCTACGTAAATGATACAAGGGAATCAATGGCTTAGAAACAAATACTGTAATACGATAGCGCATAATTCTATGATGCAAAATTGGACAGGTCTATGACTTACGGTAAAAAAATACATGTAGAGGACTCTAGCTTGTTAACCATTATAATACCAGTCTACAACGCAGAAAAGTATATTGTGAAATGCTTGGATAGCATCTTGGGTCAGACGTTTTGTGATTATAGATTAATAATCATTGATGATGGGTCTACTGACGATAGTGGAGTCATCTGCGATCGTTATTCGATGAACGATGATAGGATTACTGTTATTCATCAATCTAACAAGGGAAAGGTATATGCAAGATATTTAGGGTTAAAAAATGCTGATTCAAAATATGTAACATTTGTTGATGCCGACGATTGGATAGATAAAAACACATATAGTTTAATGGCAGAATATATGAATTCTGATATTGATATGATTTCATTTTCGCTGTGTAGGTATTATTCGGATACTAATATACAATATAGTAATTTGGAGCATGATGCAAAAATATTTGATAAAACTGAAATAAGCAGCGACTTAATTAATAACTTAATATGGATTCCGGAAAAGCGTACTTTTGGGATAGATCCTTCCCTTTGTAATAAGATAGTAAAGCGAAAACTTATGTTGGAAGAGTACAAGAAAACAAAAAGCATGGATTTGACAATTGGAGAAGATGCTGCGGTTGTTTGGCCTTTGTTCAAGAGAATAAATTCATTCTATTTGTCAAATACTGTTTTGTATTATCATCGGCAAAGAACCGGAGAAAAAGTTGCACCTTATATATCAGATGAGTCATATAACTATAAACTTGTTCAATTATATGACTATTTAATGGGTGAATTTGCGGACTACCCATCCTGCAAGAGACAGATAGACTTTTTTTTTGCAGAATATGCCGGTTTTAGATTGAGAATATATGGTGAGAAATTAGTTAAAACACATTATTTATTTCCGTTTGATAAGGTGAAAAAGGGAGGTAAAATAATACTCTATGGAGCCGGTGATGTTGGGAAGTCGTATTATAAACAAATAAAGGAAACTGGATACTGCGATGTTATTGCGTGGTTGGATCAAAAAAAAAGTGTTTATTTGAGTAAAGAAACATTATCACCTGACTGTATTCAGGACTTTGTCGATTATGATCATGTGGTTATAGGTATAGCAAGTGACTCATTAGTACAATCAATCAAGGGTCAGTTGGTGGAATATGGAGTAGATGATAGTTCCATTGTATGGAAAATAATTGAATTGTAAGTGGCTGGTGAAAAATGAAGGATATTATTATATTTGGTGCAGGTAAATATGGTAAACAATGCTTAGAGAAGTATGGGGATAAGGTTGCCTATTTCTCAGACAATGATAGATCAAAGGGAAATACAGAATATGAAGGACGTAGGGTTTTGCCATTCTCTGAATATATAGAGCTATGCCATAACTATCACACCATTATCGCCATGTCACATTTTGCTGAAGTGTCAGAGCAGATTGATGAATTATGTGGGGGAGAGTATTCTTTTTATGTACCGGAATTTGAAAATCAGATATATAAAATATCAGAGCTCATTAAAAGTACAAAGAACAGAATAGTATTTTTAGGCGTTTCAGATGGGACCCGCGTCTTATTTAAAAATCTGAAATTTCTTGGGGCTAAAATCGATGGTTTAATCTTGACGGATAAACCTGATTCTAATAACATTGGGACATATTTCTGTGGGCACGAAGTAAAACCAGTAACAGAGGCGATAGAAGAGAGCGATGTTATTATTGTCAGTTCGCCGGAACGAGCATATGCTCTGCGGGTATATGCAAAACATGAATTAAATAATAATGAAATAATTAATCTATTTGTCAGAAGCAGATACTATGATGAAGATCAGATTATTATAAATAGATACGAGGGTACTCACGATAAGAGTGAGGAAGAATACATACAATCTGAGAATGATAGTAGGACAAGAAAATATATTAGAGAATTTGCTGAGGAATTATCTAAAGATCTTCCATTGTTTGATTTTATTGAGATTGAAACTGTCAACTGGTGCAATGGTTTGTGCGAGTTCTGCCCAGTCAGTGTGCCAAATAATATCAGAGAAAAAGTTCTGATGAAAGAGGATGTTTTCTGTAGAATTATCGATCAATTGTCTGAGATGGATTATTCTGGGAGATTGGCTCTGTTCTCCAATGGAGAGCCATTTTTGGATTCGAGAATCATTAAGTTTCACCGCTATGCCAGAGAAAAGTGTCCAAAAGCAAGAATGCACTTATTTACTAATGGAACGTTACTTTCAATGGACAAATTTCTGGCAATTGTTGACTACTTAGATGAATTAATTATTGATAACTATGATCAGAATCTGAAACTAATCCGTAATAGCGAGAAGATATATCAATACTGTTTGGATCATGAAGAACTAAAAAGGAAAGTAAGTATTGTCTTAAGGAAGCCAAAGGAAATTTTGACATCAAGAGGTGGAGATTCACCCAACAGAACTAAACAAGCATATTTTCCAGATGATAGTTGTGCTTTGCCATTTAAGCAAATAACAGTTAGAGCAGAGGGAAAGGTATCTCTTTGTTGCAATGATGTGATGGGAAAAGTGACGCTTGGAGATCTGTGTAATGAGAGATTGATAGATATCTGGTATGGAGAAAAGTTTGAAGCTGTTAGAAGGGCTCTTCTAAATGGAAGAAATCAGCAAGAGATATGCAGGTTTTGTGATGCGTTTTCATTTTTCTAGAAATGGGATGTTATAGATGAAGAAAGACATATACCTTTGGGGAACCGGGAAATTGGCAACCCAGGTTCTTTCAGAACTAAAAGATTATATTATAGAAAAGTATGATGTTAAAGGAGTTATAGACAATAAATTGTCAGATACTACTTTTTTCGGGTTCGATGTGTATTCTCCTTCCGTTTTAAGGGATTATGGTAACGAAGATATTATGATTCTTACTTGGGCTTATGATGATATCAAAAATCAAATTCTTTTTGAATATAAAGTTCCTGAGTATGCCATACACAATAAATACTTCTTCTATGAGCAAATAATAAGCAGTAGGTATGCAGACACAGAAGACAAGGAAATAAAAACTGTACTGGGCTTTATAAAAAAACATGGAGCAAGGTTCATTAACTACGAGTATGTCTATGAATATGACAATTTGAAAGTAGAAATGGATTACGACGAGATGTGCAATATGTTCTATGTGATGCATGATGAAAAGCGGATGTATATTAGCAGAAAGTACACAGAAAAGGCGAAAATTGAGGATTATTATAGAGGGTTATGCATAGAGCAGGACGAAAGATCCCCGCACAGATATCTGAGTGACAGTTTTAATGTTGATAATGATTCGATTGTTGTCGATGCAGGTGTCGCAGAGGGAAATTTTGCATTAGATATAATAGACAGGGTAAAAAGAATCTATCTGATTGAAGCAGACGATGATTGGATTGATGCTTTGAAAATGACATTTAAGGATTATAAAGACAAGGTTGTAATTGTAAAAAAATATCTTTCATCTGTTACGGATGGAATATATACATCATTGGATAGAATTGTCAATGAACCGATTGATTTTCTTAAAATGGACATTGAAGGAAACGAGTGGGAAGCACTTACTGCTGCTAAAAGGACGATAGTATCCTCACCAAATTTGAAAATCGCAGCGTGCGTCTATCATACTGATTGGGATGAGCATCTGGTAAGAGATGAACTTATACATTATGGATTCGAAGTATCAACGACATCCGGGTATCTTTGGTTCCCTTATTACGCAAGTAATCGGCAGGTTTCGACGAAACTTCACAGGGGAATTATTAGGGCAGTTAAGCGAGGATAGATGAGTGAAGATTAATGTTTGCACAGCAGTTAATGCAAAATATGTTAAATATCTAAATGTAATGTTGGTGTCTCTGTTTGAAAACCATGGCAATGACAGGGTATGTGTATATATTTTACATAATGATTTGGAAGATACTGACATTGGTCTGTTAGAAACAGTATCCGCTAATTATGATCAAGAACTTAAGTTTTTGTATATTGATTCAGAGAGATTCGGGCAGTTACCGTTGTCGGAGAGAATTACAATAGAATCCTATTTTAGATTGATGATTACTGAAATGATATTAACAGAAGATAGAATTCTATATTTAGATGTTGATCTTATTGTTAATGGAAGTCTTAATGAATTATATGAGATCGCTTTCGAGGATAATTATGCAGTTGCTTGTCAGGATATGTTACATCCGGTCTGGAGTTTGGATTACAAAAGAATATTCAATATAGAAGAAGAGCGAGATTACTTTAATGCTGGCGTTATGCTGTGGAATCTTGGAAGAATACGTCAGGATTTTACCTTCGATAAATTTATTAGTGTTGCAGAAAAAGTAGATTACGAATTGCCTCACCATGATCAGACGATTCTTAATTTCTGTTTCTACGGGAAAATAAAATTGGTTGAACCGCGAAAATGGAATTATCTGCCTGCTTCTGATTTCAGAGATGGGAAAACCGACTGGAGTGATATAGATGCAAGGATCATTCACTATGCAACGAAGCATCCTTGGGATACGGTAATCAAGCCAAACATCATAAATAAATGGTGGTTTTATGCTAAGAATACGCCTCAGTATGTTCAATTATTAGAAGAACAAGTAGAACGATTAGAAAAGAGTAACGGTGATGATATTTATAAAGAAGTACAACGTGTTGAAATAGAGGCAGTTCTTGAAAATATGGTCTATGAAGCGGAAAAATGTGAACTAAAAAAACTAACTGTGGACAAACAGTTTGTTTTTTATGGTGCCGGACATATGGCAGAGTTGTTGATTAATTTGCTTGAGTATGAAGGAGCTATTTCATGTGTGAAAGCTATTATTGACAAGAAGCGTGAAGGAATGATGAAGGATATACCAATACAATCAAATTATTTAACACTTCAGGATGGGATGGATTATATCCTTGTAGTGACACCTTCCTACAAGAAGAAAGAATTAATGAGAGAATTATCCGAGGATTTACCTTCTAACATCAAGATGATTACAAGCTTACAATTTTTAAGAAAAGAATGGAATTAAGGAATGCGTTTTCTTGATCAAGCAATAGAAGAAAAACTATATGAAGAATCAAATATTGAACTCCGCAAGTGTACATGGGAAGATTTTAAAAGAGTGGCAAATGGAGCTGATGTGTATTTATTTGGAACTGGCGAAGGGGCAGATTATGTATTTAGTAGATATGCAGAAACAATTATCTTTAAAAAAGCACTTGATAATGATGTTTCTAAATGGGGGAAGAGAGTCAATGGATTTATTGCGTATCATTTAAGGAATGATATTGAGATATCCTCACCCGAAGTAATAAAAGATGTTGCAAGAGAATGCGTTGTACTTATTACGAGCATTCGTTATTGTGATGACATATTTTCACAGCTTAAAAATATGGGCGTGCAGCATATATACTCTCTTCTGCACATGGAAGCTAACAGAAGGCTGAGCGCAAAAGAGGATGGTTATGACAAGCATTCCGATGAAAGGATTATCTTCGCCAAGGAGTGCTTGAATAGAGAGATAAAAGACAAAAAGATAATACTTGCAAGAGATGGCCTTGCCGGTCATGGAAAGCAGATATTTAAAAATTTATCCCGATGTAATTTGGAGTTGGATCTTGTTTGGGTTAAGGAAAAGGAGGATGCGGATAATATTTCTGGAGTCAGAACCATACTTCAGTCTGATTGGAAATCATACATCGAAGAAATTGAAACAGCGCATATCTGGATATTCGGCGATATGATTCCAGAATATGTAATTAAACGACCTGAACAGATATATATTCAGGTGAAGCATTGGGCGAGTATAACACTTAAAAGCTTTTATTTCCATTTGAAGCAGCATTTGGAGACGAAGAGCATATATGATTACTATCGTCACAATACCGATGCTATGGATTACTGCATGGTTGGCAGTGATTTTGATGAAGAAACCTGTCGAACCGGGTTTGACTTTGAAGGCGAATTTATTCGAGTCGGCTCTCCGAGAAGCGATGTCTTATTTCAGGAGGGGGTGAGAGAAAAGGTATATGATCATCTTGGTATAAATATGGATATATATACGCTGCTCTATGCTCCTACATTTAGATCGAAAAGTAGCACCACTCTCATTGGTTGTATGCGTGATGTTGATCTGAATTTTGAAATGCTTAAAGCAATTCTTGTGAATAGATTCGGTGGAGAATGGGCGATTCTTCTTAGGATACATCCAGATGTGGCAATTGAGAGTAAAAAGGTGAAAAGGCCGGAATATGTATTGGATGTTTCGGACTATCCTGATTCAGAAGAACTGGTAGCTGCAAGCGATATAATGATTTCTGATTATTCCAGTATTATGTTTGAACCGGCGTTTGTGAAGAAACCGGTATTTCTTTATGCTCCTGATGCAGATGAGTATATTGCAAATGACAGGGAATTGCTTCTGGACTATTTCAGTCTGCCGTTTGCTGTTTCGAAGAGTAATGAAGAACTTGGCGAGGCGATAGCATTATTTGATGAGAACAAATATGTGAGAGAGGTTAATGCTTTTTTGAATAAGTATGGAGTAAATGAAGATGGTCATGCCTCTGAGCGAGCGGCGGAGTTTATTCAGAGACTGATTTTCGATAAGGCAAATTAGGCGGTGAATTTTATCAATGTCATACATAGTATTAAAATTCGATGACTTAAATGCAGAAACCCTGCCATGCTTTAAGTCTCTTCATGATCATTGTTACCCTTTGGGGTTTCCGGTTTGCTATGGATTAATAGGAGAGAGCCTTAATAATCCGTCCTCGGACTACATTGCCTCTTTGCATCAATTGGTGAATGAGAATGTTGAACTTTGGGATCATGGTTATTACCATTATACATGGGGGTTGTAATGAATAAAATTATACTTTATGGTGCGGGTAATATAGGTAGAGCTTATTATCATTTCTTGAAAAAGAAAGGATTTGGAGATCTTGTAATAGGTTTTTGTGATAGGAATTCTTCCCAAATAGGAAAAATTGAAAATGTGCCGTGCTTAAGTTTTGAAGAAGCGAAGAAAGAAATTGTTTCTGGGGTGGTATTTGTAGTATCATGCAACAAATATCATGAAGAGATTTGTAAAGTATTAGAAGAGAACAATGTGCGTTTCTATGATAATTTGAACGAATATACCTTGAGCAATTTGGAAGTTGACCATGTGCAGTGGAACAGGGAGTATTGTTCTTACTTTCATATTCATGATATGGACAGTTATTTTGCGAGTCATGAAAGTGATTTTTTCATGAATATATTCTGGGCAGAAGACAGCATATTCTATAGGATGTTTCAAAAGCTTAATCTTGAATCCGTTGTAGAATTAGCATGCGGCAGAGGACGCCATGTGGAACGCTATATTGATAGGGCTGATAAGATTGTTCTTGTAGACATCCTGAAGGGAAATATTGATTTCTGTAAGGAAAGATATGAGGGAAAAAAGAATGTTGAGTATTATGTGAATAATGGATATGATTTGGCAGAATTACAATCTGACTCATATACCGGCATTTTTAGTTATGATGCTATGGTTCATTTTGAGCTTATGGATATTGCTAATTATCTTATGGAATCATATCGGATCCTAAAAAAGGGTGGTAGAGGACTTTTTCATCATTCGAACAACCACTCAGATCCAAGAGTATCATTTGACTCATTTGGGAATTCAGATGGAAGAAGCTTCATGAGCAAAGAGATTTTTGCACATTTGGCATACCGAGCCGGATTTAAAGTTCTTGAACAACATGTTATAGATTGGTCTGGGGTTTCAGGACTCGATTGTATTACGTTATTAGAGAAATGAAGTGAAAATGTCACACATAGTTCTAAAATTCGATGATTTAAATCAGAATACTCTTCCGCATTTCCAATCGCTTCATAGACACTGCTACCCATTAAATATTCCTGTCTGCTATGGATTAATAGGGGAGAGCCTCAGCAATCCGTCCAAGGACTATCTATCTTCATTGCTTCAGATGATGGATGAGAATGTCGAATTGTGGAATCATGGGTTTTATCATACGGAAGCGGAGTTTTCATCAGCATTTGCACAACAGCAGGAGGAATCCATACAAGCCACGCAGGATCTTATGAAACGCCATCTGTGCAAGGCTTCTGTTACTTTTGGCTCTCCTCATAATAACAGTACCGAGAAGACTGTTGGAGTGCTGAGTAAACATTTTCCGGAGATTAAGAACTATTTCTATATGGTTGATGGTAGCAGTGTGTCCTCTGCTCATCAACTTCTGATGCGCTGCAACTACGAGATTACGACTGGGGTAGTTGATCTCACCTTCTTCAGAAAAGAATATGACAGGATTAAGGAGTATCCCTATTTTGTCATGCAGGGGCATCCGAGCTTCTGGCGAGATGAGGATTTTGAGCATTTTAAGGAAATGTTGGATATCCTGATTAATGATGGACATGAGTTTTTTACTGCTGAGACGATTGCGGATAAGGAGATATCTGGGTATGTAAATAGTTCGTCGGATGCATGGATAGAAAGCCTGGAGAGTTTCTTTGAATCTTATAAGAAGATTTATTACTACGGAGCAGGTGAGATTGGAAGAGAAATCTACAAGTTTATGAGTCTTAGAGGCTTTAAGCCATATGGATTTGTGGTTTCTGATGGAAAACGAGATGTTGCAGATGTTTGCGGGATCCCTGTTTTCGAACTTTCTGAAATCAAGAATGAAGCGGATGGTTGTGGTGTTGTCCCGACGCTTCTTGGGAGGACGCATAAGCATATTTTAAATAATAAGTATCTGACGTCATTTGACATTTGGATGCCGGGGGATGCCAGAGATATAGATGAATATGACAGGTTTGTTGATTTTGTAAGATATGATGTGTCTCTCTGCAGTTGGTAGATTTATTGGAGTAGGGCAAGACGGTAAAATGATTATAATTTTCAATTCGAGGTATGATATTGGAAACCCCTTTTTTGTCTGTAATTATCCCAATCTATAATACAGAAAAATATCTGAGACAGTGTCTTGATAGTGTTATTTCCCAGACATATGAGAATATGGAGATTATCTGTATAGATGATGGATCTACAGATGGATCTTATAAGATTTTGGATGAGTATGCGTCTCGTGATTTCAGGATAAAACTAAAACACAAATCAAATGGAGGACTCGTCAGTGCCAGAAAATTGGGTGTAGCCGAGGCAAAGGGAAAATATATTGGATTTGTGGATAGTGATGATTGGATCGATTCCAAAATGTATGAGAGGCTTTGTGGTGTTGCTTTGGAGTATGATTCCGATCTGGTGTCGTCCAGTTATTGGCAGGAGGGAGCATATTCTAATATCTCATATGATGCAGTAGAGACTGGGGTGTATGAAGGAATGAGGATGAATGACCTCAGAGAACATTCGATACTTGATATTAAAAAACATGACAAGGGTCTGAGTGGTTCTCTCTGTACTAAACTATTTCGGTCGTCAATTCTTAAGGAAATCATGCCAAAGATACCCATTGATATCAAAGTATCAGAGGACAAAGTTACGTCGCTGACATATCTGTTGGTATGCAATAAGGCTGTTATACTCGATGAAGCGTATTACCACTATCGCATAAATCAGGATTCAATGTTTCATGCAGATGATCCAAATTACCTATTGAATTATTATACAGTCTATCAGTATTTCAGAAGCCTGTATGGTCACAAGAATTTTACGGAGAGTATGAGAACTCAGGCGGAACTGTATATAGTTCAGTTTCTTATCAAGGGAATTAACACACAGATGGGGTTTTCTTTTAGGAATCTTATGTGGATCGATCCGGACTGGATTAAGGAGCCGGGATTAGGAAAAAGAGTGGCTATTTATGGTCGAGGGGAGCTTGGAAGGACATATGAGAAGCATATTGAGGCGAGTGGCGATAAGAGCTTCTGCGGATATGTAGATGATATTGCTGATTCAAATTGCGTAGATAAGGTGAAGTCATCGAGTGATTACGATAGCATCGTAATAGCCATTAAAAATGAAGAAGCTGCTATGAAGGCAAAGGATAAGCTGATAGGTGCGGGGATCGATAGAGAGAAAATATTCTGGTTCAGACAGGAAGAAATCTTCTGGAAGTATGTAGATGCCATGGGCATAGGAAGAGAGAATTGATAGTGAGTGAATTTAAGTACGAAGATCAATACCGACAGAAGTATAAGGATGCATCCCTGGAGGATATCATCATCTTTCGGAGCGGTCCTATGGCTGAAACCTACATACCGGGGATGGATTTTGACGACAATGCCAGAGCTCTTTTTGAGTACGCATTACAGGCTAAACTTGACAAAAAGTATCAGCTGGTGTGGATTGTAAAAGATCCTTCTGAATTTGAAGATAAATACCAGCGCTATAAAAAAGTCGTTTTCGTCTCATGGGAGGATGCGGATTCTGACGACACTTCTAAACGTGACAATTTCTTTTATTACCTTTGTCTTGCGAAATATCTCTTTATAACGGATTCTTACGGTTTCGCTCTTGGGTCCAGGCCGGATCAGGTTCGAGTTATGCTTTGGCATGGCTGTGGGTTTAAGACGAGGCTGGGTTTTAAGCCGAACGAACATAACTATGAATATATGACGGTGACGGGTGATGAATACGCAAGGACTTACGCTAAAGTTTTCGGGCTCCGTGATGACCAGATGCTTGTGACAGGGTATCCGAAGGTTGACTATATTTTCCATCCGGATAAAGACTGGCAGAAGAAGCTGGGGATTAAGCCTGCGGATAAGTATGTTTTCTGGCTTCCCACATTTAGAAATACGGGTAAGGCAGGACTCGAAAGGCACGATCATACAAAGCCTAAAGGGGAGACAGGTCTGCCAATGCTTGCTTCTCTTGAAGAGATGAAGAGGATAAATGATCTGTTGTCAGGGCAGAATGCAGTTATGATCATAAAGCTGCATCCGTTTCAGGACAGGAATCTGATATGTGATATGTCAAACTTTTCCAATATACAGCTTATAGAGAATGGAAGCCTTCTCAGTGCTGATATCCAGATAAATCAGATACTGGGTTATGCAGATGCAATGATAAGCGATTATTCATCTGTGGGAGTTGACTATCTCGTTCTTGACAGACCTGTAGGATTCACATTGGATGACGTTGAAAGCTATGGAAAGGAAAGGGGATTCTTCTGGCCGGATGTTAAGCCGCATTTGCCAGGGAAGGAACTTTATGACTTTAACGGGTTTTATCAATTCGTGAGGGATGTCCTGGAAGGCAAAGATCCGGGAGCAGAGAAGCGTCATTCAATCTGTGATGAGATGCAGAAGTATAAGGATGACCAGAATAGCGCACGAGTGTTCAAAGCACTCGGGATTGAGGTGTAGGAGATATGAAAACTGTCATAACCTATGGTACGTTTGATCTGTTTCATGAGGGACACTATAACATCCTGAAGCGTGCAAAGGAGCAGGGGGATTTTCTGATTGTAGGTGTAACAACTGAAGGTTATGATAATTCCAGGGGAAAGCTGAATATCGTTGAATCGCTTGAGGAACGTATAGAGCACGTTAAGGAATGCGGATTCGCCGATAAGGTCATCATTGAGGACCACATGGGGCAGAAGATAGAGGATATTCAGAAATATCACGTCGATACATTTGTTATCGGCTCCGATTGGCTTGGGAAGTTTGATTATCTGAAGGAGTATTGTGAGGTCGTCTATCTTGAGCGGACCAAGGGTGTGTCAAGCACGCTTAAGAGGGAAGAGGAATTTCAGCTTATCCGTATTGGCATAGTAGGCAGTGGCAGAATTGCAGGAAGATTTGTCAAAGAGGCCAGGTATGTAAGCGGAGTACATGTGGAGGGTATCTACAATCCACACATAGATAGTGCGGAGAGGTTTGCTAAAGAGCATGAACTTGATTTCTTTGATGACGATTACGAGAGATTTCTCGGAAAGGTTAATGCCGTATACATAGCGTCTCCACATCAGACCCACTATGAATATGCAAAGAAGGCTTTGGAGAGCGGGAAGAATGTTTTAATCGAAAAGCCGATGACTCTTAAAAAGAGTGAGGCGGAAGAGTTGTTTGCTTTGGCGAAGGACAGGGGATGCATCCTGATGGAAGCCATAAAGACAGCTTATGCTCCGGGATTTGTCAGGATGATAGGGATGGCCAAGAGTGGGATAATAGGCGATATCAAGGATGTGGAGGCCTGCTTTACCAAGCTTACCGGAGACAATACCCGAGAGTTGATGGATGTCGAGTATGGTGGTAGTTTTACTGAACTAGCAAGCTATACGCTGCTTCCTATCATTAAGCTCCTAGGAACTAATTACAAAGATATTCGATTCAGCTGTAACTATACAAAGAACGGTTTGGACGGATATACAAAGGCATATATTGAATATGGAGATGCGCAGGCAACTTCCAAAACCGGGCTGAAGGTTAAATCTGAAGGACAGTTGGTAATATCTGGGACATCCGGGTATATCAAGGTGGCCGCTCCGTGGTGGCTCACCAAGGAGTATGAGATTTGCTATGAGGATATTTCGTTGAATGAGAAGCAGTATTCTCAGTTCAAAGGAGATGGCCTACGCTATGAGATCAGCGATTTTGTGTCTGTAGTAAATGGATATGGGAATAACAATTTCAAGCTGACCAGGGAAGAATCTGTGGCTATAGCAGAGATTATGGAGAGGTTTCTGGGGGAGTGTAGGAGAGAGGAATGTGTACACACATGAAAACAATCCTCTTATGCGCCTCAACGCGCCCTGAAATGATAAAAATGGCTCCGCTGTATTTGGAGCTTAAAACCAGACCAATTGCGTATCCTTGGAGCTATTGATGTATTCATTCATCTGGGTTTGGAACTGGCGATCCCACCCTAGCCAGTGAGTTTCAACAAAAATTCATCAACAGTATAGACGGGAACGGCAACAGAGCAGAAGCGGTTTTTGTCACTTGTAATTATCCCGTCCATGCCGCTTCGGAGTGCTGTAGCGATCATAATGGCATCCTCATAGTCGTTGTTCTCAATGGCGACGGCATCCTTACAATCTATGCCAAG
>AUXO010171637.1_pt1 | contig 35133 bp, 61 predicted proteins | sample 768731 | NCBI WGS metagenome assembly AUXO01 (sample SAMN02715735, study PRJNA202380) | gut metagenome | biome: sheep rumen | host: Ovis aries | place: New Zealand: Palmerston North | reverse complement strand
TTTCTCATTTAAAATCTAACAGGCTCAATAATAATATTTGCATTTTTAATGCTAGGTGCTACAGTTTCAACTGCTGGTATTACACCACTTATAGCAGGTACACTGCCTATTGTTAAAGTTACATTTTCTTTAGGACATAAACTTATTCTTTTCTTAATTGTTATGTTAGTGTATTCTCCAACAACAACTGTTGCATTTGCACTAGCACCGACTACTCTTGACCCATTTTCTTTTAATGCTATTTCAACAGGACCAGCAGTTTCTCCACTTACATTACCCGTAAATGTAATGTCATAGACATTTGCTTGATTGCAATTACCACTCCCTAAAATAGTGTATTGGCTTGTACCTTCTGTATGATTTAGCCAACCTCTACAAGTGGCACTTCTTGTTCTTAATTCATCATTGGCAAATACAATATCACTTGTGTTTGTTTCTAATATTTGTATTGCATCATTTGTACTTTGTATCATCGTTTATCTTTCTCCTTTCAATTTGGTCGATTTTGACCTATTTAAAATAAAAGAGAATAGAACTATGCCTATTCTCTATGGTACCGACATTTGTGTCGGCACCCTTTAGCAAGTTCTCGTAATCGAGTTTGTAGTAATCTACTCTATGCTATTAAATAAATTGACTTGTTGTGTTGTATCCACACCCACAACCATTATTGTTGCAAGTGAAGATAGGTGTTCTTCCATATACTGGTGTGCTAGGTACAGGACAGTTAGCAAGTCTGTTGTATAATGCGTCTACTTCATTAGCAAATCCTTGTGAAATAAATGCGTTTTGAGCTGCTTGACTTGCTCTTAAATCAGCCATATCTAATTGTCTTTGAAGGTCAAGTATCTTTTCATTCTTAGCGTCTATCTTATCGTTGCATAATTGATCCAATATACGTTGAGTGTTTGCAGTTTGGTTGATTAATACATCTTTTAGTCCATCTGCTAATGCTGCTCTATCAGCACAATTTTCACTTAAAATAGTTGAGTTTAGATTTGCAGTTGCAAGTCTGTTATCGCAGCAGCATTGTGCTAATTGACTACCTAAAGTATTGAAACCTTGTAATGTAGAAATTTGTGAGTTAAATGCTTGATTCATATTTGCTATTTGTCTTGCATTTTCAGCTATTTCTGCACTAGAGAAACCACTATTTACGGCTTGTACTACATCTGCTGTGCTATTACACAACTGATTAGATATTCCGTAAACTCCATCTCTTACACCTTCGATTTGGTTGCTTAGATGTAATGTGTCGAAACCATTGTTAGTGTTGTTGTTTATTCCTTGTTGTCCTGTTAATAACCACGGAAATTCATACATCATTCCGTTGTTACCTCCAAAACCTCCAAACAAACCTCCATTTCCTAACATTCCTAGAGCAACAAGACCTATTATCCATTCGCCCATAGAACCTCCCCAACCATTGTTATTTCCATTTCCTGAAACATCAAATGTGGGGATAACTCCTTGTGATCCATTCATAGTTTTTTTTCTCCTTTCGTAATATTTTTCTATATCAAACACTATTTTTTAGTGTCGATACCTAATTGATTTTGTACTTCACTCAACACTTCTTTAGGAAAACCCATTTGCTGAGCTATACTATAATAATTTTGCATTTGTTGAGGTGTATAATTGCCTATTGTTTGTTTTAACAACCCCATATAATCACCTTGATTTTGGTTTACTTGACTTAGCATTTGAAACATTTGAGGGTTTCTCATTCTTAATTGGTTCATCAAGCTGTTTACTCTCATATCCATCGCTTGTTTCATTATGTTGTTGTTCATAAGTATTCATCTCCTTAATTTGACTATTTAATTGATATATTTGAGATTTTAAATCTTCAATAATTAAGTCTTTTTCATCTTTTGGTTTAATTTCTTTTAATTCAAAAGTTCTTATTTCTCCCTTTGCATTTTTTATCCATAATGTTGTGTAATTGTTATTAACAAAAGGTGTATCAGTAATTGCAAGTTCTCTTTGCACATCATCAACACTATTAACAACCTTTATTCCACTATTGTTTTGTGGAGCAAGTTGAAATGTTTGATTTATACTCGTAGGCTGTTGTTGAGTTTGTTGCATTTGAGAGTTTTTCATTCTTTCTTTCATTTGTTGTAAGTTATTTATTTCGTTGTCTATTTGTTCATACATACTTTGTTGACTTATCATATTGTTAAAAGGTCTTACATAAGGGTTATTATTTCCATACATTATCTATCAACTCCTAAATAAAAATGAAAAAGAGAAAATACTTTCAGTAACTTTTCAAATTGTGTTTTAAACAACTCTAATAAGTAGTATTTCCTCCTTTCCACCTTTATTAAACTACAAAAAAAGAAGCCATAAATTTCGGCTTCTTACCTTAAAAATGTCACTTTTTTGCATAAAAAAAGAAGGTAACTAAATTACCTTCATTATTTTTTTCTTAATCTTTTTTATTTCTCTATTTATAGTTGATTCACTACAACTCTCTAACATAGCCATTTTGGTAATAGAGTATTCTCTTAGCCTATACTCAAATATTCTTTCTTGCATTTCACTAAGATATATTTTTGACTTGATGTCTTCTACTTCTTGTTTTGTAAAATCAAATCGTAGCATTATTTCTTAACGTATTTCCCACAATTACGGCATTTTTTTACATATTCTACTTTTACTTTTTTTCTTGTTCTTCTAATTGCCTTTGCCATAATTTATCTCTCCATTATTACAACTATCACCAACACAAGCATTACCACCTTCACCTGTATCTGCAATCTCTTCGACTTCAACATAATCAGTAGTATTTATATAGTAAATAAATGCTCCTATCGTTGCAAACCACATACATAAAACCACAATTAAAGCAACAAATAACCTTTTGTTAGCTGCTTTGTAATCGTATAGAACTTCCATCGCCCAACTATGTTCTTTTACTTCATTCAATTCTTTTTTCAATTCTTCAACCTCTTCTCTCACTCTATCACACCTTTTTATTTCTTTGTTCTCTTATGATATATAGCAATATGATTATTAATTGCTTCTTCTATTTGCTCTTTAACTTCTTTGTCATAATTATCTAGTTTAGTTAATATTTTTTGTACATTTTTATCAAGTTGGTCTAATCTAAAGTTTATTAAAGACAAGTTGTTCTCTTTGCTATTTTGTACTGCTTTGTCTTTTCTATTCAAAGCAAAGTTGATAACTGTAATTACGACACTAATTATACTTATTGCTAAGGCAATTGTCAACTCCATATATTGTTACCTCCTTTGCTTAGTATTTTCCTATTTCACTTAGATTATATACTATTTTTTTATTTTTGTAAAATTACTTTGTTGTTTCTTCATTTTCTCGTATTTCTTTTTGTAAAATAAATATCTTAATTTTTGCCCATTATATTTTGCATAAATCATTTTTCTTTCAATTTTAAACAATTCGTTCATTTGTCTTTATTTATTTGAATTAATGCCATTAACACTATTCCAAATAATCCTCCTAATATGAAATTTAACATATTATTTCTCCTTTATACTGCAACATAATTAATATTGATTGCTGCACACTTATAAGTTCCAACATTATTATGGTCAACAACTATTGTTGTACCATCTGAGCCAAAATAACAATATCCTATTCCTTTAACATTCCAATCACTTGTTCCTAAACCACAAAACGTGAAATTACTTTGTTGTACTATAGGTTTATGTTTCAAAAGAAACACTGTTGAATTAAAATTGCCAAATGCGTTATTTGCAATAACATCTATTGTTCCAATATAGTGTTTTCCTATTCTTACAACGTTAAATCTTTGAATTGTAAAGCCACTACTTTCAGTTAAGAAATCTGCTTTATCTACAATATCATAGTTTCCAGTAGCATATTTTTGTGTTCCACTTGGTAAAGATGATACTTCTGTTTCACAATCCATTGTTATTTTTCCATAAACATCTGCATTTCTTAATTTATTAAAATTAATAATAGAACAAGTTGGACTATCTGAAGCGTTTACTGGTTTTATATAAACTTCTATTTTATTACTATTTGTCACAATTGCTACTAATCTACTACCTAAATTATAATTATCTGAAAAGGCTAAATATTTAAAACTTACAACAGAAATATCTGTACTTTGATTATTTTTATATACATATAATTCACATAAAGAGTGTTGAGTAGAATATTGTGTTCCACAAACATTAAACAAAACAGAAGAGCATTTCCAAAGTGCTGGCATTTCTAAAGAAAATAATCTTAAATATTTTGTGGTGTCAGGTGTTTCTTTTGTATATCCAAATGTGGCATTTCTTGCTACTTCTGTTGCATTCATTAATCCTTGCATAGTATTATTATAAGATATTAACATTGGTTCATTTGATACTGTTGCAGTTGGAAATATAGCAAAGTTAGGTTGCCCACTTGTTATCGTATAAGTAACTGTTCTAGTGTATATTTTATCTCTAACTATTACTTGTACATTATATGCTTTTTGATAGTTAAATAACTCTGTTGTACTTCCATTTGTTAATGTGTAATTTGATACTGTATATGTATTACCACTTATTGTAATGTTGCTTGATGGTACAGTGTATTCTGCACTATAAGAACTTGCAGTAGTTTCTTTATATCTCCATTTAATTGTTAATGTATTTGCAACTGTTCCAAAATTATCATTCCAATAGTTACCTGTAAATGAGTTTATTCTTACATTTGGCTCTGTTTGTAATATTCTTTTAATATTTGCATTTGTATCTGCAGTTAGTGTTACATAATCTTTAAATGTTACAGGAATTTGGCTAGTAGTTATATACGTTGTGTATCCTCTGCTATCTGTTGCTCCTGGATATATTTTTGATACGCTTACATTGTTTATTGTAAAAGTAGAAGTTACATTGCCACCAACTGTATTACTACTTAATACTACTTTATTTGTTCCACTATAATACCATAAGAATATTTTTTTAAGTGTTGAAGAACTACGACTATTTGCAGTTACTCTAATTGTTGCAGTAGTAACACCTTTTATAATAGTTGTATTATTTGCAAGACTTGATGTAGTACTATCCACAGACCAAGATACTGACGTTACTTGTGGGTTTACGTTGCTCTCTACTGCATTTGCAGTAAAGTTTAATGTTGATGAAGAACCTATTTGAGTACTACCACTATAAGTAGTTGTTGTTATAGTTCCTGTTCCATTTTTTGAATTTGGTATTTGAGCATACATATTACTTGCAAATTGACTTGTATTTATTACTTGGCTATCTCCTACATTTGTATAAGTCTTTGTATAACTCCCAAAAGTTAAAACTACTGTATGTGTAAATGATGTACTTTTTCTATTTGTATTTAATGTTATAGAACTTCCTATATTGAAGTTAGTATTTGACAATGATGGTGTACTTGCTCTTGGTATTGTTGGAAGTCCTGTTAGATTTCCACTTACACTTGCATCACCTAACGTCCACGGAGTATCAATTAAAGCACTATATGCAGTACTTGGGAATGTTCCATCACTATTATGTGTTACTGTGACTGATTTAGTTCCTATCAATAATGACGCATTTTTCCCTATTGAAGTAAATGTCCCGACACTTGAATTATTAATATAACCAGTTGAAGTTGCACCACTTCCACTATATCCATCTAAACTTTGCATATATAAAGAATAAGTTATAGTTGTTTGATTATTTGCTACGCTTTGAGTGTAATCATAATATAGATTTAATTTAAAGTGCGTTCCATTTCTTCCATTAAAGTTAGCACTATTTAATAATGTTGCCATTTATATCACCTACCCTAAATAGAAGAACCCTATTCCAGTTCCATATGTGCTATCTGTTATCTGTTCTATTCTCCAATTTGAAAGACCTAAATATCTTGTTAAATATAGATTTGCTACTCTAACAAGTGCCTCTTGTTGTATGCTATCATATCCTGCAAATAACAACTCTGCTGTTGAACTTCCACTTGTATCATTTACTGTTATTCCTGTTTGATTTACTGTACTTGAAGTATTTGCTCCACTTTTTTCATAGTGCATACCATCTTCATCAAATGTTGCACTTGTTGTTTTTACATAAGATACTTCTGTTCCATCTGCTGCTACACCACTTGCTATTTGTTGTATCTCTGTTTTTGTATATGTATTTGTTTGAATTTGCCTTACTAATTCTTGTAATGCAGTTATATCATCTGTACTTGCTATATCATCAAATTTTGCAAGTAATTCTTGATAGTTGTTATCTACCTGATTTTCAACTTGACTTACTGTAGAAGATATTTCTTCGGTATTAACTTCTAGTTCTGACACTTTTTGTCCTTGCTCTCCTACTTCTTCTGTCAAAATATTAACTCTACCTTCTACGTTATTAACTGTTGTTTGAACTCTTCTTACAATTTGTTCTTCTGTACCACCTACAACATTTGTTGTTACTTCTTGCTGTTTTGTTGGTATTTTTGTTTCTACTTTTGACATTATAGTCATTTCATAAGTAATTGTATTATTGTTTAATGTTTCGTATGTTGCTTCCCCTAATGTATATGCAATATGATCCCAAGAATCTAAACTAATGTCTCCATAGTTTTCACATTTTAGAGACCATATTACTGTTCCTTCTATTGAATTGTATATGTTTTCGACAACTGTTTCGTCTACAACAAAAGGGTTTTCTTGCCTTATGTATAGTGTATTAGATGTATCATCTCCAAAAGTAAAGTTCCTAATTGCGTCAAAGTAAACAACTTTTGAAACTTCAAACTTTTCTCCTAATTCCCAAGATTTACTCCTTAAAGCATTAATTGTTACTGCAGGAGGAGATTTTAAAGGAACTAAAGTTAATTCTCCATTTCTATTCATTTTTGCGTTGCAGCCTTTTAATTCTGCAATATAACTTATCCATCTTTTACCACTTATAGTATTGTCGTAAGTTCCAATTTCGACATCTCCGTTTATAGTTGGATAATCTCCTAATGTAATACCGTAATGGTTGCATATCCAAATTAATAAGTTATCTATTGTTATTTTATCATCTACTAAAGCTGACGAATAATCTAAATTTGTTGCAAATTTTATTGCATAGTCTAAACAATCTATTTTGGAACTTTTGTAATAATCTTCTGGTGATTCATCTATTATGTACTTCCCTATTGGTACTTCAACCCAATTACCTTCTACATACTGGCTTATATATAGTTCTACATTTGTTCCACTTTCGGTATTAATGCCGTCTAGATTTTTAAATTGTATTGTTAATTTTTGAGATATAAACGTTCCTATATAAAATGTCTCTTTGTCTCCATCAACAATTGGGGAAGAAATAGTGATAGAAGAAATTTGAGACACAGGTATTGTTTCTTCTCCAATTATTAATCTGCATCTATATAAAGAACTACCTGAATAGCATCTTTCTCTAAATGCTTGATTTACGTTATATGCCACTTTCTATCACTACTCCTCTACAAAGGTTACAGTAAATGCTTCCTCTATTGTTCTCCAATTATTATCACTATCTCTTACAACTCTGAATGTGTTGAATTGTTTGTCACTAGCATACACTTTATGTACACTTCTTTGTAATGTTTTTTTATCTATTAGTTCTATATATACCCATTCATTACTAATTGCATTAAGTATAAATGCTAAATCGTTATCGCTTAATACTGAATATCCTACTTCTATATCATAAACATCGTGTCTTACTCTATTTCTATGAGTATATCCTTGCAAATCCGTAAATGGATCTTTATCTACATCGTGTAATGTTATACCAATAGAGGATGGAGTAGGAAAGTTTTGTAAAGTATTTGCTGTATTTCCAAGCCTTATGTAATTTTCGTATTTTGCATAATTAATTACTTCCATTTTATCCCTCCTACTTTATTATAACCCATATTGTCTATTTCTCGAAATTTGTTTAAATTTTATAAAATCTAACATTCCTTCTGTGTCACCTTGTGCAATTATATTTACGTTTGTATCTTTATTTACAGCAGACATTCCTCTTGCTACTGCAATTGTCATTTGGTCTAGTATTTGGTCGTTATTCATTACTGCTGTCGAACTACCTATTTTACCTACTAATTCAGGGCCTTTTTCTCTTGCCATAAATAACTCACCTTGTGATGGGAAACCTCCATTTGCATAGGCTTTCATTGGTCTCCATATTCCACTTGAATATAAACCTCCTGTTGCTTTAGTAGCAACACTATATCTAGTATTTGAAAAATTATCTAAAGTTTTTTTAGCTCCACTTGTATCTACAGTTAGTCTAGCATTAATTTTCATACCATTATAGAGGTCTCTAAAGTCCTTTAATTCTAACTTTGCCTTCTTATCATCTACTGTTGCTTCATAAGCTACACTATATTTTTTCTCTGTAGGTTTGGTATAAGCAGCAATTATTTCTTCTGCCGTTTTATTAGATAACTCTGCTGTTTCTTTTTGAGCTTCTTCAAGTGTTTTACCCTGATAAGTTGTAAATTCTTTTGTTAATCTTTCAATCTCTTCGGTATTACCCTCAGCCATTGCACGTTGTAAATCATCCCATCTTTTAACTACTTCTTGGTTATCTTCATATTCTTTACCTAATTCTTCAACCTTTTTCTTATGATTTTCTGTTTCTGTAGTTATTCTACCATAAGCTATTTCTGCAGCTCTAGATCCTTCTCCATACTTGTCTACCATATTTTTATAATTTTCTGCTAGTTCTTGTATCTTCTTTTTGTAACGTTCGTTTTCTTCTGTTACACTTCTTGTATATTCTTTTGTTTTCTTAACCGATTCATTATATTCATCTTGGAACGCATTTTGGATAGCTTCTGCTTTTTTAATTGCTATTAATTTATTAATTTCTGTTTGTAAGTTTTTAGTACTTCCTACTTCTTCACCATTTTTTGTTATTTTTCCATCTTGCATTTCTAAATTAAGACCATAGGCTTTATTTAAGTCATTAATTATTTGTTGTACTAATTCTTCGTTTCCTTCTATAACTTTTCCATTTGCATCAACTAATTCACCTAGTTTATCGACTTTTGATTGAAGAGTTGCTTGTTCATCTAAACTTGTTATTAAATTATTTCTAGTACTTTCATCAAGATTAGCAATGCTTTCTCCATAAAGGTCGGTTAATCTTTTTGCTTCACTTACTTTTTCATTGTAATCTAAGAATCCCCATACTAAAGAAGCTAAACCTCCAACAACTCCTCCAATAATTGCTGCTTGTGGTCCTAATGTTTGCCCTAATAAAGCAAAGCCTGCTATCGCTCCACCTAAAGCTCCTGTTGCAGTTCCTCCAAGAAGTTCTAATACTCCTAAAACTTTATTACCACTTTCAAATATCTGTTCAAATCCTGCACTAACTCCTGATTTTCCTAAATCTATTGATAGAAAAGCCATTAATGAAATTTTAAGTTTATCCATAACTCCTAATTGCTGTCTCCATAAGTCTAAACTCATCATAAGAGTTACTTTGTTTCCCCAGCCACCAATTATTGCTTTACCTAATTTTGTAAAAGGGTTTATTAAGTTTTTAATAGTTTTTGCTAAGCCTGAATTACCAAGTGTTGTAATAAGTGTTTTACCTATAGACCAAATGCTTTTAAATGTTTTTACAATTCCTATTCCTACTAATAGTTTTCCAGCTGCATTTAGTTTCATAAAACTTCCCCACATATTAGAAAGAGTTTTACCTATTCCTTGATATTCCCAACTTATATTACCTGTTAATGGATCTATTACTTTAGTGAAACCAAGCCAGTCCATAATGGAATCTCTTATTTCTGTTGCTTTGTTACTTATTTTATCTAAATGAAGGTCGTATTCTCCTAATTTTTCAAGTAAAGTAGTATCTATGCCTCCTAAGCCACCTACTCCACCTCCACTTATAGAGCCTCCTCCACCACTTGTTCCTGTTGTTGGTGTTTTTATTACATTTAATTTATCAAAACCTCTTAAACTCTTTTGAGCCTCTTTTGCTGCTTTTCCAGCACTTGCTGCACTATCTCCTATATCGTCAAAACCTGTTGCTACATCGCCTAAATCTATTGCTACAGTGCCAAATTCATCTGCAAAAGACGAAGCATCTATTCCAAATAACGATAACAATGAAGACAATAAAACATTAACTGCCATCATCACTCCGTTTATTAGAGGTAATATTGTTTTAAGAATAGGTATTAAAAAGCCACCTAATAGCCTTCCTGTTTCACTAATTTGACTTTTAAATATTTCGTATTGATTTGCGACACTATTTCAATTTTGTTAATCTATATATTGCTATATAGTTCAGACTATATCTTAACCTTCACCATTATGTGTTAAGGTTGTTAGCACTTCGAGAAGTTCTAATCTCTTCCCTACTCTACTCACTACATATTAATATGTGTTTTCGATAGTCGTTGCACTTTCCTTTTTTCCCTTAAAGGCTTAGCACAGGATAGTCTTACTTTTCTTCACGTTCCCAATAAAAACCATTATATTTTTTGTTCTTGTAAAGTCGCAAGATTTCCCCTGTTAGCAAAAGTATTAATAAGCCATTTCCTGCTTAAATAACATAGTTATTACTTTTACACCGTTTTTGAATACGTTCACTAACTTTTTATAAAAATGATTTCTCATTTTGACAGCTATTTTGTCAACCGTCCTTGCCATATCTCCGTTTGCAGAAGACATCTGATTTGCCATTGTAATATACATTAAAATAGATTTTTCTGCTCTTGTCATTGAAGATACTGTTTTATCTATTCCTAGATTTAATGCTTGCTGTTGCATACCTGCTATTGTTACATCTATACCATAAGCTCTTACTGCTCTTGTATTACCAGCCATTGCAGAAGCATATCTTCCCATAACTTTATCTAGAGAATCACCTGTTATTGATTTAGTATCTATTGACAATTTAAGCAAGTTTTCTGCTAATCTATTTGCTATTTTATCGTCCATATCTAGAGCATTACCAAATTGCCTAAATACTGCTAATTGTCTTGTTAAACCTGCAGGGTCATATCCTACTGTCTTTTCTAGTGTATCTAGTAGTTTTAAACCACTTTCACTAGAGTTGTTGTATGCTTGGTCTAAAAAGTTTAAGTTTTCTATATATTCTGCTTGCTTAGATGAAGCTTTTGATAATGAACTTACTGTATTATTTATCGTTCCTAGCCATCCTGCTATTGCAGACTTTTTAAAAATGTTTTCTGCAGTTTTAAATAAGTCTCTAGTTCTATTTAAGTTTTTAGATATTTTAACAAGAGATGGAGGTGTTTTTTCTATTTCTTTGTTTAAATTGCCCCAAGCCTTTGCTGCTTCTTCTGCTCCAGTTTCTACTAAAACACCTATCTTTTTATTTGCCATATTTTTCTCCTTTCTATACTAGTCTTGCCCAATTGTTAAATTCTTCTTGAACTAGTATATTTTTTTCTTGTTTTGTTAATTGTTTCTTTTCTTCTTTTGGCTCTTCTGTTGTTTTGTACATTTCATCGTAACTAGGATATTCAATTTGAGCATTTTTGCCAAAAGTTTTTATTATTGCAATTTGAGTACCTAAACTTTGCGAATTTCCATTAAGCCACGCATTGTATTTCATATTTTCTGCTTCGTACTCTCTTTTCTTTAAATAAAAAGTTCGATATGCCCAATACAATTGGGGATCATTTTCCCAAAAGTCTGTACTAGACATACCGAACATTATAGCACTTGGAAATAACTCATTAAAATAGAACTCTGTCAAGCTACTATATTCAGTTTCATTACTTTCTTCTATTCCGTTGGTCTTAGTGCTGCCAATTTTTTTACGTTTGTATTCTCTACTCTATTACGATTTGCATCATTTACCATTTGGTCTTCTAACCTAGTAACTTGGTCTTGTGTATATATTTCACAAGCTCTTTCAAAAAGTTCACTTGCTTTGCTGTAAGGCAATTTGTGATTTGTTCTAAGTAAGATCCAAAATAGTTTTTTATAACTTTCTAACGCATCTTTTTCCGAAGCTGTTAATTTTTCTACATCTTCAAATGGATCAGTTTCATCGTTAATTTCTACTTCTTCTTCGTTAATCTTGTTGTATATTTCTTGCATTTCATCTAACTTAGATAGTTCCTTTTTGCTGTATTTTTCCCAAGCAAGAATACCTACTCTATTTAGAAATAAAGTATATTCTACTCCATCAATTTCAATTGTTTCTTGACTAAATTCTTTCATTTTATTATCTCCTTATTCTTTACTTATTTTTATTATGGTGTTACTGCTGCTTCTACTGTTACTGCAATAGTTCTGTATGAAGTTGCTTCTCCAGTAGCACTTGTTGCAAGTCTTATTAATGTATTACCTGCTGCTACACCGGTAATTGTTAATGTTCCATTGTTATAAGTTGCTGTTGCAATTGTATTAGCGTCAGTAGTTGCTGTTACTGTTGCTCCTAAAGAAGTTTCAATTGTCATAACTTTGCTTTCAGTACCAACTAAAGTTATATCTTCAAGTGGTGTAGTTATAATTGCTGTATTCTTTACTAAATCTCTAATATCTGTGATTGGTTGTTCATCAGCATCAGAAACTGTAATATACATTTCACCTTGTTCAATTCCGTTTACTTCTACTCCAGTTCTTCCGTAAACCATTGTACCATTAAACTTTTCACCTGTTTTATCTGCGTTCATTTCCATAAATGATAGATGTCTTCCATAGAATTTACTTAATTGAATTAAGTTGTCTCTATGATAATTGAAAGTGTAAGTTTTTTGGTCGTTTGTTTGTAGTCCTTCTACTTGTGTAACTGCATTATCTGTTAAAACAGTTTTTTCAACTGTAGCTGGAGCTGTTCTTGTTGCTGGTAAGTTTGATGTAGGTATTAATAACATATACTTTCCATCAGTATCTTGTACCATTAAACAAGCTCCTTTTGATAAAATACCTTTATCTGTATAATATCTTGTCATTTTTATTCCTCCTATCTAAAAATATAAACTATTATTCCAACTTGCAAGATTTCCTGTAAATATTATTTCTTGCCTAAACACTGATTTATCAAGATTATCAGTTCGCCTACTGCTACTTCTATCAAAACCTATCATATTAAAAAAGTGATATGTTAATTCTTTTAATTCATTCATAACTTGAAGTTCTTGATATTTAACACCATCTACTATAACAGGTTTAACATATATACTTACTCTATATGTTAATCTTGAAACATATTCAGTTCTATCTGTAGTTTTACCACTAATGTTGTCTGAGTTATTTATTTCTGCCATTACTATTGTAGGAAATTTTGTCGATGATTTGGGTGTCATAGGAACTATTAGCATATCCTTAAACTTTGACTTTTCTAGCATATACTTTTTATATTCTAAAAATAAATCTGTTTCTATCATAAGCTACCTCCTATTAAATTAATGAAATAATCATTTACCCATTTATCTATATTTTTTTCAATTTCTTCTTTTAATTGAAAGTAAATATATTTTCCTTCTTGCCCCATCGTATGCACAGCGTGAGTTCCATTTTTCCATTCCCAGCCTTCTCTATAATCTCTTTTGGGGTTAGCCATATATTCCCATTCATCTCCTGTATTTTTAGAACTTTCTGCTCCTACAAGCCCAGTTCCATACTCTACAAGTTCTGCAAGAGAAAGTTCGATAGGATAAAATTGCTTAGCATAGTCTGAAAAGAACGTGTCAGAACTTGGTATATCTATTGTAGAATCATTGTACAAATATATATAACCCTTTCCTATTTCGTCTTGGCAACCTTCCAAGTATTCTCCTGCTCTTTCGATTTCAGAAACGTTTTCCTTTTCTATAATCAAAGTAAGAAGTTCTCGACATTTATCTAAAAGGTATTTATGAAAATCATCACTAGAAAATGCTTTTTCAATCTTTTCTAGAGTTTTTATATAATTCTTAATACCTTCCTCAGACAATTCTATTGTATATATTGTATTATTCATTATTTATTTTGTTATCTTTTACAAGTGGTTTATTTTCTTTTACTAATTCCCATCCTATCATTAAATAGTTAGAAACTAGGTTTTCAGGTACTTCTTTTTCAATTATTTTACCTTCAACATTTCTTGTTTTAATTTTTACGTTTTTCATAGTTTCCTCCTTATTTTTGTTCGTTTACTAACTTAGATATATACACTCTTATAGATGTATTTTGGTTTCTAACACCTACTATTTTATAGTCTGCATTATCACCATTTGTTAGTTCACCATCAGGAGTGCTATTTATATAAACTAAGTCAAATTCTTTAAATTTGCCTTTATATTTTTTCATTTCAGTTATTGATATTACTTTTGTACTACTTACTTTTTCCCCAAACTCCATTATGTCGCTTGTTTCACTAAGTGTTTGTACATTAAGAAAATACTTTTGAGGCTCTTCATAAATAGGTATTTGATTGCCATTTTCATCGAAATCTTCTCCCAACTTCTTAGCAATCCATATTTTTGATTTAACTTTATGTATTGGTTGACTATTAACGTTATACATTAAGCACCATCTTCTTCCTCTTCTTCCTCTTCTTCATCTTTTTGTATTCTTTTAGGAACACCAACGTGAGAATTAATCTTATTCATTAAAGAATTTGATAACCCATCACTTAACTTAGACCAAGATAAAGAGTTTTCTGAATAGTTTGTAATACCTTGTTTATCTGCCATATTATATAGTTCTACGCAACATCTTAACTGCCAGTTATAATATGCTCTTGGTACTAGCACATCTGTGAAATCATCAATAAAAGGGTATAATGTTTCAAGCAGAATATTTTTACTATCTTCTAGCAAGTCGTTAAGAACTATTCCATAATTCTCTTCCGTTTCAAAAATGTCCTCATCGTAAGGTATTTTTGTTTTTAACTTTTCTAGTTGTTCTTGTAATTCTTCTTCTGTCATTCATTACACCCTCTTTTTTGATTATTTTTTCTTAACTGGTTTTGCTTCATCAGGTTGAGTTTCAGGAACTTCATCTTCCTTTTTTTCTTCTCCCTCTACAGGTTGAGTTTCAGGAACTTTTTTAAGTTCTTCATTCTCTAGTTCTAATTCAGCAATTTTATTTTTTAGTTCTTCTATTTGAGAAACTAATTTTTCATTTTCTTCTCTTAAAGCTTTTACTTCTTCGCTTTCGTTCTTTTGTTTTTCTAGTTTAAGTTTTGCTTGTTCAATCATATATCTGACATTTAATCTTCTTACTAGTTCATCGTAGGTATATTTACGTTGCCCATCGACTTCAATGAAGTCATTTTCATCAACTTTCATTTGACCTTCAATTCCAAAAGTAACTTTATAAGCTTTATCTCCTCTTACTTGGTATCCTTTTCCATCTACTATTAGGTACATAATATACCTCCTATCCGTTTGATATTAATGCTGCAATATAAACATTTTTAGGATTATATACAAGTTCCCAGTTTTCAGGATTTGCTAATTGTGCATCTGTTGGAGATACTGGTAAGTTAGACATTGAGAAACTAAATCCATAAGGATGAATTGTTTGTCTATAACGAGTGTATAGTTTATCTATTCCACCTTTTTTAGCTGGATCTCTTGTTATTTCACTAGGTTTATCTACTGGAGCATCTGCAGTTCCTAAAGATCCTCTTCCTAATACATAAGTTATATAAGCCTGTGCTGCTTCTTCTGTTCCGTGTGGAAGTTTAGTTCCCTCATCACAAATTAATACTAATAAGTTTCCATTTCTTCCAACTCTAACATCTCTTTCTTGTCCGTTAGCATCGTTGTATTTGAAATATTCAAGTACATTAAATTGAGATAATCTATTAGCAACATCTGAGTGCATAATTGCTAAAGCATAATCATCAGCAGCATCTCCATTAGCTTGAACTGCTAAGTCTCTTAATGTAGTTAAACCAATTTTATTGTCATCTGTAACAGTTGATGTTGTAGAATTAATCATTTTAAAATGTTTCATCCATTCTTCATTAGTTGGATCACAATATAATACTGCTCTTAAAATACTAACTAATCTTGCTTGAACTTTCTTAGATTTCCATTTTTGAACTCTATTTAGAATGTTACGCATTGGATCAGCAGTTGTAAAATCTTTTACAAAAGTAACAGCTTGCCATTCTTTTGCTCTTCCCCAAACAACACCTTGTTGAATTCCACTATCATTTGGTTGGTCGTCAGGTATATCTGTTGCTCCATCATAGTTTACTTCGTCACCACTAATATCTGTATAGAATGGTAATGAATAATAATTTCCTCCATTTGAGATTAAATTTGCTATAAGGCTGTCTTCAACCATAGCTCCACTTTCTAACAATACTGTAGATGTAGGATCTTTTTCACTCATCCAAGCATTGTTGAAAATATCTTCATCATAGTAAAATGCTAAAGCATTACTAATTGTTTTTGCCATTTTTCTTTCCTCCTATTTTTTATTCGTATAATTCTTTCCATTTTTCAGGATTTTCATCCTTCCAATGTTTTTGCTCTGTCATTGACATTTTTTGTAATTTTTCTTTTGTCATAACATCGCTTTCTTGTGGAACATTTGTCGGATTAGGTTTTACATCAATGTTAGATATTTTTTCTTGCACTTGTTTTGTAGTATTTGCAATAATTGTATCTAATCTTGACTTAAACAAATTAGCTCCATTAATTGAAGAAGTCTCATCTTCTGATACAAAACTATTAATTATGTCATCTTCAATGTCATAACCTGCTAAAATCTCTTTAACCTTAGCCTTGTTATATATTTTCTTTGAATTTGCTAAATTTAGTTCTGTTTCTCTCTTCATTTGTTCGAACTTTTCTTGTTCAGTCATATTTGCTTTTTTAATGTCATCTAATTGTTTTTGTAAGGCTGCATTAGTAGCTTCAACTTGATTTTTGCTTTCAAGTTGTTTACTTAATTTACTAATCTCACTATTTTGCTCGTGATACATATTAAGTAAATCAGTTACTTGCTCCTCACTATAACCTTTTGCCAATAAATCTTCTCTTTTCACTTTCCTTCACTCTCCTCAATACGGTGGTTTACGAACTCCACTAAAACACAAAAGAGTTAATTGATACTACAATAAGTATCATTGAATAGAAATGCTACCAATGTAGTCCTTTATACTTGGACTTCGAGCATATTTAATCATAGTCCCTTACCCTATGAACATTTCTACTCAATGAGGCTTACTCTAGCCTCATCCATTATTTGCCTTGCAAGTCATTTTGTGTGGCTCTTGTAAGGTCATTGTTCTGCTTATTTATTTTATATTCACTTGGAGTTTGATTATCTCCAACTGATTGCGAATTTGTTTTATTTTGTTGGCTTTGTTGCGCTCCAAATAGCTTGTTTTGCATTTCTGTAACTGCATTTGGATCTCCAAATAGATTTACAATGCTATTAGCAATTCCTCTTGGAATATCACAAGCATATAAGTTCATTAGTCCTTGTGTCTTAACAAGTAAATTTTCACTCATTTCTCTTTGGAACTTATTATCTATATCGCAAGCCAATAATTCTTTAATTTCACTTTTATCTGTTCCTCTACATATTTTAAGAATAACTTCAAGAGATTGCATATCGCATACTCCAAACATAGTTGTATCTCCTTCGGAACGAATACCTGCATCTGTATATCCTTGTCCTGTAAGTTTTGCTTGCCCTGTGTCACCAAATGTAACACTACCATTCTCACTAGACATAGGAACTCCTAATATTTGATGTAATGCAGTCAAAAGCCTATTGTAATATGTTTGAGTATCTGTTGCATTTAATCTTCCTTGTAACAAGTCTACACTTGCTTTCTTGTTTTCAGTAGAGTTAATACATACTGCTCCTAAAGACTTAATATCACTTAAATCTTCTTCCGTTACTGTTGCATTAGTAAACACCAATATAGCATTTACGAATTGTTCCATATCATCTTTATCAAGTGATTCTAGATAGTTTATATCGTCAAATAAGTCTTTTCCTATCTCAATCATTGAAATTCTTTTTTTGTTTAAATAGTACTCTGTAATTATGTGTTCTCCCCAAAGCAATTGTATTGGTTCTCCCACTCTTTTTAAAGTACCACTTATCGTACTATATGTTATAACAGCATCTCGTAAATAAACTGTGTATTCTTCGTAAGGAACTGGTTCTGTAACTGTGTTACCTCTATCGTCTGTTATTGCTTGGTAATCCATCATATCAGTTTCAATATAAGCAAATAACTGCTCGTTACCTAACTTACTTGAATAAACAACTTCTGTGTCCTCAGGATTACAATTTATTATCTCAAAAGGCGATTTCCCTTTTTCAAACTTTTTATTCTTATTAACATATCTAAAACCTCTTCCACAAACTAAAGCGTCTTGATATATCTCCATATCTTTTGCTTTCTTTTGAGCATATCTTGCATATTGGTTCAATATAGATATTTCTTTGCTTTCAGCATTGTTAAGTTGAACATACTGAATAGGTTTACCTAAAAGATATGATTTTTTGAAGTCTACAAAAGCCCATACCCAATTCTCTGTTGATTTGTTGTTTATTTCCTCTCGAGTAAACTTTTCTTTGTTCTTTATGTCTTGGTCTCCATACAAATAACCCTTTAAATACAAAGTTTCCTCTTTATTTTGTTGGTGTAATGCTTCTGCTTGCCCAAGAATTTTTATAATAATATTGTCTAATTCATTGTATTTTTTCTGACTAAGTAATGCTAATAGTTCATCTTCTTCAAAATTTGCTAAAATAGTTTGCCTTCCAAAAGTTTTCATTACATCACCTAACCTTGATTTAATAATACATTTGTTTTATTTTTTTGTCAAATTTTTGTTAAAAAGGTCTCTTTAAGACAGTAATTCGCTGTGGTTTGCTACCTTCTTCTATTATTTCACTTGCAAACATAGCTTCTGAGTCTGGAGCGTCGTCGTTTATGTTTCTTCCACTTGCATTGTATAGTGTCATATTATCCATAAATAACCCCATATCGCTCTTTAAAGGGTATAATTCACGCACAGGATATAGAATTTTTCTTCTTATTACGCTTTTTTCCATATCAATTCTTGTTTCTTTAGGAATTGTATTATATTTTTCTCTTATTTCACAATAGTATATCTGATATTGGTCTAAAATTTGCTCTAAGTTTTGTTTCAATTCACTTGTAACGTTACTTTCAATTATCAATAGTACAATATGATGCTCTATTATCTTGTTTACAACGTCTAAATACAGGTCTTTTGTCGCTTTTTTTGTGAAAATACAATCTACAAGAGGGAAATCGTAACTTCCATCTTCTGTTAGTATTTTTCTATGTATAGGCATTGCAAAAAAGTCCTTACCACTCTTTCTAGTTGCGTCTATTACAGAATATGCCCCTGCTTCATATTCTTGCTTTTTAGGTAATTCCCTATATGTTCTTAGTACTTTGTAGCTAAATTCAAGGCTTTCAGGATCTACTGGTCTTTGTTGAAAGTTAGTTTCAAACAAATACTCGTCCATAGCTTCTTTTTCTTTTAATATTTCTTGCGTTGTTCTTAATTCAGGGCAAGTAGATAGCCCTGTTTCATAATCTAATGCAGGTACTTGAATAATAACAACACTTCCATCTTGACTTACTCTTGTAAATTTATACATTGAATCAGGAACAAAAACGTGGTCTCTCTCTTCTAAGTCTATTATTTGTGCAATAAAGTCTCCACTAGCCCATAAAGTTCCTGTTACTACTATTCTAGGCTCTTTATTTTGTACAAAACGTTTTCTCCATACTGTTAAAAACCTATTGAAGAATAATTCGTTTGTGCTTTGATTCATTGCTTCCTTGTAATCTGCGTATAAGTCGTCTATATGTATTCTTTGACTTGCTCTTATACCTACTACGTTAGAGTTAACTGTATTAGCGTAGTAAGATGCAACAAGTTTGCAATCTCTTAGTTTCCAGTTGTCTTCTGTTTCTTTTAAAAAGTATTTTTTGTCTTCTTCTGTGTATTTCATCTTTAAGAATACATTCCCAAACGCTTCACTTTTTATTTCGTTGATAACAGTCCTACTACCACCTCTTACTACATCTACATTTGAACATAAAGATAGTATTGTTCCTGTTGGATCACGTCCAAAAGCCCACGCTTCACTTATCTTTTCAGGAAATGTTTTACCGTAACCTGACGGCATATTGCATACAACTAATCTTACTTTGCTTTCAGGGTTAACTAATTCTTGAAGATAATGTATATAACCTTGCATAATCGCAATTCTAGGTAGATAAAACTTGTCTGTTTCATCCCACTCTCTATACACCATATAATGCTCTAAAGATGAATATGCAGACATTCTATACGCATTTCGCATATATTGCTGATAGTTCCCTTTATATGTGTCTGTTCTATCTATATCGAACATCTTCTTGATAATAGGTAAATAACTAATTCTTGCTAGTTTGCTGCACTTTTCAGGCTCTTGTTTGTAATATTCTGTTAGCATTTCGTCTAAATCTTGTAACATTTCTTGTAAATCGACAAAAGATATTTTTTTTAGAGTGCTTTTAAAGTTTTGAGTAATAGCAAAAATATATTTTCTTATGTAATAGACTAAATCTTTTTCTTCTTGCATCTAATCTACTCCTTTTTTTTACCTTTTTTGCTTGTTCCTAGCAGTAAATCTTGGTATTTTTCAAGTTTTTCGTCGTATTTTGCTTGATTTATTACCCCTTTTAAGTTGACATTTACGTTAGGAGCTTTCTTTTCTGTTACTTCGTTTATGCTTTTTAGCTTAAACATTGTACTTTTCTCGCTTGCTTGCCCTAATTGTGACAAAAATAGATTGTCGTCGTTTATTTCGTCGTATATTCTGTCTATTGTTTTCTTCATTTCTAGGTTTGCCGTCTCTCTATATTGCTTTAAAACCTCTACTGTTATACCTATTAACTTGCAAAATGTAGGTAAACTCGTTGGAAATGTACCTATTTTGTCGTTTACTTCTATTACAAGGTCTCTATATAGTTCGTAAAACTCGTTAACCTGCTCGCTTGTATATAAAAGTACCCCTTCTTTTGGTGTATAAAGTCTTTTGAAAAACTTTTCAGATACAACAATAGGGTTATAGTCAACATAAGTGCCTATTGGGTTCCCATTTCTATCGTATTTTGTCTTTTCGTGTGATTCTGCGTACTCTATTATTCCTTCTATTCGTTCTTTTTTAATTTTTTCTAATTCTTTCTGCATCTTATCCTCTTCTTTCACTTCTAATTTACCTTTTAACGCATTTTTTGTCAATTTTTTGCCTTATATCCTTTTTTAATATATAATATACTTAGGAGGAAAAGAATAATGAAATTTACTATTTATGGTAACCCCATAACTAAGAAGAATCACGGAAGAATAGTTCAAAAAAGACTACCTAGCGGAAAATCTTTACCCTTTGTACTTCCTAGTGAGGCTTATGTTAAATATGAGAGAGAATCTAAGCAATATATCCCTAAAACAAACACTATAAACTACCCAATAATTCTTAAATGCAACTACTTTATGGAAACTAAAAGAAAATGTGACCTAGTTAACCTATTACAAGCCACTTGTGATGTATTAGTTAAGTACAAAGTATTAGAAGATGACAATTATACTATTATTTCTTCTTTTGACGGTTCTAGTGTTGATTACGACAAAAATAACCCAAGAGTTGAAATTGAAATAATCAAAAAAGAGACAAATTAATGTCTCTTTTCTTTTGCTACTCGTCACATAGCAGTTAAAGTTGAGTATTTTAGTGCCTTCTAGCAATTATAAGCACCATTGAATAGATATAAAGGCTTTTTGTACCTAGATATAGCAAATCTTCCTTCATCTAGCATACTTGAATGTCCTAGTCGTTTGCAAACTTACATTCCTTCAATAAGAGTACAAATCTATACTTGCAAGATATAATTTATACTGCACCGTTTCAATTTCTCATCATACCCATTTTATATATCTACTCAATGCTACTCACAAAGAGTAACACTCTATTCATATCTACTAACATAACAACCTATACTTGTTATCTTTTCAATACTTTCGATAGACGACTTCGTTATAGGATCTAGGTATTAGTCGTTCTCCCTACTTAAACCAGGACACTACCTTACATAATATCCCTGCAAACTAGATTTATTAGTTTTCCATAATTGCCGACATTAGTCGAACACGGGTTCACTCCTTTATACGTTAGAGTGAAATATAAAATGTGCAGATACATCTACCCATATTCAATATAACACACTAATTCTATTTTGTAAATACCTTTCTTCCATACACATACTCAGGTTTAATTAATACTTTCCCTTTTCTTGTCCTCTTCCCACTATGTTCTCTCTCAAAACATCTTAGTATATCGTCTATTCTCTTTAAACTCTCTTTATCTAGCCTTCCTATTGCTTTCTCGTCTATTATCTCCTGTGTTATAGATAAAAACATCTCTAGATCCATTCTCTCTACTATGTGAAGATATGGGTGGCTCGTTTTCCCATTTAGCACTGCTCCATTTTCTATTGTTTCAGCTCCTCCCATTCTTCTTGGTATTATCAGATGATGATAACTCGCATTATTTTTGCTAAATACATACCCCATCATATCTATGCTTTTTAAATTGTACTTCTCTATCATTATATTCGTTATTCTTTTCACTCTCTTTTTTCTCCCTAGTTTTAGTATATCACTTATTCCTTTTTGGGCAAATTGAGTTTTTTTTATCGGAATATTTGGGAGGGAGTAACCATTCCAAAAGGTGATTAATTCTAGTGGGTGGGGGTATGTGCTAGGGACTTCGTACATTTGTTCGATATTTTGAAAATGCTTGTTTGTTCGTACATATGTTTGATTATTCAACTTTCGTTATTTTATCAATAACAAAAATAAAAAATATTTGTTCGTACATTTGTTCGATTATTCAACTAAAGTTTTCCATCATTATATTATTATTAATTATTAATATTATTTAATACTTAGTAAATACTTTAATTAATAAATAATATATATATATTTATATTAATAAATAGTAAAAAAGAAGATAGATTAAGAATAGAACAAAAAAGAAAGATAATAATAAATAGTTAATAACAAAATGTTATTAACATAAAATTAATAACTAAATATAACTATTAATAAATAAATATATTAATATTAATATTTAATAAATAATTGATAGTGTAAAGTAAAAGTGTAAAATGAAAAAAAATAGCTTTGTATGTACGATTTTTCTTGTATTTACATATAGATATGATATAATATTATTGTAAGGAAATAGTTAAAAAGTACTTACAGAAAGCAAAGAGGTAAAAAAGAAATGAAAGAAGAAAGAAAAGAAATTTTAATGGAGGAAATACAACAAGAGATTAAAAACATTGAAAAGGAAATCAAAGAGACAACAAGAGAAACAAGAAAAGACTATTTAAAAGCTATTTTAAAAGAAAAAGAAGAAATAAAAGAGACATTATATTTTATGCCAACAAAAGAAGATATACAAGAAATGAAATACTGGTTATAAGAAAGGGAAAAATTGAAGAGGTGAAAAAAATGGAAATTAAAAAAGAATATCAAAAAATTATTACAAAAAATGAAGAATTAAGGGGAGCAATTGAAACAATCAAAGCAAGTGAAGAACAAAACGACAAGGAGATAAAACAAGCATACAATAATATAACAAATTGGAAAGAAAGAACAGAAGAACAAACAAAAAGACTAGAGGAGTTAAGCAACGAAGAAAAGAGACTACAAACAAGCAAAAAAGAAGTGGAAACAATGCAACAATTATTAATTAATAACTTGTTATTTATTCAACAAGAATTATTAAAAGAGGCTAGCCAATTATTAAAAACAAGTAAATATTATAAAAAACCTTTTGGAGAAAAAACAAAAGAGAAAATGCAAGAAGAAATAAAGCAAGCTTTAATTAATAAATATAATATAAATATATATTTATATATTAATCAATCAATGGAATATAACAGGGAAAACGAACACAACTATGAACAATGTTATGAAATATCACTATATTACGAAGACTTTTACTATATTTACGAAACAAAGCAAGAAAAAATAAGAGTTTTTGACAATTCAACATACTTTTATTATTGGGGAGACAATACAAGATATATTAATATAAATAATCTAGAAAATGAAAGCAAAAAGATAATAGACAAGTATAATAAATCAATGGGAAAAATAGAAAAGTTAAATAAACAAATTGAAGAGATAAGACAAGAAAACAATAAAAAAATTATAGGATCTTTACGCAACAATTATTATATAGAATATAGGAGATAAAAAAAAATGAAAGACTTAAAAAAATATTATGTTAAAAAAGAAATATGCTACAATATATACGATTTAAAAAATAGCGAGTTATGTATCGGAAGTTTCGACACGTTGCAAGACTTATATAATTATTTACAAGACAACAAGCACACAAAGGACAAAACAAAAATAACAAGTCTTGCAAGTTTAAAAGCAATGATAAGCCAACATAAATTAATAAATAATAGGCTTGAAATAGTAAAAATATGTTTAGATTAATCTAAAGAGGTGGAAAAAATGAAAAAATATAGAGTTAAAACAATATGGCTTTTTATTATAATTATGTTATTAATTTTTGCAAGTTTTATTGTTAACGATTTAAAAATTAATAAATATATTATAAATTTAATTATCACAATTTTATACAGTATTATATTATTAATTATAATAAAATTAAATAAAAGAATATAAAAAGAGAAAGCAACAAAAAAGTTGCTTTTTTTATGTTCTAATTTATTTTAAATATAAAAAGCCTTATTTTTGCACGTTTCAATATTGATTAATCTATTTATATTTACTAAAGCAAATCGCAAAATTTAGGGCGTTTTTGTTCGTTTTAAAGGGTGTTAAAAATATCAATGTTTATTTATCAATATTTTTAAAATAAAGTTAACTCCAAAAAATAACAATGTTATTATATAAGCACAACGAAAGAAAAGGAAGAAGAAAAGGCAAAAATAAAATATATATTACATTATTTTAGAAAGTTAACTATATATAAATTACATAATAAAATTACATAAATATAAAAAAATTACATCGCACACACGCACGAAAGAAAATTTTTAAAAAAGTTAATTCTAGAAAAATTGTATTATATAATGAGTACATAAAGAAAGGGAGAAAAAGTATGGAAACTTACAATTACAGGGAAAATGTAAAAGAAGACATCAAGGAGTATATCAAAAACAATTATGAAAAGGAAGATTTCAAAGACAAAGACAAGGAGGAAATGTACGAAACTTTGTACGACGAAATGTGGACGGCTGATAGTGTCACAGGAAATGGAAGTGGAAGTTATACTTTTAATGCTTATAAAGCCGAAGAATATCTATGCCATAATTTTGACTTAGCACAAGAAGCTTTTGAAAATTTTGGCTATAATGGTGTTGATTTTTCAAAGGGAGTAGAAGGCGTTGATGTAATAATTAGATGTTATTTGTTAAGTGAATTATTAGAGGAGGTATTAGAAGAAATATATGAAGAATAGAATATACTTATGTTCTATGTTCTAAATGATAAAGACTATCGTAAAATATATTAAAGTTCTATGTTCTAATAAGGAGGGAAGTAAAATGTATTATAATATAGTTCTATGTGATAATGAAAACTTTGTTCTTGCAAGTTGTCCTAGTATGGAGATTGCAAAAGAAAGACTAAAAGAGATGTACGAAACTGACAAACAACTACAAAAATATTACGGGTGGAAGAAACTACCACAATATAAAATAATAGAGAGTAATTCTAGGTTCTAAGGAGGTAAAATAAAATGAATGAATTTATAGAAGAATTAAAACATAATCAAAATATAAACAAGGAAAGAAATTTAGATAATACCGTAGAAATTGGGTACGTTATAGCAGCACTTGAGGAAATAAAAGAGAAATTATTAAATAAAATAGGATATTTTGATTATCATAATAGAAATTTGACAGATGAACAGTATCAAGTGATTCAAGAAATAAAAGATTATTTAACAGATAAAGGAGTATTTAAGTAATATGAATATTAAAAATATAGCAGTATTAAGTCCAGTAGATATGTATAACAAAGAAGAACAGGCAACATATATCAACAAAAAAGGTGTAATACTAGTAGAATTTGAAGATAATAGCAGAAGATATTTAGATATATCTAACAGAATAGATATAACAGACTATAACAATTGGGAAGTAATATTAAACGATAAAAGCAAAATGGAATATATATTTGAAGGAGACACAGAATATTATAGTTCTATGTGTTAAGAGGAGGAATAAGAAATGAAAGATAATGAAGTATTAATAAGAATAAATAAAGATTATAGAAAGACATTACAACATTTGAATGTTTATGAAGATTATAAAAATGATTCACTAGTTGGAATAGCAGCACAGTTAAATATAGCAAAAGAAAACGTGCAAAAGTGTTTAAACGGTTATTTAGTAGATATGCACGGGTTAGAATATTGGGCTAGTGAAGTTGAAAGATTAAGAAAAAGTATAAAAGAATTAATTTAGTTAATATTCTATGTTATAAGGAGGTTATACGATATGAACGAAATAAGAAATGAATTATTAACAATATTATCAATGATGAAGAGAGATACAAAAACAGAAGACGGAAAAGAAAACCAAGAAATAGACTTATATCAATTATTAGAAAGATTTGAATATGACATCAAGGACCAATTAAAAGATATTGAATATAAAAAAGAACAATTGGAAAACAATTTAGAAACACTAAAATATGTAAGAAAAGAACTAGGAATAAATGAGTAGGTGAATTAATATGATAACAACAAAGAGAAATGAATTAGAAGTTATAAACAGTTTTAATGACTTGATGAAAGATACAAAAGAAAAACAAAAAATAAATAAACTTGTAAAACAATATTCAAACGAATATTTTATGGAAAAATTAAGCGATGCTGATTTAGAAGATAATATCGATCCTTTCGATATTTTTCAAGAATTGTCTAGCCATTATCAAAAATATGCTTTTGAAATAGCTAAAAGAGTAAAAGAAGAAGTAATAGATAAATATCGTATTGATGAAGAATACTATGATGGTTATAGAAACTGGGAAAAAGATTCCTGTGATAATAAGGGTTTTCAAGTAGCAAAAACTAGAAGAATAATAGACACAAAAAAAGTAGGTGAAAACTTTGAAGAAGATTTAGAAGAAGAGTTAATAAATTTAGTAATAGAAGACTATTTCAAAAACTTAAATAAAGCACTTGAAATATACAACTTCAATACAAAGATAGAAAAGCTAAAGAAAAACGATAATTCAAAAAGATTAAACAGCAGCAAAGAAGATATTAAAAATATAATATATAATAACATAGAAAGTACTTATAATTATTATAGTAAAAAAGACGATAAAGAAACAATTCTATACAACTTTAGATACAACAGGCAAGTTATAAACTATTTACTTGAAAACATATTAAGCGATATACACGAACAATTAGAAATAAGAGCAGGAAGAGAAGATATAGAAAGTTTATTTACAAAAGAGATTAATATGTTTATAAAGTTAAAAGAGAAAGAAAGAGTTGAAGAAAAGGAAACAAATATACCACTAGGTTGGAAAGCGTATGCGATTACAAAGTTTATAGATAAGATATTAAAATAAAAAAAGATAGTATTAAATATGCTATCTTTTATTTTGCTTTTAAATGCCTCAAATTTTAATTTTATCTTCGGCACGATAATTTATATTACTTTAGATTTAATCGGCGAATTTAACTAGGTTTTGTTAGTCTAGTGAGGTATTTTAAACTTATGTATATCTATTTATTTCTTTTATGTGTTTTTCTATATTGCCTTGCATAGCTAATTTTATATTTTCTATATGAAGGGTTTTCCCAGTAATATTCTCTAGACTTTCTTGCTTCTTCTTTTTTGTTTGAAGCATATTCTTTAGCACGATCCTTAATCTTCTCTTCCCTATATTCTTTGTTTTCACGATAATATTTTCTTGCGTATGCGTTAGCTTTTGCCCTTTTAGTAATTGCCATAATCTGATTCACTCCTCTCTTGTATTTCTGAAAACATTATAACATAGAATTGAATAAACACAAAAAAAGAGCAATTAGATGTCTCTCATCTTCATTACTCTTTGTCTTTTCTCTTCTTCTTTTGCATAAATATATTTGTGTTTGTTGATATATTCTATCATCAAATCTCTTATTTTAGGTTGATAAGGTTCTCCAACTATTTCTCTAAACTCTTCAAGAGTTTCTCTGTCTATTCTCATTGTAATAGCTAAATCGTAGTTAGTTATCTTCCTACTATGCCTTTTTTCTTCATATTGTTGATTTATTATATCCTTTTCTTTTAATATCATACATTTTCCTTTCTATGTTCTTATTCACTAAATAATCTATTTGCTATCTCTAATTCTAATTTGTTGTTGTTTCTAGTACATTGTTGTATGTACCTCCTAACCGTACTTATGCTTTTTTGGTGAAGTACCTGTTGAATTGATACTAAATCAGCTCCAGCATTGTAACTTAATGTAGCCATAGTCCTTCTAAGTGAATGGCAACTAAAACCTTTCTCATCATAACCAAATCTTCTAAAAATACCTTTTACAATATTTCTGATAGAAGTGTTTGTAAGTCCACCACCATTGTTATTGTTGCTAGTTGAGATGAAAATATAACCATTAGTTCTATTTTCTATGTAGTTGTTTATATCGTTTAAAACTTCATCAGATAATTTAACATATTCAGATTCATCATCTCTTTTTTTACATTTAACAAATAATACTACCTCTCCATTATAAGTCTTAATGTTTTCTATCTTTGCAAGAGCGACTTCATTAGCTCTTAAACCTGTCGAAACACAAAGCGAAAAGATTAGTTTTTCTCTCTTATCAGTTAATGACTTGTATATTTTCTTGCATTCTTCTTCACTTAATGTTTGCCTAACTGGAATACTAGAAGTCTTTAAACTCTTAATACTCTTTGTTATGTTTTCATATAAGTTATTATCTTCTAGGTAAGCAAAGAAACGTCTTAAAGCAGTTAAATAACCGTTTACAGTATAAATGCTATGTTCCTTTGCTAAATATTCCCTAAAAGACCTAATTTCATTTCTCGTAGGATATTTTACTTCTATGTTCTTCAAATATCCTAAGAACTTCTTTATTCCTTCCTTGTAACACCTAAGTGTTTCTTCATTTACATCTAAGTATGTTATAAAATCTTCTGTTGCTGCACTAAAATTAATAGTGTTAAGTTTAATCTCATTTCTCATAATCATTTCTCCCTTTACACTGTTAATTATACAACTTTCGTTATTAATTTGTCAATACAAATTATTCTTTTTTTTCATCAATTGACATATCTTTTAATTCACAACCATTTTTCTTTAAAACTTCTTCGACTTTATTTGTTAGTTCATCAATATCTTCTGTTTCCGAAATATCTTTTTCTTTGTATTCCTCGAATATTTTTCGAAGTAATTTATTTGTTTTATGTCTTATCCACAAGAATCTAATATATTCTACTAATAAACTAAACATAAACAAAGTTAGTATAATTAAAAATACAATTCCTATTGCAGATATTAAATTATTAGCTACATTATTCATTTCTCATTTCCTCCTAAAAGAATGGATCAACGATTACATCTTCTTCATCGTTGTTTCCCTGATATGTATCTATGTTCTGTTGCTGTTCTTCAAAGTAGTTAGGTTCTTCACATATCTCAAATTCGTTTATAAACAAACCCCACATAGGGTAATACTTATCATTTGGGTTAAATCTTGCTTTCTCAAACATTTCTACGACTTTTATCATTGTTCCATCTTCTAAAGAAACACCTTTTCTAAAACCTAGTTCTTTCTTAAAAGCGTATTTCTTTTCCCCTAATTTTACTTGTAAATTTGTACTATAAAACGAATAAGGCTCTCCATTTTTACCAATTATATCTTTTCTTCTTACTACTATTTTGTCACCTTCCATTACTTTGTAAGGTCTATGTACTCTCTCTTCTACTTGTTCTTCTTGTTCCATTACTTATCTTCCAACCCTTCGTTAAATGTATTAAATCTTGAATATAACTCTTCTTTTAAATCGTTAAGTTCATTTGTCTTGTTAGCAAAGTCAGTTTTATTCTTTGATTCAAACACTTCTCTATATTTTTTAGATAGACTATTAATTATATGTTCAGTATTCATAGACTTCATAGGTATTACTTCCCCATTACTTCTTTTGTACATTCTTTCCTTTTGTTCCATATTACTTCCCCTTCTTATTTGCGACTTTTTTCATAGCATTTGCTCTTTTTTGCATTTCGTTTGCTTGCTTTTGCGCTTCTTTTAAAGCTCTACTCATTCTTGTTTTATCATTTAGTATTTCTTGATATTGAGCCATAATTCTAGCGTCATCTTGTGCTTGCCATTCTCTTTCTCTTGCTTTTTGTTCTTTTAATTCTTTACTTATTGCCATCTTCTTTTCCCTTTCCTTAAACACAATTTTCGTTTTCATACTTTTTATTTTCTGTTTCAAAGTTATAGTTTGTTTTTTCATTTATTTCGTTATCTTTTTTTGACCAAACAACTTCTCCATTAGAAACAACTTCATCTATTCCATAGTCTTTCAATATTTCTTCTCGCCACACTGTTAAATCGTGATTAGCAAAACCTCTACTTGAACAATAGTGTGTTGCTAAAGGTAATATTAAGCAATATGTCCCTTCTCCATTTTCAGTTATATCTTTGCCTTGATTATATATAATGTATGCCTGTTTCATTCTATTCTTTTCCCTTTCTAGGTTTTCTACCTCTTTTTGCATTTTTTATTGTTTCTTCTGTTGCAAGTTTATATTGCCCATCTTTTTGCTCTACAAATAAAGCCTTTTCACATTTGCATTTTGCAGGTTTCTTTATATCGTTTGCTCTTCTTAATTCATCTTGTAAGTATGATACTTGTTGTTCTGCAAGTCTTAATTGCTCACATACATCGTTGTAATCTAGTTGTAAATCTACTATTGTTTGATTAATTTTCTCCCATTGTTTTTTACTTAATATTTTCATTTTTATCTTTCCTTTCTCTATCTTTATGTTCGTGTAAGAACACAAATTCACTTTCTTTTTTCATATTCTTTTGCAACCAATTGTATGCTTTTTGTTGCGATAGATGTGTCTTTTTAACTCTTTCATAATGGCTATATGATAAACCATTGTCATAGTCTTGTTTAATTCTATTTTCTAATTCTTCCTCATCAGTATAGTTAGATTCAATCATATAGAGGTCATAATCTTTTGCTACAATATGGTCTATTTCATTCGTATCAACTGCATAAATCATTTTTTTACCATTCATATCAATTTCTAGTGCTACATTAGGTGCGTCGTGTTTTAAAGCGTCAAGCTTAACTTTACATAACCCTATATCGTACCATTTCTCCAAATCAATAGTTAATATGTTCTTTTTTGATACACCAAGTTCTAGTAGCAAATCAACTAAGTAAAATGCTACTAGAAACTTAATGTTTGGGTGATTATATGCTATTTTCTTTATTGTGCTTTTATTTAGATGGTCTGAATGTCGATGACTTATAAATATGAGTTTCACATTTTTAAGATAGGGTTTTACTTGTTTATAAGGCAACCCACAATCTAACATTATTCCGTTATATATTATGCAATTCCCTGTTGATCCTGTTCCTAATATCTCATATTTCACTATTCATCACCTCCATACATTCAAACAAAGTCATTTGTGAATCTTTGTTGTTCCCTTCTATTCTATCTTTTGCTATATCAAAGTATTTCTTATCTATCTCAATTCCTATAAATTCTCTCCCAAGTTCTTTAGCAGCCACTCCACAACTTCCTGTTCCCATAAATGGATCGAGTACGATATCTCCTTCATTTGAGCTATTTTCTATTAATATCTCATTTAATCGAACAGGCTTTTCTGTGGGTTGTGTTTTCTTATTCAAAATGTTAGGAATTTCAAGAACATTTTTTGTTCCCATATTGTTTATGTTTCTTGCTTTGCCTTTTTTCAGCATCAGAATCATCTCATAGCAATTAAGATAATATCTATTAGGAGTAACATTTTGCTTATACCAAATAATAATGTTTTGAAACTTAAAGCCAACTTTTTCTGCTTCTGTTTGTAAATCTTTTAAATTCCTCGCATTAATCATAATGTAACAATGTGTTCCTTGCTTTAATACTCGATAAATGTCAGGCAGCCATTCTTTAAACTCTATGTCGTTGTTTTCAAATAGCTTACCTGATGATACATCTTCTCGAATAAAAGTATTTCTATGATTAAACATTCCTCCTACTTCATTTTTTCTTGGAATATTAGTGCAGCCACCAGTCACAATATGATAAGGGCAATCAGTTACAACTAAGTCTATGCTTTCATCTTCTATGTTCTTTAAAACATTTAAACAATCATCATTGTAGAGCTGCATTACTCAACATCATCTAGCTTTTTAGTTTTAGGTTCTTTTTTTTCTTCTACTTTAGCTTCTTCTACAATTGGACTTTCAGAATTATCGTTGTCTACATATTCATAATCACCATTTTCGTGTAAAACAGCCATATCTTTAACATAAGCCTCTTGCATATCAATAGACATAACTCCATATTTGCTTATTAATCTTCTTAGAATAGTTTTAAAAGCCATTCCGTCAAAGTCTTTATACCAATATGAACTATATTTCCACATATCTTTTTCAGGAATTAAACCTGCTTTAAGCTTTTTATAATCTTCCAAATTAAATGCTTTAGAATAAGTGTCAGCGTGTTTTTCCATTTCCTCTCTAGACATATAGATTTGTTTTCTATAACCATTTAATAATTCAAAATAACCTAAATAACCTATTGTTTCTTTAGACATTCTTTCAGTTTCATCTTCAATAAATTCAAAACTTTGCTTACCTGTTAGTTTATCTCTTCCTTTGTATTCTCCTTCTTTAATTTCAATTACATCTAAGTCTTTATATTGCCCACTACGAATTGCTAATTGATAATATCCGTGCCAACCCATTTGGAATTGAGCATCTATTGTGCCTTTCTTTGTATTCTTGTAACCTACAAGATAATATTGACCTAATTGTGGGCTTGGAGATAGATTTAAAGCCTCTCCTAACAATGCTCCTGATATAACTGTCTGTGGATCACATTCTTGTAATTGTGGGTTTGTAGCAACTGCACTACATATACTTGCAACGAATCTTTGTGCTTTCTTTTCATCTCCTAATGTTTTGTTGATTAAGTTCTTAATTCCATCACTATGTATTACTACACTAAATTTTGGTTTTGTATTTGCTATTTCGTTTGTCATTATTTTTCCTCCTTTAATACTTCTATTACTGCTTTTGTTATTTCTTCTTTACTAAGATCCTTTTCGTTGCTATAAATATATTCTCTTATACCCTTTATAGCAGCTAAACATTCGTATAAGTTTGATTTCCCTTCTACCCTAAAGCCACACCCTGTTTTTTCTTTATTAGTTTTTACTGTTATTTTAAGCATTATTTTCCTCCTCAATTCTTTTTAATTGTCTTTCTATCTTTTGTTTCATTATGTTTTCTACTTGTTCATCTGTTATGTCATAGTAGTATTGAAATTGTTTTAACATACAAATTACGTCTGCTAGTTCTTCTGCAATATGTTCTCTTCCAACACCATAATCATAATTTTCATAAGCATAAACTTCATATTTTATTATTGCTTCATCTAATTCAAAATACTCACTATGAATGTATTTTAGTTGTTTGTTTATCCCATAATGATTTATTATCTTTAACAAGTTATCTTTCATTGTTTACTCCTTTGGCATTTCATATACCACAACTGTATCTGTAAATGGTATAAACTCTATACCTTTTTTATCTTGTGTTGTTATTAATCCTTTTTTACCTATTAATTGCCTTTGTATTTCATCTAATACTTCTAATGCTCTTTCTTTTGTTTTATATTTACCTGCATACATATAAGCACCCTCACAACTAGAAAAGTTGCAAAATATACCAGTTTTATCATTATCTAATGATAATGCTTTTACTAAACATATTTCTTGTTTATTTTGACTTCTTATCCATAGTTCCATTGTTATCTCTCCTTTTTACTAATTTCTTTTCGTTGTCTTTTACTTCTGTTGCTCTTACATAATCATATCCATCATAGTTTATTAGTATTGTGTCTAATTCTTGTAATTTATCTATGTTTATTTCAAATGTTCCATCATCTGTATGTATTGTTAGTTTATACATTTTTATCCTCACTAATTAAACATATTTTCATTACTTTTTCCAATGCTTGTAATATTTCTTCTATTTCAGTTCTACATTTTTCTGATAAATTTGGCTCATAAAATCTCTCATTATATTCATAAATTAAATATGCTAAATATCTATGAAATTCTCCATATTCTCTTTTATTCATCTATTTACACCTCTTAATATTTTTTATTTTGATTCCAAATACAAGTTTTATCATTAACCTATGAAACCAATTAAATTTTTTAATATTGTATATTTTAATATTTCCTATTTCTAATATAGATTTGTTATTATTATTAAGCCTAATAACAACATCTCCAGTATTAATTTTAGATATCATATCTTCACTTGTTGTTATTCCAATATTATCCATTATTTATTCTCCTTCCTATTTTATAAAATGATATATTATTTCTATTGGTAATAACAAAATATCAGTTGCTAAGAAAATTGGTGTTAAACCTAATAAAGCAAATATACCTACAAAGTTAGATATTATATTTTCATTTCCAAAACATTGCTTGTCATATTTAACTACATCAATAACGGTTTCCCACATTGTTTTTGTTAACATATTTTATTCTCCTTATCCCAATTATCTATTTCAATATCAAAGCCTTTTTCTTGTAATAACTTTGTTGACTCTTTATAATTCTTTCCATAAAAAGTATGTGTAGATAAATACCTATGATTTTCATAGTAATCATTTTCTTTTGTTTCTTCGCAATTACAAATAAAGTCAGCTCTATTGGGCATATCACATATTGGTACTATCCAACCACAGCAATCATTTACAATTATTTTATACTTGTTATTAGGTGGAACTTGAGATAATTCTTTCCAATTTTTAATTAATTTAGGCATTATTTATTCTCCTCTAATTTATATTCCATACTTTCAAATTGTTCTTTTGTTA
>AUXO011371400.1_pt1 | contig 35204 bp, 31 predicted proteins | sample 768731 | NCBI WGS metagenome assembly AUXO01 (sample SAMN02715735, study PRJNA202380) | gut metagenome | biome: sheep rumen | host: Ovis aries | place: New Zealand: Palmerston North | reverse complement strand
CCTGTAAAATGGATATTTAAACTTCAAAGACAAGAATATTTAAATAATATATGTGAGGCTTTCGAAGAATGTTTAGAAAAGGAAAACCCAAATTATCCATATAACTTCCATAGTGTTATATTTGGAGATCATCCTAGAGAATATAGAAATCAACTTAAAGATGCTGGGTTAGAACTTAAAGATAGATATGTTACTAGAGAAGAGTTTTATAAAACATTTATGGATATATTAGAACTAACTAATTCTGAAATAATTGTTAAACCAATTGAAGAATACATGGGTGCAATAGATTTATTAAATGATAAGAATACTTTAGAAAAACAATCTGAAAAAGACTTCATAAAAATGTTTGAAAAGATTGGTAAGAAATAGACTCATAAATATTTATGAGTTTTTTTTATTTTGTAGTATAATAAACACCTGAAGAACGGATGATCTTTATGCTAGAAAGAATTAAGAAAACAAATGATGTAAAAAAACTTAACTTAGATGAAAAAAATATTCTTGCTAAAGAAATAAGAGATTTAATTATTAATACTACTTCTAAAAATGGGGGTCATCTTGCTTCCAACTTAGGAGTGGTTGATTTAACTATTGCTCTTGAAAGTGTATTTGATTTAAATAAAGACTCTATTGTCTGGGATGTAGGACATCAATGTTATACGCATAAGATATTAAATGGTAGAAAGTCTAGTTTTAAGACTTTAAGAAAATTTGAAGGTATATCTGGGTTTCCTAAGATATGTGAATCAAAAACAGATGCTTTTAATACAGGTCACTCAAGCACTTCTATAAGTGCAGCTTTAGGTATTGCTAAAGCAAGAGACATTAAGCATGAAGATAAGTATGTAATTGCTGTAATTGGAGATGGTGCCTTAACTGGAGGAATGGCTCTTGAAGCACTTAATCATGCAGGAGATACTAAAACTAAAATGATCATTGTACTTAATGATAATGAGATGAGTATTTCTAAGAATGTAGGTGGAATGAATAATCTACTTATTAAACTTAGAACAAAGAAAAAGTATAGAAATTATAATGATAGTATAAGAGATGCAGTTAAAAAGATACCTTTTCTAGGTAATATAATTGTTGAGTTTGTAGGAACTATTAAGAGAGTAGTTAAACAAATGATTATACCTGGAATGTACTTTGAAGAAATAGGACTTCGTTATATAGGTCCAGTTGACGGACATAATATAGGAGAGTTAGAAGAAGTATTTAATAAGATTAAAGACTTTGATGGTCCAACTCTAGTACATGTATTAACCAAAAAAGGAAAAGGTTATAAGTATGCAGAAGATACACCTGAAGATTATCATGGTGTAAGTGCTTTTGATATAAATACAGGTAAACCTTTAAAAGAAAAAAGACCAGATTACTCAAAAGTATTTGGTGAAAAATTAGTTTCTATGGCAAAGAAAAATAAAAAAATAGTTGCTATTACTGCTGCTATGCCATCTGGTACTGGTTTAAATAAATTTAAACTTTATTATCCTGATAGATTTTTTGATGTAGGTATAGCTGAGCAACACGCCCTAACTTTTGCAGCAGGACTTGCAAGTGATGGTTTAATACCTTTTGTTAGTATTTACTCTTCATTCTATCAAAGGGCATATGATCAAGTTATACATGATATAGCTTGTCAAAACTTACCAGTTATTATGTGTGTTGATAGAGCAGGTGCAGTTGGAAGTGATGGAGAAACTCATCAAGGTTTATTTGATATGGCAATGTTTAGATTAGTTCCTAATCTTGTTATTATGGCGCCTAAAGATTTTAAGGAGTTAGAGTCTATGATGGAACTAGCAGTAACTTTGAAAAGACCTGTAGTAATTCGTTATCCAAGAGGTGGAGAAGTTGAGAGTTTTGATGAGACTAAGTTAGAGTTTGGTAAAGCAGAAATATTAACTAAAGGAAATGATTTAACAATTATTAGTATTGGTTCTTTTGTAGGTGATGCTTATAAAATAACTGAAAAACTAAATAAAAAGAATATAAGTGCTGAACTTATTAATGTAAGATTCTTAAAACCAATTGATGAGAAAACCATTTTGAAATCTTTAAAGAAAACACATAAAGTAGTAGTCATGGAAGATGGAACTATAGTAGGTGGTTTATCGACTAACATTAAAGAATTAATATTAGATAATAATATTAGTGTTGATTTTATTAATAGCTATGCATATCCAGATGAGTTTATTACTCATGGTTCAATTGATGAGTTAAAGCGTAAATATAAAATTGATAATGACACTATATACAAGGATATTGTTAAAAGAATAAGAAAATAGAACATGTATTTATATGTTCTATTTTTTGATATAATAATAAATAGGAGAAATATATGGAAAAGAAAATTGGCAAAAGTGAGAAGTCTTTTTTAAGAGTGGTTGGTACTTTAATTGGAATAATATTCTTACCTATAGTAATAATAACTGTATTAGGAAATAAAAAGAATAAAGATAAATAATTAAGTGGGCTTTAGTCCTCTTTTATTTTGTTTATCTAAATGTTATATTATAAATAATAGGTGATCATATGAATTTATTTGATAAGATAGTATATGATTTATTTTTTAAAGAAAAAGGCAATGAAAAACCGGAAGAAACAAATAACCAAGCCTCTAATGAGAGTCCAATAAACTCTTTAATTTACCGTGAGTCTCATAAGAAAAATAAAGGTTATGTATTGTTTATTTCTTCCATGATTGTATTTTTAACATTTTCTATGTTTGCTATTATTTACTCTATGTATCAGTTTAATGAAGTTCATACATACAAACCAGCTGTTCTTTATACTGATTATACATATAGTTCTAATAATCCTTATATAGAAAACTATAGTCTAAATGGAATACAACATACATTAAGGATTAAGATAAGCCATAATGCAATTAAAGAAAAAAAGGGTTATTTAGTTAATCATACAGCTTTTCTTTATTTAGATGATGAATTGTTAGTTGAAGATAATCCAACTTTTAATGGTTTTATATCTAACTACTATGTTGAAAAAGTTGATAGATATGATAAGAATGAATTTAATAATAAAAACTTTGAATATACTTATACTGTTAAAATAAATATACTTAAAGATTTACAAGGTAGAGAATATGCTGTTATTAGGTTTATACCTAAAAATACTAATGAATATGGAGAATTACATTTATTAATTGTTAATGACAATAACGAGCTTATTTATAACACTCTTGGTATTAGTAAAGTATATCGTGGATTAGAAAAGAATGAAGATAATGCCTTTGGTGACGAAGGATTTGTTGATATAGTAAATAATAATATTGATTATGTTTCTTATTTCGATGGTAATTTAGCTCATATAAACGAGATAACTATAGATAATAATACAGTCTTTGAAAGAGAAATAGAAACATTTACAGCAATAACAGGATAGTATTCGTAAGAATACTATTTTTTTCTTGGGTATCTTTAATCTAAAAGATGAAAATGCTATTATATTATTGTAAGGTGAATAGTATGAACGAAGAAAACAATAATATAAATGTCCAAAAACCAGATGCTGTAACAAATAATCCTTATGCTTTTCAAAAGATTACAAGTAAAAGACTAGAAATAGTTAAGAATGCTCAACCTGTTGAAAAGAAAAAGAATAAGTTACCTAAAGCAGTATTTTTAATATTCTTTATTATAACTATTACAGCATTAGTTTTATTATATTTTGAAATCATATATCCTACATATATTAAGAAATATTATAATCAAGATAATGCTTGTAATATTACTTATGAATGTAAGGATTTAGGAAATGGTACTAGTAGATGTTCTTTCTTTGATGATAGAGACCAATTACAATATACTATATGTAAAAACAAAAAGTCTGAAGAAACTACTACCAAAGTTGTAGAAGAAACATCAGACTTATCTAAGACGCAAGTAAATAAAGTATTAATAAATATAAAGAATAGTATAGATGTTGCTTTTCCAATTAGTACTTTTAAAAATACTAATGATATTCTTACTAGTTCGAGAGATAAATTTGAATATATGTTTACTTATTTGGTATTAACTGGTAAAAGTGATTATGTTAAGAAAACTGATGAAGGTTACTTGATAGACTATACATTTTTTAAAGAAAAGTATATAGTTAACTTTAATGAAGACTTTGATTCAAAAGTATTAAATGATGAAGAAATAATAGAAAATGGCTATATTTTTTCTAGTTTATATAATGATCAAGTAAATAAAGAATATGTATTTAAAACAAGAGAGATTAGTTTTAATGATGATTTATATACCATTGTTGTGGATGTTTTAGATTATAGTAATGATATTTATCCTACTAAAGATGAAGAATTAGGTACTGAAGAGTATGATAATACAAAGATAGTATATTCATTAACAATTACTTTATTTAAAGATAATGACAACTATTATATGAAATCTATTAAGAAGAATTAATCTTCTTCTTTTTTTGACATTAATACAATTTAATTGTAAAATTTTAATGTTGTTGAGGTGTAATTAAATGGCTCTAATTAGAAAATATAAAAAGGTATTTAGAGAATTATTTAGCAGAAAAAAGACTTTAAAACAAAAATTTAAAGATAAAGATTTTCAATTTGTATTTTATGTTTTAATATCTAACTTTTCTTCTTTAGTATTCTTAATATTATATGTATTATTTACGTATGTATTTACCAATGGTAATTACATACTTGCTAATACTGTTGCTTATACAGTTTCCTTTACTGTTCTTTATTTATTAGATAGAAATTTATTTAAAGCTAAGACTAAATCTAAAAAGAAATTTCTACTTCAAGCCTCATCATTTATTACATTAAGAATAGTAGGATTCCCTTTAGATACAGGTTTACTTTATGTACTTGTTGAAAAAGTAGGAATGGGTAAGTTAATTGGTAAAATAGTAGGATCAATTATTATGTTCTTCTTTAACTACTTAACTAATAGATTATTTGTATTTAGTATTAAAGATTAAAAAAATTACTAGGAGGCTAGTAATTTTTATTTTTAACATATTGAATCATTAACAACTTCATCTGTTGGAGTAGACTCTGTTAAAAATTCATCGTTTTCTTTATTATAAGTTACTTTCGTATTTTGATATTTCATTGTAGAACAATTTTGTTCTAATAAAATAATTTCATATATGCCTTCATTATAGGATATATTAAGTGAACCTTTGAAATTAAGGGACTCAATAATATAAGCATCATTAGGTCTATAAAGTATTAGTTTATTAGCACCATTGTGGTATATTTCTTGAATTGCTACATAGTTTCCTATTACACCTATTTTAATACCTGCTAAGAATGATGACTTATATATTTCTTTATTGTTAATACCTACTTTATACATGTAATTACATTCTGGATTACATTCATAGTAGTTATTTTCTATTGTGATTTCATAATCTTTTTTAAATAATTTTATTTTACCTAGATTATAGTCGAAGTTAGATGATGTAGAAAAATCATTTAGTACATATCCATCCGCTTCAAGATTACTAAAATAATTGTGAATTGCTTTTTTAGTAGTACTCTTTGTTTTGTCTCTATCAGCCATGTTTTTATCTATTAAGTATTTAGAAAAAATATACCCTGCAAGGATGGCTATAACTGCTAGTAAAATGGCTATTATATAATCTTTTATTTTATCTTTTTTTGACTCAAACATATTTATCCCTCTTAACAACATATAATATCATTATTATTTATTAGTTTTCAATGATAAAAATGTATATTTTTTGTTAAATTTAAAGCATATATTAAATATATTGTTTTATATGTGGTATATTTATAGTGAGATGAGGAATATGTTACATTTATTTAAAAGAAAAATTGACACGATTGAATTACCTTATAGGGTAAAGTTTAATGAAAATAGTAGTATCACATTAGAAGCATGCGGGGAATACTCTGGTGGTTTTTATTGTTTTCATGCAGTTTTAAAATGTAAGGATCCAAAAAAAGCACATAAAGTATATGTACTTTTAAATGAGAACATACTAAGAGAAATAATAGTTCATATACCTCATAACTATGTAGAAGCTTTTAAATTTGACTTTGTTGATATTGTAAGTGAAGAAGACTTTAAAGGTTTTGTTTTGCGTGAAAAAAAATTATTAAAGGAAGGGACAATCTAATTTTGTCCTTTTTTGGTGGTTGTTATGAAGAAAATACTTTTATTACATGGTTGGAATAATGATAATTATACTAGTAAAACTAAAAGTAAGGATGCTTGGCATAATAGACGTAAGTTTGTAGATAAGTTATCTAAAAAGTATGAAGTTTATAAGTTAAACTTTCCTGGTTTTTGTGGTGAAGAAGAACCAAAAGAAAAGGAATGGACTTTAAATGACTATGCATCATTCGTATATGACTATTTATTTACTCATAATTTAAAGGTTGATTATATAGTAGGTTACTCTTTTGGTGGAGCAGTTGCTATTAGATACAATAGAATGTTTGATAATAAACAAAAATTAATATTAATAAGTCCTGCAATACTCAGAAATGCCGAGAAAAGTATTAATTTCATTAAAACACCTAAGTATTTAAATGGAGTTAGAAAAAAACTTAGAGATTGGTATTTAATTAATATAGTTAAAAATGAATATATGATAGATGGTGATGAATTTTTAAATAATAGTTATCAAAATATTGTAAGAGAAAACTTAATTGAAGAAGTAAAAGATATCATGCCTAGTAGATTATCTATTATATATGGAGCAAATGATGATATGGTTAATCCTAATGTAGTTATTAATGAATTTGATAATAAATTTAAAATCATATTACTTGATGGAGGGCATGATATAGCAAATACTAATACTAATGAGTTAGTAAGTGTTATAGATGATTTAATAGAGAATAAGATATAATTTTTAACAAAAAAGGTATAATGTTTGATATAATATTTTTATAAAGAATGGATGATAGATATGCGAGATTTGGATGGTAAACCAGATTGTTCTATTCGTTCAAGAAATAATAATCACACAATTAATAAGACTGAACACAGAGAACAACAAGGATATTTAATTGATTTATTAGAAACAAATGACTTAGGAAGCTTATATAAAGTTACTGTTAAGATTCCTATGAGTGTAGGCTGGATAGATGATGTCTACATGGATACCTTGTCTAACTATGGTCAAAAATCATTCAAAATTGGCTTTAAAGAAAATAGAAATGGATTTTGTATATTCGAAGCAAATGTCTTTTTATCGACATCTGCTTTATATAAATATAACTTTACTTTTACTGCAAATAGTAAAAGATTATATATGGATTCTGATAAGAAAATAACAGATTATAACGATTACTCTAAGAGAGATAAAATATCTGTTAATTATAAATGTCCTGATTGGGCTAAAGGTGCTACTATGTATCATATTTTTGTTGATAGATTTAGTAGAGGTCAAAAAGAAAAAATGCCCGAGATGGAAGGAAGAGTTCAAAAGAAATGGGATGAAAAGGTAAGAGTTCCTAATTTTGATGAACCTTGGAATAATGATTATTATGGTGGAGATTTACAAGGAATAATTAATTACTTGGATTATTTCGTGTCTTTAGGTGTTGATATTCTATATTTATCTCCTATAGTATATGCTCAAAGTGTAGATAGATATGCTACATCTGACTATGAAGAAATAGATCCTTATGTAGGTACAAAGGAAGACCTTAAAAGACTATGTGACGAGGCACATAAAAAAGGAATTAGAATTGTACTTGATGCAGTATTTAATCATACTGGAGATAATTCTAAATATTTTAATAGACAAGGTAATTTTGATTCTATTGGTGCTATTCAGGATCCTAATGGTTATTATGGGTCATTTTACTCTAAAAACAAAGATGGTTATTATGAAGGATGGTATGGATTTGATCACTTACCTAGATGTAATGGTAACTCATATAATTGGCAACAATATATATATGGTGAAGGTGGAATAATTGATCAATGGTTTAATCTTGGTATTGATGGTTTAAGATTAGATGTAGCTGATGAATTAACTGATTCATTCATTGAAAGTATTAGAAATGCCGTTCACAGAAATAAAGAAGATGGCTTTATTATTGGTGAAGTATGGAAATATGCTATGACTGAACCTAGGGCTTATATGTCTTCAGGTAAAGGAATGGATTCTCAAATGGATTATCCTTTATGTGATGCATTAATGAGATATTTTAAGTTTGCTGATACTTATAAAGCAAGAGGAGTAATTCAAAATATATTAAATGAATATCCACCTGAGATGAGAAATGCACTTATGAATTTTACTTCTACACATGATATCTCAAGACCTATTAATATATTTGGTAGTGATAGATTTGTATATGATAGACAATATATCTGGGATCCTTGTAGAGAAGGAGAACAATTACCTTCGTATGTATATAATAATTACAAGATGACTCCTGAGGAGTATAAACAAGGAAAAGAATTATTTGAAGCATATGCTTTTTGTTTAAACTTTATGCCTGGAATACTTTCTATTTTCTATGGAGATGAAATAGGTATGACAGGATATGGTAATATCATTAATAGATCTCCTTTTGATTTAACTAAGGCTGATAAAGAATTACTCGCATTCTTTAGAAAGTTAGGAAATGCTAGAAAAAGAGAACAATTCTTAAGAGAAGCAGATCTTAAAATGTTAGAAATTACTGATAATCATATTATGTTTGAAAGAAATGGGGACAATGCTTCAGCATTAGTTGCCGTTAATAGAACAGGTGAAGAATCAAGAATAATTTTACCTTCAAATTTTGATTCTTATGATAGAGTTTATTCTTTGAATGATTCTAATGAGAAGAAAATAAACCCATATGGTGGTATAACACTTGTTAAAGAAAGAAAAAGAACTAGACATTAGTCTAGTTTTTTATTATTTTATATAACATTTATGTTGTTTTACGATAAAATACACTAATTATAAAAAAATTTATTTACTAAATAATATTTATGATATACTAATTTCAGGTGGTGTTGTGTATGGACAAGAATACTGAAATTCTTTTTCTTGAAAAAGTTAAAAAGAGAATAGAATATATGGATAAGTCTGATGAATCTTTTCAATTGATATCAGAATTATTAGGACTTATTGAAGAAAAGAATAAAACTTTAGATGATTTAAAAGAGAAAATGAAAGAACTAGATGAATCATCTAAACGTGATGCCTTGACAGGTCTTTATAATAGAAAAGCTGAACAATCATATTTTAAAGAAGAGTTTAAATCTTTAAATGATCCTACAAAAGAAGAAGCTGACACATATTATGTAATTGCTATAGATTTAGATCATTTTAAATCTATAAATGACACATATGGTCATGATGTAGGTGACGATGCACTTATAATTGTTGCAAGAGGACTTGAATCAGCATTTAGAAGATATGACTTAGTTGTTAGAGAAGGTGGAGATGAGTTTGTTATTATTGCAAAAAACTGTCCTCCTTCAATTCTAGAAGATAGATTAAAAAATATGTCTACTTCAATTACTAATACTATTCATAATGCTCTTGATTCTCATAGAAGAATTGTTGATGGTGAAGAAGTTAGTATTGAAAGACCACATGATTATACTCTTTCATATGGTTATTCAGAGTTGGATTTAAGTGGATTAAATAATGATTTACTTGAAGACAGAGATGCATTCATGGAATGGTTTAAAGAACAAAAGAAGGCAGCTGATAGTGCTTCATTTAATATGAAAGAAGAACATCATGCTGTTAGAAGATAAAAAAATATCTTGTAAATATAATTAGAAAAGTGTAATTGTTAAACGATTATACTTTTTTATGCTATAATACCAGCCAAGGAGTTACCATTTGGGGAAGACTTTTAAGAAAAAAAGGAGCTAGAAAAAATGACAAGATTAACTGATGAAGAAAGAGAAGAAAGAATTAATTTAGTAGGAGAGTATTATACAATGAATCCTGATGCTTCTGTTAGATCAACTGCTAAGTATTTTTCAAATCAAGGTATGTTTATGTCTTATGTAACTGTACAAGACTATATTCAACGTTACAAAAAGAGACATCCTGAGAAATCTGATTTAGTTCAACAAGTAATTGATTCTAGAAAACCTTTAACTGTTGAGAATCAAGAAATAAGGAATAGAATTATTAATGAAGCTAAACTAGTTATAGAAGGATACACGATTGCTAATATATCTGAGGTAATGTCTGTTGATTATTGGACAGTTGTAAGAGACTTGGCTAAAAGACTTCCTTTATTAGATATGGAATTATATGAACAAGTTAAAACTATTATGAATCAAAATAGCATGGATAATCTTATTCCTAAACAACCTATGTCTAAATAATATATATTTTTTAACAAATAAAAATAACACTTTTTAGTGTTATTTTTTTCTTAAATTCATTCCACATCCTGGACATATATCCATGGTATTATCAATTGGAGTATTACATCTAGGACATCTATTTCTACCTGCTTTTTCTTCTGTAACGTTTCTTGCTTTTTTCTTAACTTCGTTTTTACCACCAAAAGCAATAGTTGTGTTATCTTTACGTAAAAATTCATAATCTTGATAATTAGCATTATCTTCAATTGCAAGTGTACTTTTATTTTCGATATCTTCTTCTTTTTTCTTGATTGCAACTTTTAAGTCTTCTTCTTTATCGTCTAATTCTACGATTTCGTCTTCCATCTTTTCTTCAGTTGCTTCAAGTTCTTCAATATCTTGTTCTTGAATCATTTCTTTGACTTCCATTTTGGCTTTGCTTTTTTCATTTAGGTCATCGCCATATAGAATATCATCATAATCGTCTTTAATAGCATCTTCTTCTATTTTTTTGATTTTTTCTTCTATTCTGTTTTTGTCTTCTTTTTCTTTTCTTTTAGTGAATGCTCTTAGATTAAAGTTATCGTAATCTTCTTCTTTTTCATTTTCTAGTTTTTCTTCTATTAACTTAATAGATTTTACTGTTTGAAGTGATTTTGATTTTTCTAGTCTACGTCTACTTTTGTTTTTACTAAAAGCTATTACTGGTATGGCATATATTGGTATAAATATACCGAATACACCAAATGACATTGAATATTTATATTCATATGCAAGTTTAGCAGGAGATACTAGTTGAGCTATTATATTTAAAACAGGAATTAATACTATCCAACGAGGTATATTGCATAGTTTAAAATAGTACCACCAATTAAGAAAAGGTATTACATATTTATATACAGGTTGGTGTTCTTTCTTTGCAAATTTATACATGCTTATGAAGAAGACAATTGTATAAATAATTGTATAAACTATAAGTATTTTAAAAAGAACATTAAATACAGTTTCAAATTCAAAATACTTACTTACTAGAAAATTCCAAATAGTTTTATCTTCTTCAAGTAAGAACATATAATCATAACCTTTCTATTTATCTTGTTTTAACGTTTTCAATACCTAATTCACTTATTCTTTGATCCCAATGAACTTTGTATGAGTCTCTTGTAATATTTGGATATGGGTCTTGTAGATTTTCAAAGTTGAATGTCATATCTTCATAGAACTTTTCAAATTCTGCTTCTGTTTGTTCATAAGTCATATCTGCTGTTACATGATTAATTATATATAATTGGCATAATACATCGTATAACTCACTGAAGTTTGTATAATCAGGAGATGCAAGAGAGTCATAGTGAAGTTTTGCTTGAGAATCAAGTAAGTTTATAAAATGATATGCTGGAGTTTCAATTCCTACTTTATCAAAGTATTCTTGAAGTTTTTCAATAAAGTAATTTACTGAATGATTCATGTAATCTGCTCCATCATAATCTAGATAAGGCATGAATTGTCTAAAGATACTTGATTGATATGTGTAATATATTGCTCTATTGTTTAAACCTTGTATTTGATAACAGAAGTAAGTATCTAGAGCTTCATCTTCATATAGACCCATTGATAAGTCTTCATAGAATCTTATTGAAATATCTTTTCCATATACATCTTTATTTTTTAGAGTTCTAGTTGCATGAGTAAGTTCATGCATAAATACTACATAGTCGTTAGATGTTTTATCTTTATAATTTGCGTCTTTATTTAAACAAATTATATTTTCTTGATTTAAGTAACATGCAACAGTTCCTGAAGACATTGTTTGCATTTGAATTTCTTGAGTGCTTAATTCTCTTATTTCAAGTGTTTTTAAATTATAATTAAATACTGAAAGATCAGATTCAGGCCAACGTTCTAACCATTCTTTACAATAATCTTTTAAGAATGCTTTATGATCAGCAGAAAGCTTAGCGTTTCCATCAATTGTATTATAAAGTGTTTGAAGTGTAGGTTTTCCTTCATGGAATATTCTTTCATATCCTTTAGAATCACGTGCATATATATAATTAAGAGTTTCGGACTCAACGTTATCGTTTGCGTATCTATAGTCATACTCATCATCTGCAGGTGATAACATTTGAAGATATTTATCAGCAATTTCATCTTCAGTTTGTCCCCAGTTATATGAATCTTCTGGTGTGAAATTATTTGCTTCTTCACTTTCTTCAATAGCTAATGATCCATCTTCGTTAAGTTTTACATCAACATCTTCATCAAATGAAAAACTTGGAGATTCTCCTTGCATAGCCATTTGATATGCTTGTTCCATAGCGCTTGGTTCGCTAGTAGTTGGTGCCTCCTGCATCTTCCTTCCACATCCAACAAGCATAGAGGCAGTTAATAAAGTTACTATTCCTGCGACTTTTACTTTTGGTATAAAATGGAATTTTTTAATTTTTCTATTTTTATTATCGAAGATTATTGCTTGTAGTCCTTTTGGTTTAGCTGCCATGATATTTGCTAAAGCAATAACATCTCTTAATTCTGGATAATGAAGCTTATTGTTTTCATCCATTTCTAGAAATGCTAGCTTACTATGTGCATCTCTAAACATCATGAATTTCTTATTATCGAAATATACGATACCCATTTGTCTATATAAATGGTCGTTTTTTATTTTCATAATATCACCCAATATTATTATAGCAATTAGTAATTAAGAACTAAATATAAATAGTTTAATTTTACATTCGTATTAGATTGAATAAAACAGGTATTATTGTTATAATTTTAATGAAAAATAATAAAGGGTTGATAATATGTTAGTTTTCATAATACATGACGATAAAATGCGAAAATTAAAACTACCTGTTAAGATATCGGGTATCTATCAAATAAATGACTTCGATGGGAAAACTTTGTGTAACATTGAGGCTGTTCAAGGTTCTTGGGTAGTTAAAAGCAACCCTGATATTGAACTATCTTTTCCTGATGGACAAGTAAATGAAAAAGTTTTAAAAGATTACGATTATTTCACAATAAAAAAATTAATTACTAATGAAGTTACTGAAGTTGTAGTAGGACCTATGTATGATGGTTCTACTAAGTGCTATCAAACAGATAAAGAAAAAATTACCATTGGTAATGGAAATGCGGATATTCAATATAGATTTAATAAACTTAAAGATACTCATGTTACATTAACTAAGGTTAAGAACCACTGGGTAGCTGAAAATAATGGTGGTGCAGGCGCATTCATCATGAATAAGAAGTTTACTAAGAAAAATGTATTCCATGGTGATTATATCTTCTTATATGGATTAAGAGTTATTGTTATAAATAATATTTTCTTAGTTAATAATCCTAATGGACTTGTTACTTGTTCTTTAAAAGAAGTATCACTTCCTAAACCTAATATTACATATCAACCAACTATACTTGAAGATACTCCAATGTATTCTAAGGAAGACTATTTTTATAAATCTCCTAGATTTAGAAGTATTATTGAACCTGAAAAATTAATAATCTCACCTCCTCCTGGTGGAAATGAAGGAGATGAGAATGCTCCTGCATTACTAACATATGGTCCTAGAATGACTATGATATTAACGTCAGGTGTTACTCTTTTAACAGCTATTGAAGGATATACTGCTGGTACTAAATCCTTTAGAGATTTACTTCCAACATTTGTTACTGTTATAGTTATGCTTTTATCTTCATTCTTCTGGCCGGTTATGACTAAAAGATATCAAAAAAGACAAAAGACTAGAAATGATTTAAGAACTAGAAGAAAATATCTAGAGTATTTGGATGGTAAACGTAAAAAAGCTGATGAAATTAAGTCTTTACAAAAACAAATATTAATTGAAAATAATGTTTCGTTAGAAGAATGTCAAAACATTATTTATAACCATAATAGAAACTTATGGGGCAAGAATATTGGTGATGATGACTTCTTAACTGTTAGAATTGGAACAGGAAGAGTTAAGACTCAAATAGAACTTGAAGAACCAAACAAAGATGAGTTCCAATTAGAAGAATTTGATTTAAAAGATAAAGTAGATGATTTAAAAGAAGATGCTATGTGGATAGATGATGCTCCTATGGACATCAACTTATCAGAAAAACGTATTTCTGCAGTTGTTGGTAATAATGTTTTAACTAAATATTTTATTGATAGTATTTTCTTACAATTAATGACTTTCCATAGTTATTTAGATTTAAAATTTGTTGTTATTACAAACAAAGAAAATGAATTCTTATGGGAATATTTAAAAGTTACTCCTCATACATGGGATAACTTGAAGACAATTAGATACTTTGCTACATGTCCTGAAGAACTATCAACTATTAGTTCTACAATTGAAAAAGATTTAGAAGCTAGAATTATTTCAGAAGCAAATGAAGATGATAGTAAATCAAACGATAAAACAGATGAATTGATTACAAAAAAACCTTTTATAGGTCATAAACCATATTATCTAATATTTGTTGATGATTTAGAACTTGCAAGAAACTCAAGTTTGATTAAAAAAGCAATGAGTACTAATTTAAACTTTGGTGTATCTATTATTTATAGAAACAATAGATTATCAAACTTACCTGAACAATGTTCTACATTCTTGAATATTGATCCTGAAAAATCAGGTTTATTTGAAACTAATTTAACAAAAGATTCTCAAAAAGAGTTTATTCCTGAATTAAATAAGAGCGTTGATATGTATGGATGTGCTCAAGTACTTGCTAATGTACCAATGCAAAAGGAAAAAGCTAAGTATGAACTACCTAGTTCAGTTTCATTCCTTGAAATGTTTAATGTAGGTAGAGTAGAACAATTAAATTCTCTTGAAAGATGGAAAACTAATAATCCTGTTAATACATTATCAGTTCCTGTTGGTGTTAACCAAGAAGGTGAACTATTTATGATGGATGCTCATGAAAAAGGATGGGGTCCACATGGATTAGTAGCTGGTACTACTGGTTCAGGTAAATCAGAATGGATTATTACATATATTCTTTCGCTTGCTGTTAATTTCCACCCAGATGAAGTTCAATTTGTACTTATCGACTACAAAGGTGGTGGACTTGCACTTGCATTTGAAAACTCTGAAATGGGTATTAAGTTACCACATTTAGCTGGTACTATTACAAACCTTGATAAGTCTGCAATTAATAGAGCACTTACTTCAATTGAGGCAGAGTTAAAGAGAAGACAAAGATTATTTAATGAAGCAAGAGAAAAACTTCATGAATCTAGTATTAATATTTATAAGTATCAAAAATACTATAGGAAAGGTTTATTAACTGAACCTGTTTCTCATTTATTTATAATTTCCGATGAGTTTGCTGAGTTAAAATCTCAAGAGCCTGATTTTCTTGATCAATTAATATCAACTGCACGTATTGGTCGTTCACTTGGTGTTCACTTAATACTTGCAACTCAAAAACCAAGTGGTGTTGTAAATGACCAAATTTGGTCAAACTCAAGATTCCACGTATGTTTAAGAGTTCAAGATCAATCAGATTCAAAAGATATGATTAAAACTAGTGATGCGGCAGCATTAAAGACAACTGGTGCCTTCTATTTACAAGTAGGTTATAATGAATTTTATCAATTAGGACAATCTGCTTGGTCGGGTGCTAAATATCATCCAAGTGATATTATTAAGAAAAAAGTTGATCAAAGTTTAAGTTATATTGATACACTTGGTAATGTTGTTAATAGTTATGATGAAAATACATTTAGTGAAAAAGCACCAGAAGCAGATAATGGTGAAGAATTATTAAATATAGTTAAGTATATTTCAGATATATCTAAAGAAGAAACTGTTGTTGGTAAGCAATTATGGCTTCCAAATATTGATCCTAATATCAAACTTGATGATGTTAAGAAGAAATATAATTGGAAACCTACTAAATATAATTTAAATACTTGTATTGGTATGTATGATAGACCAATTTTCCAAGAGCAAGGTTTATTATCTATCGATTTAGGTGAAAACGTTGTTATTTATGGTGAAGGTGGGTCTGGTAAAGAAAATCTACTTGCCACGATTATTTGGTCAAGTATGATTGAGCATACACCTGAAGAAGTAAATTATTATATTATCGATTATGGTGCTGAAACACTAAGAATGTTTGCTAAATATCCTCATGTAGGTGAAGTAATGTTCCAAGATAATCTTGAAAATATTCCAGCTCTTCTTGAAATGGTTCTAGACGAGATGGATAGACGTAAGGAATTATTTGCTGACTATAATGGTAACTATGATAGTTATATTAAAGAATCTGGTAATTTCTTACCTAGATGGGTTGTTACTATATGTGCTTTTGATATCTTCAGTGAAAACTTACCTAAGATTGTTCCATTCATAGAGCAAATGTTTAGAGATGCTCCGAAGGTTGGTATTACGTTCTTGGTATCTACAACTGGATATCAAGCAGTAAGAGCTAAGATACAAGGATACTTCCAATATAGAATTATTCTACATCAGTCTGACGAATCTAAATATAGAACTATTGTTGATGCTGTTCCTAAGAAGTTAATTCCTGCTAACGAATTTGGACGTGGTCTTTGTATTATTAATAAAGATGAAGAATGGTGTGAATTCCAAACTGCATTTATTACTGATAGAGAAAAGATTAATCAACTTGTTAGAAGTAATGCTGAAAACTTTTCAACATATTATAAAGTTAGAGCTAAATCACTTCCTAAGATTCCAGATGATATTTCATCTAATGAACTTGGAAGTTATATAACTACTATAGATGCTCTACCTGTTGGTTATGATTTCCACGAAAAAAATATTAAAACATTTAATATTGTTAAAGATAAATTAATGGCAATATGTACTAATGATTTACAAACTAATATAACATCTATATACGGTTTAGTTGATACAGTAGCAAAAGTTTCTGGAGTAAAGGTTAGAATACTAGACTTTACTGGAAATTATGCTGGTAATACTGTTGATATGAATTACTATAATGATAAGTATGATGCTACAGTTATGGCATTACTAAATGACTTAAAAACTAGAACTATTCAACAAGATCATGGAATAACATTTATCTATGGTATTGGAAGAGCAAAAGTTAGTTTATCTCAAACAGGTAATGAAAAATTGCTTGAATACTTTGAAGCACTTAAGAGTGCTAATAAATCAAGTGTTATTCTAGTTGATTCATATGAAAATCTTAAGAGACTTAGACCAGAGCCATGGTTTAAAGATATTAACTTAACATCTGGTATTTGGTTAGGTAATGGTTTAGAAAATCAAAATTTATTTGGTGTTAATACTGTTGATATGGAAGATAGAAAACTTAACTTTGAAGGTGAAGCTTTCGTTATTGAAGATGGTAAGTATACACTTATTAAGTCTGTTATGGATAAGGAGTAGCATATGGATTATAAAATTTTAGTAGAATTATATGTTCCTGAGATTGAAGAAAAATTTGAATTCTATGTTCCTATTAATAAACATGTAGATTTTGTAATAACAATATTTAATCAAGCAATTAAGGAACTTGAATTTGGAGATTTTCCTATAAGAGATAATTTCAGATTATGTAATAGACGTACTGGAGAAATATACGATAATGGTGCGTATGTAAGAAATACAACTATCAAAAATGGAACACAATTAGTATTGTTTTAAAACGAAAAAGAAACAGTGTTTAAATTGTTTCTTTTTTTTACGTAAAGGACGTATTTTAGTTTGTCATATTGGTATTTTTTTTATATAATGATTTTAGAGTATAGGAAGACTATTACTCATGCTAGTAACGATGTAGGAAGGAAGATACTGATGCGATTAGATACTTCGGTAAATGCTGAGATTAACGAGAACTCAATTGATAGTACTGTTAATGATTTAGGTAATCTTATTGATGATATCACTAGTGATTTAAATTCTATGGATATGATTTTTTACAACATGAATGATTATTTTAAATGTAATCAATCTGACGAATTTGTTGCAAAGTTTTCTAGCTATAGAAAAAACTTTGAATTATTAAGAGATAACCTTGGTACTTTCACATCTGACTTGATGAAAGTTAAGAACGGCACGGTTGATTTATTATCTTTCGAAGCTAATTACTTTAATGATCTTGCTGCTGAACATGAGTTACAAGCCAAGAAAATTAATGTGGAAAATTAGGAGGAATTTTTATGACATTAAATATTAGTGGAGCTACTTCTGGATATGATGTTAACGGAATGCAAGCTCTTATTACTGAAGTAAATACTCAATGTGTAGTTCCTGCATGCGCTACTTTAAGAAGTGATGCAAACGATGTTAGAACTACAGTTGACTCAGTATGGGTTGGTGCTTCTGCTGAGGCATTTAAACAAAAATTAACAGATGACACTGAAACTATGTGTAAAACTCTTGAAGAAGCTGGAAAACAAATTCAAGATCAATTAAATAACGCTGGTAGCAACATTGAAGAATATGATGATGCTTTAGCTCAACAAATTAAAAACTGGTAGAAGGAGATAGATTAATATGGGAATTAGAGCTGGATTAGGAAATATAGGAGCAGGCTTAAAAAGTGCTTGGGATAACACTATCCAAGGTATTTTTGCTCAAACTCAAGGTATATTTGACGCTGCAGTAACTAAAATTGGTTCAATTTATTCTGGTGGTTTCATCGGTATCAACGCAAATAACTGGGGTGACATTAAAGTAGCTGTTGAAAAATTAATTACAGATGCAACTGCAGACTTAGCAAAATTCAATGAATTAGCTAAAAGAGATGATGCAATTAAAGGTGAAGCTGAAATTGCTTTAGGCGGATATTTAGCAAATGCTCAAAAATTACTTGAAGCATATGTAACTACTTATAGAAACTTTATTAAAGATGCTGAAACAGCATTAGGAGCTATGAACGAAGGAGATCGTCAAAACGCTCAAAATATTAATGAAGCTTCTCAAGCTCTTGAACAAGAAGCTAACGCTATTAGAGTAGACTAATAGTTTAATAACCATTAAGAATAAGGAGGTAAATCTATGGCATCAAAGTCATCGCTTATGGCGGAAAATAGAGATTTAGAAAGATTACGTACTAATTTATTAGTAGTTGCGGAAAGACTTTATAAAGCAAATAATGACGCACATAAAATTATGACTAACCTAGATAAGAATTACACCCTTAATAATAATTCAGTTGCAGGTTATTATGAAACTGAAAAGTTAGCTAAAAGGATTTTAGCTAAAAGAGATAATATTTTATCTAGTTTAATACCTGCTATTGATAGTGAAATCGAGTCTAATAAAGCTGAGATACGTGAAATCGAACGAAGAGAAGAAGAGGAACGTCAAGCTAGAGAACAAGAACGATTAGAAAGAATGGAAAGATTAAGACGTCAAAGCATGCGCTAAGACGTTTTTTTCAAATAGTAAAGGATGATGTAGATGGCTGATTTTGAATGTGATACACAAATGCTAAGAGATGAAGGAAAAAAATTCATTGATTTTGCAAATGATTATAATAAGTCAATTGATAAATTCTTTGAGATATTAACTACTCTTGATATAAACGGTGTTTGGAAAGGTAAACAATATCCTAAATATAGAGACCGTGTTTCATATGAAAAAAGAGATTATGTTAAATTTGGAGAAGGCTTAAGAGCAATTGGTGATGAATTAGTTGATTATGCTGATTCTTTAGAAGACCTTGCTAATAAAAATGAAAGGGAATACGATAACATATGAAAGTAAAAATTGTTAATGAAGGTATTTATAATGGGACTAGAAGTAGTATTATAGATACTAGAGATTCTCTTCAACAAGCTAGAAGTACAAATCTTTATTGCCCTAGCACATTTAGTAGAGTAAGCGAAGTTAGAGCACTTAAAGAAGATATTCAGGATATGATTCGTACACTTAGAAAGATAAGTGATGCATTATATCATAATGACTTAAATTACAGAAATCATGGTTCAAATGAAATTAGACGTATTAGACGTTTAAAAGAAGCATCATTAAAAGCTAGAAATGGCTTGTAAAATATGACAAGAGTTATTTATACTCTTGTTTTTTTTTGTTAACATTATAGTAGGTGATTATATATGCAAAACTACTTTGAATACTTAAAGTATTATGGTAACCTTAGTTTCTCAAAAGTTAAACTTAATGAACTTGATATGGCTATTTTTTCTATGCTTGTATATTTACCATATGTAAATATTCAAAATGGAATTACAATTGAAAAATTTGGTGAAATTGTTAAAAGTTTTGATGCAAGTAGTTTTGAAGGTGCTATGACACCTATGGCCTTAGAACTAATGGATGCTGTAAGAAGTGTAAAAAGATATAAAGATATTAAAGTATATGACTTTGTAAAAATAGATGATGATAAGTTACAATTTGGTGCTTATACATTAAGATATGGAAGTAATACTCTTGTTATATATGAAGGTACTAATACTTCTATCATGGGTTGGTTGGAAAATTTGAAACTAATAACTACTTTTCCTACTTTAACTCAAAGCTATGGAATAAACTACTTAAGAGATACTATAAAAAAAGGGGATAGGAATATCTATATAGGAGGACACTCAAAGGGTGGTAATCTTGCACTTAGTTCTGCTTATCTTGCAGATGATCATATCTTTAAAAGAATAAGAAAAATATATAACTTCGATGGACCTGGATTTAGAAATGATGAGTACGAAACTGAAAGGTTTTTAGAGGTAAGTAAGAAAACAACTACATTCTTACCTGATGGTAGTATGATTGGTGTTATTTTGAATAATGATAAATATAGATACGTACAAGCAAATGGTGTTGGTTTTTATAAACATTATATTGTTAATTGGCATACGTATGGTAGTTTCTTTTTAAGATGTGATGTATCTAGTAAAACTTTAGATTTTAAAGATAAGATGGAAGAAAATATTAACTCTTTAAGTAGACCACAGTTAGATAAGGCTATAAGTATTTTGGATGAGTTCTTTAAAGCTAATAATATTACTCATACATATCATTTAACTAAAATTAAGCTTGCTGATTTAAGAAAGCTTCTTAATAGTTATAAAGAGTTAGATAGTGCTTCTAAAGAATTAATATTATCTACTTTTAAACATTTGTTTATTGGTAAGAAATAATGGGGTACCATTATAAAGAAATTTGTGTTATTATACTGAAATAATTCAACCTTTATTAAGTGCTTTGAATTAATTAATATTTTATAGAAAGAAGGAGTATTTATGTATTTAATAGACAAGTTAAATAATAATATTCAAACTGTTTTGAAACAATTGGGTTATGATGATGAAGTAAGCGTGGTTAAGTCTTCTAGACCTGAATTAGGTGATTACCAATATAATGGTGTAATGAAGCTTGCTGGTATCAACAGGATTAATCCAAGGGAACTTGCTGAAAAAATAGTTGCAGAATTATCTAAATTTGATGATTATACTAATATTAATATTGCTGGTCCTGGATTTATAAATATATCTTTTAAGGATGAAGTATTAATTGATTACATTAATGAAATAAATAATGATTTTGAAAAGAATATTTATAAAGATGAAAATGATACTACTATATTTTTAGATTATGGTGGTGCTAATGTAGCTAAACAACTACATGTAGGTCACTTAAGAAGTGCTAATATTGGTGAAGCATTAAAAAGATTATTAAATGCATGTAAGTTTAAAACTATAAGTGATGTACATTTAGGAGACTGGGGAAGACCTATGGGTCTTGTAATGCTTGAAATTGAAAAGCGTCAACCAGATTTAGTATATTTTGATAAAGATTATACTGGAGAATACCCAACTGAATCTCCAGTTACTGCTGAAGATTTATCGGAAATTTATCCATTTGCTTCTAATAGATCTAAGGAAGATCCTGAGTACTTAGAAGAAGCTCGTGAGATGACTTTAAGACTACAAAATAGAGAAAGGGGTATCTATGCTCTTTGGAAACATGTAGTTCATACATCTGTAGAAGAAGATATTAAGAAAGCTTATGAACTTCTAAATACTTCATTTGACCTTTGGGAAGGAGAAGCAGATGCAGATGATTATATTCCTGAGTTAATAGATTATCTTGAAAAAAATAATTATACAGAAATATCTGAGGGTGCAGAAGTTATATTTGTAAATGAACCTGATGATAAGATTGAAATACCTCCATTTATGATTAAGAAGAGTAATGGTGGAGTTCTTTATGATACTACTGAACTTGCAACACTTTATTCAAGAATTAAGAGATTTAAATTTAATGATATTTGGTATTTAACTGATTCAAGACAATCTCTTCACTTTGTTGAATGTTTCCGTGCTGCTAAAAAGACTAAGATAGTTCCTGATGATATAAAATTAACTCATTTACCATTTGGTACAATGAATGGACCTGATGGTAAACCATTTAAAACAAGAGATGGTGGAGTAATGAGTTTAAATGCTCTTTACAAACTTGTTTATGATGAGTGTTATAAAAAGTTAAGTGATTCTATACCTGCAGAAAAGAAAGAAGATACTGCTAGAATAATAGCTGTTGCTGCTATTAAGTTTGCTGATCTTTTACCTAATAGAACAACTGATTATACATTTGATCCAGTTAAATTCAGTGATTTAAATGGTAAAACTGGTCCTTATCTTTTATATAATACAGTTCGTATTAAATCTATTTTCCAAAAGGTTGAAGGAGTAGAATATAAAACATATAATAATATTGGATCATCTATAGAAAGAGATATGATACTTCATTTAATAGAATTATCTAATACTTTAAAGAAAGGCATAAGTGAAAAATTATTAAATGAAATATGTGAATATTTATTTAAATTAACTAATCTTTATAATACTTTCTATGCAGATCATTATATTGTTAGTGAAGAAGATAAAAAACAACAAGAATCATGGTTAGTATTAAGTTCGGTTGTTCTTAAAACTAATTTATTCTTGCTTGATATTCTAGGAATTGAAGTTCCTGATAGAATGTAAAAAAACCTAGTTATAAAAACTAGTGTTTTTTATTTAAAAAGGAGGTATAAATGTGAAGAAACCCGAAATACTTGCACCTGTTGGAAGAATGGCTTCTTTATATGCTGCTATTGAAGGTGGATGCGATGCTGTTTATTTAGCTGGTAAATTATTTGGTGCTAGAGCGTTTGCTGATAATTTTAGTGATGAAGAATTAGTATTTGCTATTAATTATGCTCATAAATATGGAGTTAAAGTATATGTTACTACTAATACTTTAGTTTATGACTTTGAAGTTGAAAAGTTCATGGATTATATTGAGTTTTTACATAAGAATAATGTAGATGCAGTTATTGTACAAGATATTGGAATGTTTGATTTAATTAGAAAAACTTTCCCAAATCTTGAAATACATATTTCTACTCAAATGCATATTCATAACGTTGAAAGTACTAAACTTGTTGAAGAATTAGGTGCATCACGTGTAGTTCTTGCTCGTGAAACTCCAATTGAACTAGTTAAAAAGATAAGAGAAAACACTAATATTGAGTTAGAAATATTTGTTCATGGGGCTTTATGTATATCTTACTCAGGACAATGTTTAATGAGTTCTTTAATAGGTGGCAGAAGTGGTAACCGAGGAACATGTGCTCAAAGTTGTAGACAACCTTATGAGTTATACTGTAATGATATAAAGATAAGTGAAGATAATTATCTTTTATCTACAAGAGATCTTTGTACTTTGGAAGATGTTGGTAAACTTATTGATCTAGGTATTGATTCTTTAAAAATAGAAGGTAGAATGAAAAGACCTGAGTATGTATATTTAGTTACTTCTCTTTATAGAAAAGCAGTAGATTCTTATATTGAAACTGGAAAAGTTGATATAAGTGAAGATGAAATATACGAGCTTAAGAAGATATTTAATAGAAATTATACAAAAGGTTTCTTATTTAATACCCCAAATGATAAGTTTATGAATACATTTAGACCAAATCATATGGGTGTTAAGATAGGTAATGTAATCGATGTTAAAAAGAATAGAGTAAAGATAAGATTAACAGACGGAGTTAATCTAAATGATGGAATACGTTTTGTTAAACGTGGATTTGAAGACGTTGGTATGATTATTCAACAAATGTTTCAAAATAATGAGAAAGTTAGAAGTGCAAAGAAGAATGAAGTAATTACTTTGCTTTCTCCTGAAGAAGTAGAAGTAGGTTCTGAAGTATTAAAAACTACCGATTATGAACAATTAAAAAACTTAGATGCTTTAATAAAAGCAAATAATAGAAAAATAAATGTAGATGTTAAGTTTAAAGCACTTCTAGGAGAAAAACTTTCTATAAGTGTTAATGATGGTATAAATGATATTTCTATGAATTCTGATTATATAGTTGATAAAAGTGTTAATAGACCAACTACAAAAGAAGATATAGAAAAACAATTACTTAAAACAGGCAATACAATTTACAATATTAAGTCTTTAGATATCGTAAGTGATGATAATATATTTATACCAATTAAAACTATAAATGATTTAAGAAGAGATGCTCTTGATAATTTAGATAAAATTCGAGTTGCAAGTGTTAATAATATCGTTAAACGACAATATAATATCGAATTACCTAAGTTTGATAAGACAAATTGGAAGATATTATTATTAGATAATACTGAAAAATATAATATTTCTATGGGAAGTCATTATAACGAAGTAATTATTCCTTATAACAAATCTTTTGATGATTATTGGATTCGTTATAAAAATCCTAGAGTCATGGAACACTTAAGTGAAAGAAAAGGGAACTTAATAATGGCCTCTGAACTTGGAAGCGTTTATAAATATAAGTTTAAAGATATAGCAACAGATTGGTCTTTAAATGTTACAAATTCATATTCTGTTGCACTTCTTCATTCTCTTGGAGTTAAAAGAGTATGTTTATCTTTAGAAATGAATGATTATCAAATAAAGGATTTAATAAATTCATACGAAGAAAGATACGGAAAACATCCAAATGTAGAAGTAATTGTTGATACTTTACCTGAAGCGATGGTTATTAAATATGACATCTTTAATGGTAAGTATGACTCAAAGAATACGTATTACTTAAAAGATAAATTTGGTAGTAAATTTAGATGTTTAAGAAGAGATAACCTAACTATTATTTATGGAAAAGATAGAATAGTTAAGAATAATATTGATGAGTTATATGAAATAGGTGTTAATGCTGTTAGAGTTGAAGATGTACTTTAAATCACCGTAAAAACGTTAGTTTAAGAGGACTTTTGTAAGTCTTCTTTTTATGTGCTATACTTGTCTTGTAAAATATGAGGAGGTAATTTTATGAAAAATTCAAAAGTATATTTTACAAAAGACATCAGTGCTCGAGGACTTATGAAAGTTTATGAAGCACTTGGAGTTAAATTACCAGGAAACGTAGGTATAAAAGTTTCAACTGGTGAAAAAGGGGCAAAAGGTTACTTAAAATCGGAGATTATTAAACCTCTAGTTGATAGATTAAATGGGACAATAATTGAATGCAATACTGCATATCCAGGAAGTCGTAATGAGGCTACGGAACATATGAGTGTTGCTGAAGAACATGGCTTTACTAAGATGGGTAAGGGTGTTGAAATTATTGATGGATTAGGTGAATTTAGAATACCTGCTCCAGTTGGTGCAAAGCACTTAAAGTACGATTTACTTGGAGAAGGCTTTAAAAAGTATGATTCATTCATAAATCTTGCTCATGGCAAAGGACATGCCATGGGAGGATTTGGTGCTAATCTAAAGAATCAATCAATTGGATTTGCATCACGTAATGGTAAAGCATATATTCATTCATGTGGTCATACTGAAAATCCTGATGAGTGCTGGGTAGATAAACATGAACAAATTGATTTTATTGAGTCGATGGCTGAAGCTGCAACTGCAGTTCATGAATATTGTGAAAGAAATAATAAACCAATTATATATATTACTGTTATGAATGCTTTATCGGTAGATTGTGATTGTGATTCCAAACAAGGAGAACCAGTTATGGCTGATCTTGGAATAGTTGGTTCACTTGATCCAGTTGCAAATGATCAAGCATTTGTTGATATGGTATTTGCATCTAAAGATCCTGGGGCTAAGGAGTTACAAGAAAGAATTGATACACGTTTAGGAAGAGAAATACTTCCTTATGCTGAAAAACTTGGCTTAGGTTCTACTCAATATGAATTAATAGAAATATAGACGATTATTTGTGGTATACTTGTAAGTATATGGAAGTTTAAGAATAAATAAGGGAATTGGTTTTTTGTTGATATTATATTTTTCTAGTGTATAATAGACTAAAAAGTCGATGGAAAGGTATTAAATCATGAGAAAAATAGAACCAAAAAAACTAACTGATGTATTAATTGATACATTAATACATAGGGAATGTGTTCAAAGAAGTGGGTTATATTTAGCAACCGAACTTAAAAAACTTCAAAGAGGTGCGGATTCAACATCGCTTATTTGTAGATGTCAAACACACGATTTATCTAAATTGAATAATGTACAAGAGTTTTTAGCTTTGGCTTCTATTGTAGATAGTATTGATGATTTATCTAATATACATTATGAACCTTCACCAGAGGTTAAGAAGGCTACACATTTACATCAACAAAATAATGACCATCACTGGGGTTATTTTGATGATCCTAATGATATGAACAGTGATCAAGCAACTGAACAAGTTGTTGATTGCCATGCAAGAAGTAAACAATTTGGTACTGAAGGTGCAGCTGCTTACTTAGATATTCAATGTAAAAAATTTAATTTATGCAAGGCAAATTATGATAGAACTATGAGACTTGCTGAATTAATTGATGAACTTGCAAAAGATGATGATTATCATGATATTTTAAATCAAAAGTTAGATGTTGGTTTTAACTTTGATGATAGAATGGTTTCCTGTCTTGAAAACTTTAACATAGATAATTTTACTGATTGTGTAACTACTGATAGATTATTAATGTATCAAAAGATGAATACAGACTTCGCAACTATATGTTATGAACTTAGATTAAAAGAAAATAATAGTTTCATTGGTTATATTAAGATTAAAGCCTATGGTGAAATAGATTATAAAATATATCAAAACTATAAAGAACAAGGATTTCTTCTTGAAGGATTAATTGGTTTACTTTCTCTTTGTGATATGAATTATTTATATTGTAAGATTAAAAAATCTAATGAAACAGCGCAAAGATGTTTTGATTTGTTAGGCTTTGCTAGAGAAGAGCTTGATGAAACAACTTATAAATATACAACTCAAAATTTAGATGATGTTAAGAGGTTATGCTTAAAATAGCATAATCTTTTTTTGTGTAAATAAACAGGTTATTTTCTTTATATTTTTCTTTTAAAATATTATTATAGATATAAGAGGTGGAATATATGAATGAAGATAATAAACCTGTAATTAATCCACAGATGAATGATTATACTGAAACTAAAGGAAAGAATTTTAAAATTGCTATAGTTTTAACTATTGTTTTAATAGTAACAATTGTAATTCTTGGTATAAGTATGAATAATATGCTTAAACAAGCTAATTACTATGAAGAAGATGAAGATAAAACTACTGAAGTAGTAGAAACTAAAACTACTAAGGAAACTGGTAAAGTTAGTTCTAATATAACTGAGTTAAGTGATTTATTTATTATTGATGTTGATAATGATTTATCTGGTAATAATGATTTATTTTTAAGTTTTAATACTTATGCAAGTGGTGAATTAGCTAATACATTTGATTATGTAATATATGCTGTTGGAACTGGTGAAAAAACAATGTTTATTGTTAATAAATCTGAAATAGGTGTATATGATAAGTATGACTATAAAATTAATCATAAGAAGACTATTTATAAGTCTTTATTAAGTGAAGAAGTTGGTTTAAACAAAGATTATACAATTAATGATAATCAAATTACTTATATTGTAAATAACCAAACTGGTAAAAGTATTACTAGATTATCTGTTGTTACTTTATTTTACGATAGTAATTCTAAAATAGTAGATGCTAAATTTGGATCTGCATATGGTATTAAAGAAACCGGAGAAGTAAAAGTATTAAATTCTTCTAAAGAATATGATAAAGCTGAAGCAGTTATAGTTGAAGCTTATACAGTTTAAAAAAAGAACTTATTTCTAAGTTCTTTTTTATTGTACTTTATCCCACATGTTATTCATATCTGTTTCTTCTTCGTCATGAATTGGGCCTTCTTCTTGTTGTTTTTGTTCTTCCTCTTCAGTTGAATGGAACTTTATATATCCTTTATTTAAGGCATCTGTTGTACCAATTTCATATATTAAATCTATTAGATTAACTTTTTTATCTTTATTATTATCTAATTCAGAATTATATTTTTCATTATTAACTATATTATTTCTTATTTGTGGTAGTTTAGCTCTAGAATCTTCTGCAAATACGTTTGATGTGAATAGTAGAGTACCCACTAATAATAGAAGTATAAATACTTCATATTTACCATTGAATGCATCATTTGATGAAGCATCTTGGGTTTGTGATGCTTCAGCTTCAGCTTCTGCCTTAGCCTCAGCTTCAAGTTGTTCAAGTTGTTGGCCACCTATTTGATCATCATTAATTTTTTCTAATTGTTCGTTAATAATAAACTCCCCAGAAACTGGAGTAGGTGAAGTATTAACTTGACTAGGTACTCCTGGAGTTTGATTATTAATTGGTAATGTAGCATTAGTTTCAATTGTAACTGTTTTAAAAGGTTTTTTATTAAGACGTATCTTAGTTCTAATTGCTCTTATAATATTAATTATTATTATGAATGCTATAAGTGCAACACATATAAGTATTAGCATTGTTTTGTTTTCATCCGCCCACTTAGAAACTTGATTTCTTAATGTGTAATCTTCTTTTACTATTTTTATATTATCGGAGTCTGAATAAACCGTTATTTCTTCACGACATCCATATGATGATTCATATTTATAGTCTACGTCAGAAGAATGTATATTATCAAAGTAAATGTTTAAAGGTTTATCTTTTACTAATGGTTTAAAGTATATTTGAGCATACTCAATTGTTTTAAATGAATTTGTACTATCAAATAACATCTTTATAGTTGTATTATTTCCGCTTTTAATGGGTTTACCTTCAGTATATGTGAAATAGTAGTTTGTTTTTACTTTTTGTAATTCAAATTCGTTTGAATTATAAGTCATTTCTTGTTCTATAGCCATGATATTATCGCTTGTCATTTTAAGCGTTAGAATAATACTTTGATCAATATATTCTGTATTAGATACTTCAAAGTCTGTATCATGTTGAATTGTAAAATTAAATAAACTCAAAATTGAAAGTAATGAAGTTAGTACATATTTCATATTATCACCACTTTTATTTTATCAAATTATATCGAATTTATAAATACATGATATAATTGTTACGAGGTGTATTTATGAATATTCCAACTTATTTAAATAATCTTTTAATTAGTTATTATGATAATGATTTAACCCGAAAAATTATTGATGCTTATAGTCAAGAAAGAGTTACATCTTTAAGAGTTAATACTTTAAAAGCAAATAAAGACGAAGTTATAAAAGTCTTAAATGATAATAATATAGATTATAAGGAAGTAGATAATATTGATTTTGCTCTTATAATAAATGCAGATGAAAGTGTTTTAAGAAATTTGGATTTATACAAGGAAGGAAAAATATATCTTCAAAGCTTAAGTTCTATGTTACCTCCTTTATACTTGGATTTAAAAAAGGGAAGTACTGTTCTTGATATGGCTTCTAGTCCAGGTGGTAAGACAAGTGAAATATGTGCTTTGATGGATAATAATATATTTGTTACAGCAACAGAAGTTAATGCTATAAGATTTGATAGACTTAAACATAATTTAGAGTTACTTGGTTGTAAGAATGTTACTTGTTTAAAGAAAGATGCAAGAGACTTAGATGACTATTTTGTATTTGATAATATTTTACTTGATTCTCCTTGCTCAGGATCTGGTACTATTGAAAACAGTAATTATTCAAAAATAAGTGAAGAATTAATTAATAAAATACAAAAGACTCAGTATGAATTACTTAAGAAAGCTCTAAGTATGTTAAAGAAAGGTAATACTTTAGTATATTCAACTTGTTCTATATTAAAATGTGAAAATGAAGATATTATTAATAAAGCTAAGAAGGAATTTAATATTGAAATAGTTCCTATTAATACTGATATAGAAACTCTACCTAGTACAATAGATGGAGTTGTTACAGTTATGCCAACAAAAGAATATGAAGGATTCTTTGTAGCAAAAATAAAGAAGGTTTAATGAAGTGAACCCTTCTTTTTTATTTCAATAAATTCCATATAATCATGCATTAATTCTTTTATAAATATAGATGGTTTATTTACTAAAATATAGATATTATTTTTAGTCCTCGTAAGAGCTACATAGAATAATCTTCTTTCTTCTTCATAGGGTATATATATTTTAGTTTTATTTATTAAATTTATTATATTATTATTTTTAATTTTAGAAGGTATATTATCTGAGTTTACTAGTATTATGTTTTCACATTCGAGTCCTTTTGATTTGTGAATGGTAAGTTTATTTTCATAATTGATTTTATCTATATCCGAGTTATTTCTTCCAAGTATAAGTATTTCTTTACTATTAATTAGTTTTATTGTCTCTTCAACCGTGTAATTAAATAGTATTTTAATTGGTTTGGAATTACTTTTAATTGATGATATATTCTTCTTTAATTGATGTTTATTCTTCATGATAAAGTTTACTGTTATGAAAATAAGTTCATTGCTGTTTCTGTAGGTGTACTTTAAGTAATAATATTTAGCATCCTTGAAATAGTTTTTAAAGTTAATGAATATATCTAGATTACTACCTGAAAAACCATATATACTTTGGTAGTCATCTCCTACAGCAAAAAGGGATGCATCACTTAACCGAATTAATTCTCTTATTAAATTTAGTCTAATAATAGATGAATCCTGAAATTCATCTATTATTATATACTTATAATTAATTGGATAGTTTTTAATACATTCAGTTCCTTTTATAATGATGTCATCCATATCTATTTTATTTGATGATTTTAATTCATTTTCATATATTTTGCTTATTTCTAGAATGTACTTTAAAATTACTTTTGTTATGAAGAATGAATGCTTATACTTTTTATATATTTCGTATAAAGGTATATTATTAGCTTTTGATAATTTAATAAATGTTAGAATGGTTTTTTTTAGTTCTGTATATTCATAGGAAGATAATAGATTATCTATATTTTTAAAAGTTTTAAAAATGCTTTTAAACTCTTTTTTATAATTTTTATTATATTTAATATAAGACTTAAAATATTCATCAGTAATAAAAGGTAGAAGAGAATCATCACATATTGAATAGTTAAAATTACTTAGGTATTTCATGCCTAACTTATGAAAAGTTTTAACTTCTATTTCATATCCTAGACTATTAAGTTTAGTATATAGGTTATTTACTGTTTCATTGGTAAATGAAATACAAAGTATTTCTTCTTCTTTTATATGCTCATATTCAATTAAATATTTAATTTTTCCTTCAATCGTAAGTGTTTTCCCTGATCCAGCACCAGCAATTAATAAAACTGATTTTTCTTTTGCTTTTATAGCATTCATTTGATAATCATCTAGTATTATTCCATTTATATTTAAGTTATCCATAATAATATTATTAAAGAATAGTTTATTAATTACTTGTTTTAAACAAAAATGATGAGAATTTGCATAAGTGCTTATTTTTTGTTATTATAGTCGAATAGAAAAAGGGGATGTATTGGTATGATAGTTAGTAGTTTACATTTAGAAATTACAAGATCTTGTACATTACAATGTGAACATTGTTTTAGAGGAGAAAGCAGAAATGAAGTTATGTCTCCTGAAACTATTGTTAATATTTTTAAGAATATTAAAGAAATAGACTTTTTACTTATAAGTGGTGGGGAACCTTTAACAGCAGTTAGACAAATTAGAACAATTATAGAAGTAATTAAAAAGAATAAGATTAAAGTAAATAAAATTAATCTTGTTACAAATGCAACTGTAGTAAATAAAAATGTTATAAGTGCTTTAAAGGAATTGGCTTCAATAGGTAATTTAAACTTATATTTATCATATGATGCATTCCATCATATGGAATTAGAAAGATTAGGACTATTAAGATTAAGAAAAGATAATGCTGATAAATTAAAAGAAAAATTTGGTGCTAACGAATATATTTCTTATGAATCTACACCAACTAGTAATTTATATCCAATTGGTAATGCACTTACATTATCTGATGATAGGCTTGCTGAAATAAATGAAAAATATGGTACTCAATATACGGTAAGTAGAAATCCAAAGTATATTCATAATTATGATTGTGTTAGTAAAGTTAATGCTGATTATGATAAAAATTATAATACTTTATATGGAGTAATTAATATTGATGTTAATGGTAACATATGTGCCAGTGGTCAATCTTTTGATACTGAAGATGAGGAAGCTTTTGAGTATAATTCTAATGTTAATAATTTAGGTTTATTAGGTGCTACTATTAATCATATTAATTATTATAGAAGATTAATAAATGAAAAGTATAAAGGTACTGAATTAGAAGAAGCATATCATAAACCTTTAATTAGAGTTCAAAAAAGTAAGATGAAAAATAATTAATTTTGAAGAATAAAAACTAACCTTGTAGGTTAGTTTTTATAGTTTCTTAAATAAATCTTTTTTTATTGAATATAGATAAATATTACATGGCTTTTTATAAGTTCTTTCTATGTAGTTTTTATATCCTTTTAATTGATCAAGATATGCATCTTCGTCTACTTCTGATGTTTTATAGTCTATGATATCAAAATAAGTGGGATATTCTACAAGCAAGTCTATAATACCATGGAATAAACTATTGTCTTTAGTAAATAGTATTTCATGTTCTTTATAAGTATTAGCCTTACTAATATTTTCAGTTTCTTTATGACTTAAGAAGTTTTTAATATATCCTTTTTCTTCATCAGTAATATTTAACTCTTCTAAATTATTTTTCTTAAAGTCATAGGACTCAAATATGTAATGTAAGTGAGTTCCATATTCTAAAGCCTTTTTTTCTTCTTTAGTAATAATATTATTAATTGTTTTACTAAAGTGTTTATTATCTATTAGCTCATTATCAATTGATATTTCTTTAATGTTAATAACTTTATTTGTCTTATCAATTAATTCTTTATAATTAGTTTTATTTGCTTCCGTTTTATTATCTATACCAAGAAATTCTATATCGATTGTTTTAGTATATTTACTAAAGAATGTAGACATATAAGAAATAATATCTCCAAATGAAGAACATTTTTTTATTACATCTTCACTTATAGAACATGGTTCTATTTTTTCATTTTTATTATGAATCATGATAAATTGTTCTTTTGCTCTTGTTATAGCAACATAGAATAATCTTATTTTTTCTGAGATTATTTCTTTTCTTTCGTGTTCATAGTTTAAGTCATAGATGAAAGTATTTTCAATTCCTTCATCGAAGTATGGGAATATAAAACCATATAAATCATTTACGTTATAACGAGGTCTATCATTATTACTAATAAATTTACCATCTAGATATGGCATATAAACATAGTTATATTCAAGTCCTTTTGATCCATGTATTGTCATGATAGTAACAGCATTACTTGATACTTGTTTCGCTTTTACTTCAAGTTTTTCATCACTTGAAAGTATTTCATCAAAGTACTCAATTAAACCATATATGTCTAATCCAAATGTATCTAGAGAATCAGACTCTTTAATGAAGTACTCTAGTTTCATTAATCTATTATCTACATTGTTGAAAGTTTTTAGTTTATTAACAATATCAAATTCATTTATTAATGTCTTTATAATTTCTTTATTTGATTTTGAATCAACTATAGAAGTTAATTCATACATCTTTTTATAAAGTGGTGTTTCCTTAATATCTTTATTGTAAATAAATAAATCAAATAATTCTTCATCAGACATGTTCCAGATATAACTTCTTGCTATAGATATATATGAATGTTTAAAGTCTATATCAAAGTTATTGTCTTTAATATGTATAAGAAGATTTACTAAGTTTTTAAGTATTAGTATTTCTTCATCTTCTTTTACTGATACTGCTTTTTCTATTACAGAAGGTATACCAAATGATTCAAGTGTTTTCTTTAAAAGTTCAAAGTTTGTTGAAACATCTACTAGTATTGCAAAGTCCCTGTAGGTAATTGGAGCTAAATATTTATCTCCTCCTTTTTCATGGCAGGCTTCTTTTTTACTTTCTAGCTTTTCTTTTATATCTTTTGCAACTATATAGGCTTCTACTTCTTCTTTTTTGTACTTTTTATCTTCTAATTTATATTCAAGTACTTCCATGTTATAGTCATATTTATCCATGGCTGCTTTATCATATGCATCAGCAGAACCAGCAATTGTAATATGTTCTTTTTTATAGTTTGCACCACCTATATTATCTGTCATGATTGCTTCAAAGAAATCATTTACATTTTCAATTACTTCTTTTCTTGATCTAAAGTTTTTAGTTAAATCTATTCTTATTCCTTTAGTACCATCAAAAGTATCATATTTAGATTTAAATAGGTAAGGGTTTGCATTTCTAAATCTATAAATTGATTGTTTAACATCACCAACCATGTATACATTATTATTTGCTATGTAATTAATAAATGTTTCTTGAATATTATCTGTATCTTGATATTCATCTATCATGATTTCATGTACTTTATGTTTTAATTCTTCACGTACTTCTACGTGGTCTCTTACAAGTTCAATTGCTTTTCTAGAAATATCTCCAAATTCATAGGCATTATTGTCTTCTTTAAATTTCTTTATTCTCTTATTTAGTTCTTTTAATATGTCTATTAC
>AUXO014272885.1_pt1 | contig 35223 bp, 33 predicted proteins | sample 768731 | NCBI WGS metagenome assembly AUXO01 (sample SAMN02715735, study PRJNA202380) | gut metagenome | biome: sheep rumen | host: Ovis aries | place: New Zealand: Palmerston North | reverse complement strand
GTAAAGCTAACCCAAGCTTGAATTCGTTCTTGACCTATAGCGGTTATCATACCATGGACCTTATAGTAGTGCGCTTTAACCATGATAATAACTAAACTTAAAACAACTAAAAGTAATAATAAACCGTATGTAAGAAAAGCCAAATTTGCATTAAACAAAAGGTAAACTAAGCCAGCAAAAATTGGTATTACTGTAAGGAATAGGAGACCCTTGGCATATTCAAATTTATTAGCAATGATACCAGTTAAATTTTCACGAATTTCTGGTAGACCTTTATCTGATATTTCTTGATCTACTAAATCCGTAATCTGTTCCAACTTACCAAGATAGCGTTTGTTGAAAGCTTCACCAAGATTGTTTAGTTTTGTTTCTAAGGTGTGACCTTTATATTTTTTCTTATAGCTACCAACAAGCTCATCATCAAAGCGATAATCAGCAAACAGTTCTTCAATTTTCACGGTTCCTTTATCGCCAAATGCCATATCAATAACTTCTGATTCATAATCAGTCATTGGCTTATCAAGATGGCAAGTCAATTCCTCATCATTTGCTGTAATAATATGACGATCAATCAAATCAAGCAATGTCGCTTGCATAGCTGTCTCAAATTTGAATTTTTGTGAAATTGGACTTCCTTTTGTATCAGTATCTTGCAAATCAACATCGTAAATGTATTGCATAATTAGCAAAGGTGACCAATCTTCAGGCGCTTCATAGGAACGAGTATCGCGACTAAACTTTTCGTACTTTTGAGCCATTCGTTTTCCATTGAAGAAGAAAAGCCAAGCCAATCCGATTAAAACAACAATCACAGCAGGAACGAGCTTAAATAGTACCAGTTTAAGCAATCGGCTTCTTCGAGCAATTTTATTTTCTTGCTTAATGATATCTGCCTTACGGTTATTTGCTAACCTTGTAGCATTTGTCAAAATGGCTTTATCCCAATAAGCATGTAGCTCTAATTTCCCATCGACATTTTCAGTAGTAATTTGATAACCATCGGGTAATTTGTTTACAACCGCTGATTTTAGATAACCTCTATGAGCCCAGAGATTACGATTAGTCGTCGTCTTATCAGTGACAACAGTAAAAGTGACATGCTTCAAGGTTTCATCCCAATCACTAATTGGTACCCAATTGAGTTCAGCGACGTCTTGATAAAGGAAAAGTAAATGCGATAATTTCCAGTGTAACTTAACAGTCACTACATCTCCACTATAACCAGAATTATAAATTTTTACCTGATAACCATCACCAAGATCGCTTACCACAGACCGAACAGTTTTATCGGCTCCATTAACTTCAGCAGAAACTTCTGGCTGATTGTTAACAGAAAAACCATCAGGCATATGACCTGCTTCTCCCAAAGTCACAATCTGACCATTATAAGAGGAATCAAATCGATAAGTAATTGTCTGATAAAAATCAGCAGTATTATCCTCATGTACTGTTAAGACACCATCATAATTGCTGATGCTGTAGTCAACATCACTGTCAGCAAAAACTTGAACAGATAATCCTAAAAATGTGATGATTGCAACCAAAATCAGTCTTAATTTTTTCATGATCTCCTACTCCTTTCTTCTCCCACTATTTTATCATAATCTGTTGTATAAATATTCTATTTTTAAGCGTATCGTGTTGAAATCAGACCCTATTTCCTGTAAAATAGTAAGGTACAAGAATAGACAGGAGTCTTAAATGAAAAAGTTACTTTTAAGTTGTTTTGCAGGCCTTCTTCTTCTCTTTGGAGGAATGACTAGTGCAAACGCTGACGAATATCTTCGTGTCGGTATGGAAGCAGCCTATGCCCCATTTAACTGGACACAAGATGATGATTCTAATGGAGCTGTTCCTATCGAAGGAACTAGCCAGTACGCTAACGGATACGATGTCCAAATAGCTAAGGAAATAGCAGATAGCTTAGGCAAGGAACTCCTCGTTGTCAAAACTACTTGGACAGGATTAATTCCAGCACTTACTTCCGGAAAGATTGACATGATTGCTGCCGGAATGAGTCCTACGGCTGAACGTAAGAAAGAAATTGCATTCTCAGATAGTTACTATACAAGCTACCCAGTTATCGTTGTTTCTAAAAAAGGTGATTTTGCACAAGCAACTTCATTAAAAGATTTTGCAGGTGCAAAATTAACTTCTCAGCAAGGTGTCTACCTTTACAACTTGATTGACCAAATCAAAGGTGTTTCAAAAGAAACTGCTATGGGTGACTTCAATCAAATGCGTCAAGCACTTGAATCTGGTATTATTGATGGTTACGTTTCTGAACGTCCTGATGCTATCTCTGCTGAAAATGCTAACAGCGACTTCAAGATGATTGCCTTTGAAGAAGGCAAAGGATTTGCAACATCTAAAGCAGACACTGCTATTGCTGTCGGTCTTCGTAAAGATGATACAGAAACATTGGCAAAAGTTAATGCTGTTTTAGCTGGCATCTCTGAAAACGATCGTCTCCAACTCATGGATGACATGATTGAAAAACAACCAGCTGATAAAACTGAAAAAGATCAAAAGAGTAATTTCTTTACTGACATGTGGGGAATCTTCAAGAAAAACTGGAACCAATTCCTACGTGGTGCAGGGGTTACACTTCTCATCTCTATTATTGGTACAGTTGTTGGTCTTTTCATTGGTCTATTGATTGGTGTTTACCGCACAGCTCCAAAAGCTACGAATAAAGTTCTTGCAGGACTTCAAAAAGCCTTTGGCTGGTTGCTTAGCGTTTACATTGAAATTTTCCGTGGTACTCCGATGATCGTACAAGCAATGGTTATCTACTATGGTACAGCTCAAGCCTTTGGTATCTCAATCGACCGTACACTAGCTGCAATCTTTATCGTTTCAATCAACACTGGTGCTTACATGAGTGAAATCGTTCGTGGTGGTATCTTCGCTGTTGATAAAGGTCAATTCGAAGCAGCTACAGCACTTGGATTTACCCACGGTCAAACAATGCGCAAAATCGTTCTTCCTCAAGTTGTTCGCAATATCTTGCCAGCAACAGGTAACGAATTTGTCATCAACATCAAAGATACTTCAGTATTGAATGTTATCTCAGTTGTTGAACTTTACTTTTCAGGTAATACTGTTGCAACACAAACATATCAATACTTCCAAACATTTACTATTATCGCGATTATCTACTTTGTTCTCACCTTCACAGTGACACGCATCCTACGCTTTATTGAACGACGCTTCGATGCCGACACTTACACAACTGGTGCTAACCAAAACCAAACGAAAGAGGTGAAATAATGTCACAAGCTATTATTGATATTAAACATTTGAAAAAATCTTACGGACAAAATGAAGTCCTTAAAGATATTTCACTTTCAGTTAAAAAAGGTGAGGTTATTTCAATCATTGGTTCATCAGGTTCAGGAAAATCAACATTTCTTCGTTCTATTAACCTTTTAGAAGAACCAACTGCTGGTAAAATCCTCTTCCACGGTCAAAACGTTCTCGAAAAAAACTACAATTTGACAGAATACCGTGAAAAACTTGGAATGGTTTTCCAATCATTCAACCTTTTTGAAAACTTAAACGTTTTGGAAAATGCTATTGTTGCTCAAACAACTGTTCTAAAACGTTCTCGCAGTGAAGCAGAAGCCATTGCCAAAGAAAACCTCACAAAAGTTGGAATGACAGAACAATACTGGAAAGCAAAACCAAAACAACTTTCTGGTGGTCAAAAACAACGTGTGGCTATTGCCCGTGCCTTGTCAGTTAACCCTGAAGCAATGCTATTTGACGAACCAACTTCAGCACTTGACCCAGAAATGGTTGGTGAAGTTCTTAAAACAATGCAAGATCTTGCTAAATCAGGTTTGACAATGATTATCGTTACTCACGAAATGGAATTTGCCAAAGAAGTCTCAGATCGCGTCATCTTCATGGATAAAGGCGTTATCGCTGAAGAAGGTACACCTGAACAAATCTTTGAAAATCCTCAACAAGAGCGTACAAAAGTTTTCTTACAACGCTTCTTGAAATAATGTTAAAAACAATCTTCTATATCTTAGAAGGTTGTTTTTTTGAGCCAAAATATCAATATATTAGCTTAAAATACACAAAATGCTTTACCGGTTAAGCATTTTGTGCTATACTACTCAATGTTAACGTTAATAATCTAATTTTAAGGAGGTTGATATGGCTGAAAAAACTGATTTAGCATCTGCTTATCGCAGACTTAAAAGTCCCAATATCAAAACACGGAAACGTGCTCTGAAAATAATCCATGAATATAAACGGTATAAAAGAAATATTTAACTCCTATTTCAATCCCTAACAATGCCAGACAAAAAGTCCCTATTGCAATTCCTTCCGTCTGCAATAGGGACTTTTTTTATTATTTAGTTTTCAATGATGACAAAATTTGTGTGCGAATATCTTCAATACCTTCTGGATGATTTGGTAAGAAGAGTGTTTGATTGCCTTTAGCCGCAAAAGTATTCAAAGTATCAAGGTATTGGTTAGTCAAAAGAATAGACATAATTTGTTCTTCTGTCATACCAACATTTGCGTCTTTTAATTCTTGAATAGATTCAGCAAGGCCATCAACGATTGCTTTACGCTGCTGAGCAATACCAACACCGTGAAGACGATCTTTTTCAGCTTCTGCTTCGGCGGCCGTTACAATTTTAATTTTATCTGCATTAGCTAATTCTTGAGCTGCAACGCGTTTACGTTGTGCCGCATTGATTTCATTCATTGATTGCTTAACTTCAGCATCTGGTTCAACTTTAGTAATCAATGTTTTCACGATAAGATAACCATAAGTTGACATTTCTTCAGCTACTTGATGTTGCACTTCAAGAGCAATTTCATCTTTTTTCTCAAACAATTCATCCAAAGTCAATTTGGGAACTGATGAACGAAGAGCATCTTCAATATATGATTTTATTTGAGCTTCAGGACGCATAAGTTTGTAGTAAGCATCTGTAACATTTTGTTCATTAACACGGTATTGAGTAGCCACATTTAAAGTAACAAAAACATTATCTTTCGTTTTTGTTTCTACCACAATTTCAGATTGTAAAAGACGCAATTGAATACGTGCAGCAATCTTATCAATACCAAATGGCAAACGAACATGAATACCACTACCAGAAGTTGTTTGATATTTTCCAAAACGTTCAATGATAGCTACTGTTTGTTGACGAACAACATAAAGTGTGCTTGCAATCACACCTAAGATTAGCAAGATAACAATTGTAACAACAATTAAAAACATAATTATTCTCCTTTGAAACTATTTCTTTTTTCTAGACATCTAGTCACAACTAATTGCTGTAAAGGCATAATAAATAATAAAACAAGGCCTAAACACCAAACCTCCATTTTTGTACCTTTTGGTTAATACAATTATATTTTATTTTCTCAAAAAGTCAAGGAAAATCCACATAAAAACCTAGTTAAACCGGAAAGTTCAACTAGGTTTGCTTGTCAATATAATAATAATTTTAAGAGAGAACAGAAGTTTATTTTTTCATCAAACTAACAAATTATAGAGGCTTTCATTTCCGTGCAAATTGATGTATGAAGGATCAAAACCTGACAGACGATCAATAAAATCATTATAATCATTCTTATCCCCTAAAGTAATCCCAATGAGAACTGGACCAGTTCCTTTATTAGCACGTTTGATATATTCAAAACGCGTAATATCATCATTTGGACCAAGAATGTTATTTACAAATTCACGAAGTGCTCCTGGACGTTGTGGGAAATTAACCACAAAATAGTGTTTCACCCCATCATAAATAAGGGCACGTTCTTCCATTTCTTGCATACGGTTGATATCATTATTCCCACCAGAGATAATACATACAACTGTTTTACCTTTGATGTCATCCTTCATGACTTCAAGAGCTGCAATAGAAGATGCTCCCGCAGGTTCGGCAATGATACCTTGTTTTGAATACATGTCAATAAGTGTTTCAGAAATCAAACCTTCATCAACACCAACTAATTTATCAACATATTTACGGGCAACTTCAAAAGTTTTCTCACCAACTTTTTGAACAGCAATCCCGTCGGCAAATTTATCAATCTCTTCCAATTTAACAGGATGCCCTTTATCAAATGCAGCACGCATGCTACGAGCTCCTGACGCTTCCACACCAACGACTTCAATCTCAGGAGCAACATCTTTGATATAAGTGGCTACACCAGAAATCAAACCACCACCACCGACTGGAACAAAGATTTGGTCAAAGGTAACGCCTTCTTCTTGAGCTTGTTCATAAATCTCGTAGGCGACAGTCCCTTGTCCTGCTTGAACATTTTCATCATCAAAAGGATCAATAAAAGTCATTCCTTCAGATTTTGTAAATTCTTGAGCTGCTTGTGCTGAAGCATCAAAAGTATCTCCAACCAATTTAATTGTCACATAAGGACCACCAAAGAATTTAACTTGACCAATTTTTTGTTGGGGAGTTGTTACAGGCATAAAAATTGTTGCTGGAATTTTCATTTCATGGCAGGTAAAAGCAACACCTTGAGCATGATTTCCAGCTGAAGCACAAACTACACCACGTTTTTTATCTTCATCTGATAATTGGTGAATAGCGTAATAAGCACCACGAATTTTAAAAGAACGCACTTTCTGCATGTTTTCACGTTTAAGATAAACAGTTGCACCATATTTTTCCGACAAATAGCGGTCAAAATCTAGGGGTGTACGCTCAACAACATCTTTCAAGACGTCATAGGCGTCAACAACATCCTTAGCTAAGATCATAAACTACCTCTTCTAATATCTAAATATTTTATATGACAATTTGCTTATTAATAGATAAAAAACCGATGACTAACATCGGCCTTATATTAAGTAGACTTCTTCAAAAATTAGTTATAAATTTTGAATGCATCATCATCGTTTTGGTTAACGAAAGGCATTGCTTTACGAAGTTCTGCACCAACTTTTTCAATTTCAAGTTCAGCTGCTTCTTTACGGTAAGCTTCAAGTTTTGGACGACCTGCTTTATAGTCGTTAACGAAGTCTTCTGCAAATTTACCAGATTGAATATCAGCAAGAACAGCTTTCATATTTTCTTTAACGTCTTTAGTGATAACACGTGGTCCTGATACGTAGTCACCAAATTCAGCTGTATTTGAGATTGATTGACGCATTTTCTTGAATCCACCTTCGTAGATTAGGTCAACGATAAGTTTCATTTCGTGAAGAACTTCAAAGTAAGCCAATTCTGGAGCATATCCAGCTTCAGTAAGAACTTCAAAACCAGCTTCGATAAGGGCAGTCAAACCACCACAAAGAACTGCTTGTTCACCGAATAGATCTTCTTCAGTTTCTTCTTTAAATGTTGTTTCAAGAAGTCCAACACGTGCAGCACCGATACCTTTAGACCAGTCCATTGCGATATCTTTTGCATTACCAGTAGCATCTTGGTAAACAGCGTAAAGTGCTGGTACACCAAATCCTTCAGTGTAAGTACGACGTACAAGGTGACCTGGTCCTTTAGGAGCACACATGAATACGTCTACTGTTTCAGGAGCTTTAATGTATTCGAAACGAATGTTGAAACCATGTGCAAAACCAAGAGCGTTACCTGGTTCAAGGTTTGGAGCAATTTCTTCAGCATAAAGTTTAGCTTGAATTTCATCTGGTGCCAATACCATGATAACATCAGCAAGTTTAGTTGCTTCTGCTACTTCATAAGTGTCAAATCCATCTTCTTTTGCTTTATCGAATGATTTACCATGGCGAACCCCAATGATAACATCGTGACCTGAGTCACGCAAGTTTTGAGCATGAGCATGACCTTGTGATCCATAACCGATAACGGCAATTTTTTTACCATCAAGAGCTGCTACTTTTACGTCTTTTTCGTATTCCATTGTTACTGCCATAATAAATATCTCTTTTCTATTTTTATTTTAACTGCCCGAGTAAGGCAAATGTTAACTAAATTAAATGTTTTTAACAAGAAAAATCTCTTGAGAATCCTGTTGCACCTGTGCGAGCAAGATTCTGAATACCATAAGGTTTAACAACACGAAGCAAAGCATCAATCTTATCTCCGTCACCAGTCACCTGAATCGTAATTGATTTAGGCGCAACGTCAACAACACTAGCGCGGAAAGGTTGAATAACGGCTAATATCTCAGCTCGTTTGCTAGTTGGTGCTGTAACCTTAACCAAAATCACTTCACGTTCCAAATGTGGAATGTCCGTAATATCACGAACTCGAAGTACATCAATCAATCGATTCAATTGTTTGATGATTTGCTCGACTTCTTCCAAATTCTCAACATCAATAATAATAGTGATGCGAGAAACATTTGGTTCCATGGTATGTCCAACTGATATAGACTCAATGTTTACCTGTCGGCGTGACAGGACTCCAGTGAATCGATTAAGAACACCTGTTGAATTTTGAAGCTTAGCTGTCAACATTCTACGCATTAAACTTCACCCCCAACATTTCACTATTTGATTTACCTGAAGGAACCATTGGATAAACATGTTCACGATTTGAAATAGCTACTTCAATTAGCATTGGTTTATTCTCAGTAATTACTTTCAAATCTTCTTCCAACGTATTTGGATTAGTGAACTTGTAGTGAGCAATTCCATAAGCTTCTGCCATCATTTGGAAGTTTGGTTCATCATCAAATGTTGACTCACTGCGATGCTCATCGTAAAATGATTCTTGCCATTGGCGAACCATACCAAGTGAATGGTTATTGATAAGTACCACTTTAATCGGAACACCATAACCATTTAATAATGCCAATTCTTGGTTTGTCATTTGGAAACCACCATCACCGACAAAAAGAATAACTTCTTTATCAGGGTTAGCTAACTTGGCACCGATTGCTGCTGGGATACCAAATCCCATTGTTCCAAGACCACCAGATGTAATCAGTTGACGCTCATTTTTATATGGATAAAATTGAGCCGCCCACATTTGGTGCTGACCAACGTCTGTTACGACAATGGCATCACCATCAGTAACTTTACCAATTGTAGCAATAGCGTGTTGTGGTTTAATCACTGATTCATCAAAATCATAACTAAATGGAGCTTTTGCTTTATTAGCTAGAACTGATTCTGTCCAATCATCGTGACGTGTTTTAACTTCATCTTCATCTAGAAGAATTTGTAATGTACGCTTGGCGTCACCAACGATTGGAATCTGTGTTTTAACCACTTTACCAATCTCAGCTGGATCGATATCAACGTGTGCTACAACTGCTTTTTTAGCAAATGTCTTAGGATTACCTGTCAAGCGATCTGCAAAACGCGATCCAAAGTTAATCATGAAATCACATTGTGTCAATGCCATGTTTGAAGCATATGACCCATGCATACCACCCATCCCTAAAGAAAGTGGATGATTAATTGGCATAACACCTAAGCTCAACAATGTTGAAACAACTGGGATATTATAGCGTTCTGCAAAAGCAATCAACTCCTCAGATGCACCTGAATAATTGACGCCACCACCAGCAATGATTAGTGGACGTTTTGCTTTTTTCAACTGTGTCAAAATTTTCTTGACCTGCAAGACATTTGGTTCTAACGTCGGTTGATAACTTGGAAGATTAACCGTTGGATCATGATAGAATGATGTTTTTGCAGCCGAAATATTTTTCGGAAGATCAATCACTACTGGTCCAGGTCGTCCAGTTGTTGCAATGTGCACAGCCTCAGTTACAATTCGAGGAACATCAGCAACATCACGAATCTGATAATTGTATTTTGTAATTGGCATTGTAATACCAATAATATCTGCTTCTTGGAAAGCATCTTTACCAATACCAGACATACCAACCTGACCAGTGAAAATAAGCATCGGAACGCTATCGCTCATACCATCGGCAATACCTGTAATAGCATTAGTTGCACCAGGACCGCTGGTAACAATGGCAACACCAAGTTTACCAGTTGATTTTGCGTAACCTTCTGCTTCATGGAGGGCACCTTGCTCATGACGTGCCAAAATATGGCGAATACCATCAAAATTATAAATAGCGTCATAAAGTGGCAGAACGGCTCCACCCGGGTAGCCGAAAATCGTATCAATTCCCAGACTAGCCAAGGTTTCCAATAATAATTCCGATCCATTCTTGGATTCTTTTAATCTAATCTGTTTCACAAAGTCCTCCTTTTCATGTAAATTCCGAATTATCTAAAAATTCTAACAGCTTGTTACTATAATAACATTTAAAAAAAATAAAGCAAGGGAAAGTGAACAATTATTTGAACACTTTCAAAAATAATTTACTTTATTCTTTTTCTTGGCTTTCGCGTTCCGCTTTACGTTCTTCAAACTCTTCTTGAGTCATCATTGAACCACCAAAGTTAGCTGATGACGCAAAAGTTGTGTAACGACGTAACCAACCGCTTGAAATTTTTGACTTAAATGGTTTCAAATGTTTACGACGTTCTTCTAATGTGGCATCATCCACAAGTAAATCAATTGTACGATTTGTTAAATCAATATAGATTTCATCACCGTCTTCAATAAGGGCGATGTTACCACCTTCTGCTGCTTCTGGTGAAACGTGACCAATGGCAATACCACGAGTAGCCCCTGAGAAACGACCATCAGTAATCAAGGCAACATCTTTACCAAGCCCACGTCCAACGATTTTAGAAGTTGGTGCGAGCATTTCTGGCATGCCTGGACCACCTTGAGGACCTTCGTAACGAATGACAACAACATGACCTTTTTTAACAGTACCATTGTCAATCAATTCAAGTGCTTCATCTTGTGAATCACAGCAGATAGCTTTACCACGGAAAGTTTTAACGGATGGATCAACTCCACCAACCTTGATAACCGCACCATCTTGAGCGATATTTCCGTAAAGGACAGACAAACCACCTACTGGTGAAATAGGGCTTTCAATAGGGTGAATGATTTCTTCATTCTTGATTTCAGCGCCTGCAACATTTTCTTTCAATGTTTTACCAGTTACAGTGATACGATCACCCTTGATTGTACCTTTTTTAATCAATTGGTTGATGATTGCTGAAATACCACCAGCTTCTTGAACATCATGCATTGTGTAAACACTTGATGGCGCAATTTTAGAAAGATATGGTGTCTTCTTAGCGATTTCGTTAATATCTGTCAAATTGTAATCAATACCTGCTTCACGCGCAATAGCAAGTGTGTGAAGAACAGTATTTGTTGAACCACCCATTGCCATATCAAGAGCAAAGGCATCATCGATTGCTTCTTTAGTGATAATATCACGTGGACGTAAATTATTTTTGACATTATCCATCAAGTGTTTTGCTGCTTGACGAACAAGTTCACGACGTTGATCAGATACCGCAAGAACAGTACCATTTCCAGGAAGAGCAAGACCAAGCACTTCCATAAGAGAATTCATCGAATTAGCTGTGAACATTCCCGCACAAGAACCACAAGTTGGGCAAGCATTTTGTTCTAGATAATCCAATTCTTTCTTAGACATATCACCAGCTTGATAAGTTCCGACAGCTTCAAAAAGACTTGATAGCGTTGCTTGGTGACCTGTCATATCAACGCCACCTTTCATCGGACCACCTGAACAAAAGACAGCTGGAACGTTGGTACGAAGCGCTGCCAAAATCATACCTGGCGTAATTTTATCACAGTTAGGAATGTAGAAAACACCGTCAAACCAATGCGCATTGATAACTGTTTCAGCAGCATCCGCAATGATTTCACGTGATGGAAGACTATAACGCATTCCAATATGCCCCATAGCAATTCCGTCGTCAACACCAATAGTATTAAATTCAAAAGGAATACCACCCATTTCACGGATAGCTTCCTTGGCGACGTCTGCCAACTCACGCAAATGAACATGTCCAGGAACAATATCAATGTAAGAATTACAAATTGCGATAAATGGTTTTTGCATGTCTTTAGCAGATTTTACTTGCCCGGTTGCATAAAGAAGACCACGGGCTGGTGCTTTATCCACACCTACCTTAATCATGTCACTTCTCATCTGTTTTCTCCTATCAATTAAATCTTACACTCCATGTTAACACTTTATAAAATAAAGTCAAGATAATTTTCAGAAAATTTTGTTAGTTAACAATTTTCTTTCTATTGAATATTGATATATCAACATTCCTTGGAGAAAAGATTTTTTTCTGCTAAAATATAAATAAATATGAAGTCATAAGTGTAAGGAGATAATATTGAGTCAGTTAAATAACTTTGAATTGGGAGAACTATTTCGTGATCTTAGATTAGCTAGAGGCTTAAAAATGAAAGATATTGCTAATGAACATCTCTCACAATCACAGTTATCAAAATTTGAGAATGGTCAAACCATGCTGTCAGCTGATAAATTATTAATTGCTATTTCTGCGATACACATGAGTTTAGCTGAGTTTGAACAAGCTTATCACCAATATGAATCTTCTTCATTCTTTAAACTTGCTCAAAAAGTTGCAAAATATCATTCTAAAAAAGATATCAAAGGACTTGAAAATATCTTATACACATATGATAAATTTACTGAATCAAATGATACCTACAATCAGCTCAATAAATTAGTTATCCACTGTGCTATTCACAATTTAAACCAAGATTACTTCATATCAAAAAAAGACGCAGAATTAATCACAACTTATCTTTATAGTATCGAAGAATGGACAGAGTATGAACTCTTTATCTTTGGTAACACTTTACAAATCTTATCGGATGAAGATCTTATCTTTCTTGCTAAAGCATTCACTAAGAGAGAATCTATTTATTTATCCACTCCAAACAACAGACATCGAGCACAGCTCGTACATTTAAATATTATTTTTACACTACTAGAAAGACAATTATTCTGTGACGCTAATTACTTCATTATCCAGCTTGAAAAATTATTAGACTCTCAAGATATGTTTGTAAAAACTATTCTTATGTTTCTAAGAATGGTGCTTAATTACCAAGAAGGAGAAAATAATATCAAAAACTTAGAAAACTATATTTTTTCCCTTAAAAATTTTGGTTACATAGAAATAGCAGATTTTCTTGAAGAAAATCTTCAATTATTACTTTATAAAAAGAAGTCTTGAAATGTTAAGACTTCTTTTTATAAATAAACATACTAAATAAAATAAGTAAAACAGCATATGCCAATAATCCAATATAAGCTAGGTGAATATTAATAGTTGATAGAGTTGGAAATATTAAACTTGTAACTGGAGGAGCTAATACTAAAAGAGAGTTAACGCTAGTCACTATCCCTCCAATTCTTTCAACAGGATATCGATTCACAACATCCGCTGAAAAGCGAGGCGAAACTATACCTAATAAAAAAGCAAGAAAAGCATTTCCACCCCAAATTATCCAAATACTATTCATTACAAACCCAAGTCCAACTAATAAAATCGCTAAATCAGCCAAGATATTAATAATAAAAATAGATTGCTTTTTGAATATCTTATTTGCTAAACCATTTCCTATAATCATAAAAAATGTGATGATTCCCGACAAAATTGAAATCTTTAAAGGCTTACTTAGAGTTGCAAGCTCACAATTTTCTTTGATAAATAAGGCAAATAATGGTGTTAAACCACCAAAAAAACCATTTAACATTGCTAACTGAACCAAATTGATAAAAAATACATGGTCAGTCAAAAATGATTTAAAATTCTCCTTAACAACCCGAAAAGCATTTTTTTCCTTGGAGATCGTCATATTGCTCTCGTACATCTTAAGTTGTGGATGAATCATCCAATAAAATATAGCAACTATTAAAAAAACTATAGCATTTGTCGCAGCCAAAGAAGATTCACTAAAAACTAATAACAAAGAAGCACCAATAAAAGTAGATAAAATCGTTACAAGTTGCGTTCCTAAACTAACAAGTCCTTGTGCCTCCTGCATATTTTCTGGTTTTACCAAAGTCTTGGTAAAAGGTGAGAATAACGCCGTTGAATAATTTCCGCTAACATCTGATAACAGATTAAAAAACGCTGCTAAAAAAATTAACATTACGGTCGGTGGGTATCTAAAAATAAAAGCAATACCAAGGTACATCAATACTCTAAAAAGTGAACTTGATACTAACTGACGCAATTTCTGTTCTTGCTTATCAGCAATAGGACCTAAAAATAGACTAATCAAAATTGGAAGAGTTTCTGAAGCTGACACAACCATAACAGCTAAACTAGCATCTTTCAAGGAAGCTGCTATAGTTAACATAGCTGTATAAAATAATCTATCCCCAACTTTTGAAAGCAAGTTTATGCCCACTAAACGTGAAAAAAGTTTATTATTTTTAAAAAAATATCGCATAAATTTCCTATATTTATTCTATTAATCAAATTAAAAATTCGTCTGTTCATCTGACTCAATTTTTAGTAGTTCAGAATATACTCTTGACTATGAATCATCAAAGAAATTATTCAATTCACTTAGCTACCTTTTAGAACTACTTTTTATCTGCTTTAATTTCAATTTTACTACCTCAACTTCTTTCAATAATCATAACACAGTAAAACTATATCTACAGTTTTTTTCAAATATGAATATTTCAAAAACACAAAAAAAGAAAGCACCGAAATGCTTTCTTTTATCTTTTATTAAATACTATATTATTCAACACTCATCAAGTATGGATAAACTGGTTGTTTACCGTCGTGAATTTCAACTTCAACATCTTCGTAAGTTGATTCAAGGTAATCAGCCATTTCTTCAGCCAATTCTTGACTTCCTTCTTCACCAACATAGATAGTGATAATTTCGCTATCTTCATCGATCATTTTCGCGAATGTTTCTTTCAAAGTAGCTGTCATATCAGGGTTTGAAACCACGATTTTACCATCAACCATACCAAGGTTGTCATCTTTGTGGATTTCAAGACCGTCGATAGAAGTATCACGAACAGCAAGTGTCACACTACCACTAACAACATCAGAAAGGCTAGCCGTCATAGCTTTAACATTTTCTTCCAATGATTGTGTTGGGTTGAAAGCTAACAAACTTGTAAATCCTTGAGGTACAGTACGTGTTTCAACAACTGCGGCTGGAACTTCAGACACTTCTGCTGCTGATTGTGCAGCCATAAAGATATTTTTGTTATTTGGCAAGATGATAACATTTTTAGCGTTAACAGCATCAATTGCTTTAACAATATCTTCTGTAGATGGGTTCATTGTTTGACCACCTGAGATAACGTAGTCAACACCTTGTGACTTAAAGATATCAGCTAATCCGTCACCAGCACATACTGCCACGATAGCGAAGTCTTTTTCTTCTTGGCTAACAGGTGCTGCTTGAGTTTTCTCAAGAACAGCATCGTGTTGGTTACGCATGTTATCAACTTTAACTTTTTTAAGAGCACCATACTTAAGACCTTCTTGAAGGACAAGACCTGGATCTTCTGTGTGGACGTGAACTTTAGCAATTTCATCATCGTTTACTAAGATAAGAGAATCACCTAAACCACTCAAAAAGCCTTGGAACTCTTCATAGTTGAATTCTTTAACGTAAGTAGGACCTTGTTTAAGAGCAACCATGATTTCTGTACAGTAACCATACTTGATATCTTCAGTTGCAACGTGTTCTGCTACTGATTTGTGGTGTTCAGCGTTAATCATTTCAGTCATAACTGCTGGAGTTGCTTTAAAGTCTTCAGAAGCAATGTATTCACCAGTCAATGCAGCCAAGAAACCTTCATAGATGAAGACCAAACCTTGACCACCTGAATCAACAACACCAACTTCTTTCAAAACAGGAAGCATTTCTGGTGTTTTAGCCAATGCGCCTTTAGCTCCATCAAGTGCTGCGCGCATAACTTCAACAGCATCATCAGTTTCTTCAGCTTTTTTAAGCGCAGCTGTAGCAGCACCACGAGAAACAGTCAAAATAGTACCTTCTACAGGTTTCATAACAGCTTTATAGGCTACTTCAACACCTGATTGGAAAGCATGAGCAAGATCTTTACCAGTCAATTCTTCTTTATCTTTGATTGCTTGACTAAATCCACGGAATAATTGAGATGTAATAACACCTGAGTTACCACGTGCTCCCATCAAAAGACCTTTTGAAAGGATTTGTCCAACTTCTCCAACAGTAGATGCAGGTTTATCTGCAACTTCTTTGGCACCATTTTCAATTGTCATTCCCATGTTAGTTCCTGTATCACCATCTGGTACAGGGAAAACGTTAAGGGAGTTTACATATTCTGCTTGATTTCCAAGACGGGTGCTAGCAGCTTGAACCATTTCTTGGAATAAACTTGTTGTAATATTTGACACTAATCTTCTCCTACAACTTTAATATTTTGTACGTAAACATTCACCATGTCTGCTGAAAGGCCAAGTTGATTTTCGAGGTTGAACTTGACACGTTCTTGAATGTTTTTTGATACCTCAGAAATTTTAACACCATATGACATTACAGTGTAAACATCGACTGAAATACCACTTTCTGTTGATTTGACAACAACACCTTTTGCGTAGTTTTCTTTACGCAGAAGCGCTTGAAAATTATCCTTAAGAGCACTCTTACTTGCCATACCAACAACACCAAAAATTTCTGTTGCTGAACCACCAACAACAGTTGCAATTACGTCGTCAGATAACTCAATTTGGCCATCTTTTGTATTAATTTTCACAGTCATATTTACTACCTCAAAAGTTTTTATCAGTTTATTTTACCATATATTAGCCGTATTGTAAAAAATTATGGAAAATTACCGGCTACAAAACAAAGAAAAAAGCCTTTCGGCTTTTATTTTATACGCGTTCAACTTTACCAGATTTAAGCGCACGAGCTGATGCCCAAACTTTTTTAGGTTTTCCATCTACAAGAATAGTAACTTTTTGAAGATTTGGTTTAACTGCACGTTTTGTTTTGTTCATTGCGTGTGAACGGTTGTTTCCTGATACAGTCTTACGACCTGTGAAATAACAAACTTTAGCCATTTTATCTGCGTCCTCCTACTTAGATTATAGGTGTTTTACACCACATACCATAAAATGATAACATATTGACCATATTTTAGCAAGCTTTTTAGCCAATAATCATTAAAATATTTTTAGAAAAAGCTCTCTATTTTCCAAAAATAAAAAGCCCCATCGGGACTTTTTTACCTCTTCTGCCGATTGCAGGAATTGAACCTACGACCTACGCGTTACGAGTGCGTTGCTCTACCGACTGAGCTAAATCGGCTAACAGGTTCATTATAGCACTCACTAAAAAAATGTCAACAAAAGAGTTAATTCTCCTATAAAATGTATCGAGAGCACAAAAAAACTTCCCAAAAGGGAAGTTTTTTCAACGAAACGAAGTCTGATTAAGCTTTGTTAGCTGAACCAAATACGTCGATACGTTCTTCAACAGCTTCAGTAATAGCTTCGAAACCTGGTTTCAAGAATTTACGTGGGTCGAAGAGTTTTTTCTTATCGTATTCTTCTTCGTTTGCTTCGTATTCAGCAACAAATTTACGAGTAGCTTTAGCGAATGCGATTTGGCATTCAGTGTTAACGTTAACTTTAGCTACACCAAGTTTGATAGCTGCTTGAATTTGATCGTCAGGGATACCTGATCCACCGTGCAATACGATTGGGAATCCTGGAACAGCAGCAGTTAATTTTTCAAGGTGATCAAGGTGAAGACCTTTCCAGTTTGCTGGGTATGGACCGTGGATGTTACCGATACCTGCTGCAAGGAAGTCGATTCCTGTAGCAACCATAGCTTTAGCATCTTCGATTGGAGCAAGTTCGCCGTCACCAACGATACCGTCTTCTTCACCACCGATAGTACCAACTTCAGCTTCAACTGAAACGCCTTTAGCGTGAGCTTTAGCTACAACTTCTTTAGCTTTTTCAAGGTTTTCTTCAAGTGGAAGGTGTGAACCGTCGAACATAACTGAAGTGTAACCAACTTCGATACATTCCAATGCATCTTCAAAGTGACCGTGATCAAGGTGAATAGCAACTGGTACAGTGATACCCATTGATTCTACAAGGTTTTCGATAAGTGTTTTACAAAGTTTGTAACCACCCATGTATTTTGCAGCACCCATAGAAGTTTGGATAAGAATTGGAGCTTTTTTAGCTTCTGCTGCACGCAAGATTGCTTGAGTCCATTCAAGGTTGTTTGTGTTAAATCCACCAACCGCATATCCGTTTTCACGGGCAGCTTTGATAAATTTTTCCGCTGAAACGATTGCCATTATATAGGCCTCCTATTTATTTTTTGGGATATACCCTTTTTATATGTACATTCTATCACAAATTAAAAAAGATTGCTAGCTTTACTTACAATTTGACTAATTTTCTGTGAAAAAAGCAGCGTAAAAAAGAAAATATTTTCATATATTCTCAAAGCTTTCATTTATTGCTTTCACCTATAATTTTACAGGCACAAAAAAAGACAAGCACTCTCTGGCTTGTCTACTCTGCGGAAAGAGGGACTTGAACCCTCACGATCTAAAGCGATCACAGGATCCTTAGTCCTGCGCGTCTGCCAATTCCGCCATTTCCGCTGTTCCTTAACAACATATAAAATTATATCAGCTATTCACATTCCTGTCAACACTATTTTTCAATTTTTTTGCAAAAAAGCTGAAATTGTTTCAATGTATGTTTTAGGATCACTTTCAAACGATTTGGCATGCGCAGCACCTTTAGCTATATAAAGGTCTTTATAGCCTTTTGTTGCACGATAGTTTTTGTAAACCATACTTGTTGGTACAAAGTAATCTTCACTTCCGTGGATAAAAAGAATTGGTCGCGTATTATTTTTTAATTGGTTAACACAACTTGCTTGCCCATAAGAAAAGCCTGCTCTAACTTTTGATACTGCAGAAACTTCATAAAGAATTGGAAAGGCTGGCAAATTATACATTGCTTTTGCTTGATATTTCAACTCATCCCAAACACTACTATAGCCGCAGTCTTCAATAATATTAACTACCTGTTTTGGTAAGTTTTCCTCACCTGAAGCCATCATAACAGAAGCTCCACCCATAGAAACTCCAAATAACGTAATTTGACTATCAGAATTTTCTTCAACCAATAACTGCGCCCATTTTACAATATTTAGACGATCATTCCATCCGTACCCGATGATTTGACCTTCACTGTCGCCATGGGACATATTATCTGGCATAAGGACATTGTAACCTAGTTCATGAAACATCCAGGCATAAGGTTTCATATCTTCTTTTGCGCTTGTAAAGCCGTGAACAACAATTGCTGTTTTATTTGTTTCAGTTGCTGCTGGAACATACCAAGCATCTTGCTTTAATCCTTGATTAGTCATCCATCGCGTTTCTTTTGTTAACTGATCAAAACTTTGTTCGTAAGTGTATAGACTACTATCTTTTGGACGTGGTTTATTGTTAATAAAAGATTTTTCCTCGCGAATTTGTGCAACATGGAAGAAATAAAAACTTGCTCCAACACTTGCTACAAACACCAGAGCAATTATCCATAACAAAATACTACGTTTCCTTATTCTTAATTTTCTCATGCTCACTATTATACTATTTTTTCTTGAAAAGGGAAGACTTCTAATGTAACAATAACATTAAATAAAAAACACCCTCTAAACCTTAGAAGTGGTTAGAAGGGTGTATATTATTTAGTAATTTCTACTATTATTTACTATTTTCAATTGCCGCTGTGACGAAGGCTGTGTAAAGTTCTTCTGGACGGTTTGGACGGCTTTGAAGTTCTGGGTGATATTGAGCAGCCACGAAGAATTTTTTCTCTGGCAATTCAACAACTTCCATCAAACGGTTATCTGGTGATACACCTGAGAAGACGAATCCAGCAGCTTCAAATTGTTCACGGAATTTAGTATTAAATTCGTAACGGTGACGGTGACGACGTTGCACAACTTCTTGGTTGTTGTAAGCTTGTGCAGCACGTGAACCTGGTTTCAATTTACATGGGTAAAGTCCAAGACGAAGTGTTCCACCCATGTCTTCAATATCGATTTGATCACGCATGATGTCGATGATTGGGTATTTAGTATCTGGATCAAGCTCAGCTGAGTTTGCTCCTTCCATATTCAAAACGTGACGAGCAAATTCCACACATGTTAATTGCATACCAAGACAGATACCAAGCATAGGAACATCTTTTTCACGTGCATAACGGATAGCTTCGATTTTACCTTCTGTACCACGTTGACCAAATCCACCAGGTACGATGATACCATCAGCATCACCAAGCATTTCTTCAACGTTATCAGCAGTAAGATCGTTAGCGTTAACCCATTTAAGATCAATAGCTGTATCGTTAACATAACCTGAGTGTTTAAGTGCTTCAACAACTGAAAGGTAAGCATCTGGCAATTCAACGTATTTACCAACAAGGGCAATTTTAGTTGATTTCTTAAGGTTCATGATCTTATCAACCATTGCAGACCATTCTGACATATCAGCTTTTGGTACATCAAGTTTCAAGTGATCACAAACGATTTGGTCCATGTTTTGAGCTTGCATGTTAAGTGGAATTTGGTAAATGTGATCCACATCAAGTGACTCAATAACAGCTTCTGGAGCAACGTCACAGAATTGCGCCAATTTATTTTTAATGCCTTGGCCAGCTGGTTTTTCAGTACGGATAACCAACATATTTGGTTGAATACCAAGTCCACGCAATTCTTTAACTGAGTGTTGTGTTGGTTTAGTTTTCATTTCACCAGCAGCTTTAAGATATGGAAGAAGTGTTGTGTGGATGTACATAACGTTATCAGCACCAACATCTGCTTTCATTTGGCGAAGCGCTTCAAGGAATGGAAGACTTTCGATATCACCAACTGTACCACCAACCTCTGTGATGATAACATCAGAGTCAGTAGTTGTTGCAGCACGTTTGATTTTTTCTTTCAATGCGTCAGTGATATGTGGAATAACTTGGACAGTTGCTCCAAGGTATTCACCTTTACGTTCTTTACGAAGAACTTCACTGTAGATTTTACCAGTTGTAACGTTAGAATATTTATTTAAGTTAATGTCGATGAAACGTTCATAGTGACCAAGGTCAAGATCAGTTTCAGCACCATCGTCTGTTACATAAACTTCACCGTGTTGATAAGGACTCATTGTACCTGGGTCAATGTTAATGTATGGGTCAAATTTTTGGATAGTCACTTTAAGACCACGATTTTTCAAAAGACGACCAAGACTTGCAGCAACGATTCCCTTACCGATAGAAGAAACAACACCACCAGTAACAAAAATATACTTAGTCATTAAATAAAACTCCTTTAAAATAAAAAATGATAGCAAACGATAAGTGCTTGAAAAATTGAAAGCGAAAGAAAATCAAATAATTAACAAAATTATTCGATAAATGAAAAAAAGCAAATGGCCATTTACTTTTAGGAAAACAAAAATAGCTCCCTAAAAAGTTAGGGAGCTTTTCTCCGACCTCTAAAAAAGAGGTGCCCGAATAATACTATAAACTATCCTGAGACTTTTGTCAAATGATATGAATAAGTTTTTTTAATTTAAATTTCGGCGCTTGAAACGATTATTCTTCGTCTAAATCATCATCTTCATCATCTTCTTCGTTGATATCAACGTCTTCATCCAAGTCATCATCTGGGATGATTTCGTTGATTTCTGAATCGTATGATTCAACTTCAGATTTTTCGTCATCTGGATTTTCATCATCGTATTCCATGTCTGAAGATTTAGCAGAGTAATCATCGTCTTCTGGATCATCATCTGAATAATCAATAGCGTCTTCATCACCATCCATAAAGGCATTAACGCGTTTACGTTTGCGTTTTGGTGCACCATTTTCGTCATCTTCAAGTGTGATGATTTCTTCGTCGATTTCATCGATAGCATACCATGAACGAAGTCCCCATTTGTTATCGCCAAGTGGAATAAAGCTTCCGTCAACGTTCAATGCAGAGTAAAAATATGGTAAAGCTTCACGAATGTCTGCGTCTGATTTTTCGAGGTAGTTTTGAATATCATTTACAAGATCGCTGAAATACATCTCATGATCACGTCCGCGTTCTTCTAAAATAGCACGAGCTACTTCGATCATTGAGAGTTCGCTTTTTTCTTGTCCAGCAAATACTTCTAATTCCAAGGTAATTCTCCTTATTAATCTTAGGATGTGAGCAAACAGCCACAAAAACCCTATTATCTTAATTTTCGTTACTCTCTATTTTACGCTAATTTTGTCAATTCGTCAAAAGATTTATAAGAATTTCTGATAAAGGGCATAAAAAGCCAAGTAATCTACTGATTACCTGACTTTATAACTATTTATCTAAGGATAAATTATTTTACTTTAGCAGTGCTTGTTACGACTTCAACAGCTTTCTTCATAGCGATGTCGTGTTTAAGCATATCTGCTGAAAGAAGGTTACGTACTTGTTCAACTTCCATGTTGTATTCTGAAGCAAGGTCGTTGATTTCTTTTTCGATTTCTTCATCAGAAGCTTCGAATCCTTCAGCTTTAGCGATAGCTTCGATAACAAGGTTAGTTTTAACACGTTTGTCAGCGTCAGCTTCGTATTGTTTGTGAAGATCTTCTTCAGTTGTACCAGTCAATTGGAAGTACATTTCTGGAGAGATACCTTGACGTTGCATGTTACCCATGAATTCGTTCATAGCGCGGTGAACTTCATCGTGAACCATTTCTTCTGGCAATTCAACGATTTCAGCGTTAGCAACAGCCAATTCAAGAGCAGCACCTTCAACAGCATCGTCAAATGCGATTTCTTTAGCTGATTCAAGTTCTTTACGGTATTTAGCTTTCAATTCGTCAAGAGTTTCAACTTCTTCATCGATATCTTTAGCCAATTCGTCGTCAAGAGCTGGAACTTCTTTAGCTTTAACTTCGTGAACAGTTGTTACGAATTTAGCAGCTTTACCAGCAAGATCTTCAGCTTGGTAGTTTTCTGGGAATGTTACGTTAACTTCTACAGTTTCACCTGCTTTAGAACCAACTAATTGGTCTTCGAAACCAGGGATAAATTGACCTGAGCCAAGTTCAAGTGAGAAGTTTTCACCTTTACCACCGTCGAATTCAACACCGTCAACTGAACCAACGAAGTCGATAACAACAGTATCACCAAGTTCTGCAGCACCTTCTTTAACGATAAGTTCTGCAAGGTTGTTGCGTTCGCGTTCAACTTTTTCGTCAACTTCAGCATCAGTTACTTCTTTAGAAGCTTCTACTGAAACTTCAAGGTTTTTGTAGTCACCAAGTTTAACTTCTGGTTTTGTAACAACTTCTGCAGTCAATGTCCATTCTTGACCTTTTTCCATTGATTGGATGTCAATTTTTGGTTGAGCAACAACATCAAGGCTAAGTTCTGCAACTGCTGCTTGGTATGCTTCTGGAAGAAGTGCGTTCAATGCATCTTCGTAAAGAGCTTCTTCACCAAATTGTTGGTTAAATACGGCACGTGGCATGTGACCTTTACGGAATCCAGGTGCATTCAAATTTTTCTTAACTTTGTTGAAAGCTTGATCAAGAGCTGGTTTGATTTTATCTTGACCGATTGTGAATGTAATCACGCCACGGTTAGTAGCTTTGTTTTCAAATGATACAGACATGAAGTCATTTCTCCTTAAAATTTTATATACAGTTTAGTTTACCATATTTTACGGGCTTTTTAAAGTTTTTTGTGCAAAAATCACCGGCAATTTAGTTGCCAATTCTTTCCAGTTTTCCAATCGAATCACACCAAAAGCTTGCCTGAGATTCATTTTTTTAATAAACTAAGGATATGAACATTATCTCAAAATATATCGAGCAACTTCAAGTAGAAGAAATTGCTGTAGAAATATTTTCTAAACTTGTTTCATTACTTCTACTCTTTGTTTTCTTCTTGATTGCTAAACGTGTTGCGAACTTTATTTTTAAACACGCAATCGAAAAATCAATTACCCTTTCTCGTCAAACAGAAGCTCGTCAAAAAACAATTATCAAGCTCTTGCATAATATCATGAGCTACACGATTTACTTTTTCTTACTCTATTGGGTACTAAGTATTATAGGCGTTCCCGTTTCTAGTCTACTTGCCGGGGCCGGACTTGCTGGTGTTGCACTTGGACTTGGTGCACAAGGATTTTTAACTGACCTTGTCAATGGATTTTTCATACTTCTGGAAAATCAATTTGAAGTTGGAGATTCAGTAGTCATCGGTTCGATTGAAGGAAATATCTCAAGTGTTGGTATCCGTACCACACAGATTCGTGGTTTCGATGGTACTTTGCACTTTATCCCCAATCGTAACATTACAGTCGTTTCAAATAAATCACGTGGTGATATGCGTGTACAAATCGATATTCCAATCTACGCTCATACTGACTTAGAAAAAGTTTCAGATATTATTAAAACAATTAACCAAGAGCAATTAGAAAATTACCCTGAAATCGTTGGTAGTCCAACAATTCTTGGACCACGTACTAACAGCACAGCTCAGTTGGTGTTCCGTATTGACATTTTCGTTCAAAACGGTAAACAAAGTTACATCTACTCAAACTTTTATCGTCTTTACCAGGAAGCTCTTTTGGAAAATGACATTCATTTGCCAACAATGTACGCTAACCCAACTCTTACCAAATAATTTAAGTATCAAAAAGGTTGAAGCCACTTAACTTCAACCTTTTCTTTTTTTAAAATTTTCGAATAGGATCTGCTGTATAAGTTGCACGCGCCCCACCGATTAATTTTGGTCGGCTAGCAAGCGCTGTAACATGAGCACCGCCTAATTCACGTTGGATAGGAATTAGTGGAACTTGCACGCGCTTCACATGCATACCAATAAAAGTATCTCCAATATCTAAACCAGCATGTGCCACAATTTCTTCAACTTCAACTGGGTCTTGCATAAATTTAAAAGCAGCTACTTGTCCACTACCACCAGCATGTAAATTAGGGATAACATTAACAATCTCTAAATCTTTATTTTCAGCTAATTCACGTTCAACTGTTAAAGCACGATTTAAATGTTCACACCCCTGAACAGCTAGGTAAATTCCTCGCGCATTCAATTCTTCGAGAATTGTTTTAACAATCACTTCACCAATTTCAGCGCTGCTATTTTTACCAATTAAACCACCTGCTACCTCGCTAGAAGATAAACCAAGCACAAAAATTTGTCCTTTTTTAATCGCAGATCGTTCAATAATATCAACAACAATTGCTCGTGTTTGTTTTGCTAATGCTTCTAAGTTCATTTCAAGCCTCCAATTTAATTACTTTTCAAAACGTCGATAAGCCAAGTAATAAACCAAATAACCGACTAACATACCAAAGAAGTTTTGTAAAAGATTCCCTGGAATGCTAGCCCAAGCTGCACCCCAACCATACCCTAAAAGTAGAGCTGCCAAGAAATACCAACCCACCATAGCGATACTAGATAAGACAAGTCCCAAAAAACGTTTTTTGCCAATCCACCCCGCAAAATAACCTTGAGTGCCATGAGCAATCAAGCTATGAAGCATATATTGAGGATAACCTAGCAATAGATCAATCAAAAATCCTGATAAACCGCCAACAACAGCACCAGACTTTGCCCCTAAGTAGTAAGCCGTGAAATAAATCCCAACGTCAAGAAGTGTTAAATAACCTGTCGGTGTTGGAATATGAATATAAGCTAGAACCACACTTAAAGCAGTCAAAACAGCTAAGAGGGTTAACGTTTGTGTCTTAGTCTTCTTCATAATTTTGTTTCACCCCATATTGATCTGAATGACGAATTGCTTGGAAAACAAAGTCCTTAGACAATGCCACAGCTTCTTTCGGAGATTTCCCTAAAACAATTTGACTTGCAATACTTGATGCGAAAGTACAACCAGCGCCAATATTATTCGTATCAAGAACAGGCGTTTCAAAAATAGAAATTTCTTTACCATCATAAAAGACATCAATCGCCTTTTCCTCACTCAAACGATTGCCACCTTTGATGACAACATTCTTAGCGCCTAACTCATGTAAACATTTAGCAGCAGCTTTCATATCATCTAAAGATTTGATTGACATTTGGGTCAATAGCTCAGCTTCCACCAAATTTGGTGTAACAATTGTGGTATAAGGAAAAAACTTCAAAAGTTCATCACGCAAAGCTGAAACCTCAACATCATGTTTTTCTTTACAAACCAAAACAGGGTCTAAAACCACTGGAATTTCTGTGTGCTTTTTAACAAAATCAAGCGCTAAATCAGCAACTTTAACGTTTGGTAGCAAACCTAGTTTAATCCCTGAAAAAGGAACATCTTTGAGACTATTTAATTGATGAGAAAAGATTGCCTCATCTGTCGCAAAGACCTCAAAACCTTTATCTGTTAAAGCTGTTAAACAAGTGACAGCTAAAAAACCATGTAAATGATTAGTAGTGTAAGTCGCCAAATCAGCATAAAGGCCACCACCACTAAAAATGTCATTCCCAGAAATCGCTAAAACGTACTTATTCGTCATAAATAATCTCCTTCAAATAAAGACCATTTCCCGCTGCCGTAGGACCAGCTAAATCACGATTTTTAGACTCTAGAACAGTTCTAATCTGACTAACTGGCATACGGCCATTCCCAATTTTCAGCAAAGTTCCAACCATATTACGAACCTGCTTATAAAGGAAACCATTTCCACTGAAAGTAAAGACAAAGAAGCCAGTTTTTTCATCAATCGTAACCGTTGCGCGCGTAATCGTACGAACTTTATTTTCTACAGAAGTCCCTGAAGCTGTAAATCCCGTAAAGTCATGAGTCCCAACTAAATCCTTTATCGCTTCCTGCATCAAAGACAAATCCAAAGGATATGGATAGTGCGTCGCATAGTGACGCATCATGGGATTTTTGGGACGACCAGCATCGACTAAAAATTCATAAGTTTTACTGTGCTTGTTATAGCGAGAATGAAACTCATCACTGACTTGTTCAATTTTTACAACATCAATATCTTCTGGAGATTGTGTGTCTAAACCAAAACGTAATTTTTCCACATCTCGCAATTGTGGTAAATCAAAATGAACCACTTGCCCATAAGCATGAACACCAGAATCCGTACGGCCAGCACCATGTACTTTAACAGGATTGCCGCTATTTAATCTTTGTAACGTTTTTTCAAGTTCTTCTTGAACTGAACGTTCACTCGGCTGACGCTGAAAACCAGCAAAAAGTCTACCGTCATAAGAAATTGTTGCTTTATATCTTACCATGTGTGTATTTTATCATCTTCCTAGGAGACTTTCCAGAAAATTTAGAACAGACTGTCCCCGTACAGATTTTAACATAAAAAAAGAGATTGGAAAACAGAGTCCAGTCTCAATTTTTTAAGCCTGTAAACAAGCAGCAATACTTCTAGCAAGTCCTGAAGGATTTTCCCAAGCCATTGAATGCCCTGCTTCTTCAACAATTTCCAAGGGAATATTAGCCTCAGATAAGCTATCATAATCAGCATCTGGTAAAGAATTTCTTCCAAAAATAACTGTCTTTGGTAATTTCAGCCCATACAATAACTGACGCCAAGATTGCTCTCCACCTTGCACAGCATTAACTGATAGTCGATAAACAGCATAAGGTGCCCACTGTGCTAAGGTTGCTGCCCACATATTATTTCCAGATATTTGACTATCTTCTAACACCTTAGAAAATCCAAAATCAATAAAATCTTTCTCAGAATATGTCGCAATTTCAAAACTTGAACTTCCAGAAACGCTCACATCTAGATTAGGTTCACTTAGAATTAACTTCTCAACTCTATCTAAACAAAGGTTAGCTAACTCAATAGCAATTGGCCCACCTAAGCTATGACCAAAAATCGTAAGATTTGTTAATTCCAATGATTCAACAAAAGATTTCAAATAAGCAGCATGAGAACTGACACGATAATCAAAGTCTTCCGGCTTATCACTGTAACCTGCTCCCAACAAATCAATAAGTATGCAACGATGATTTTTTAAACACTCCTGAGAAACAACTTCTCCGTAGTCAAAAGACCCTGCACACCCTAAACCATGTATAAATAAAATTGTACTACTTTCACCTGGAAAATCTTGATAGCGCATATATGCATTTTGGTCGTCAATAAAGTATTCTTTCATAATCTCCCCTTCATAAAAAAAGAGACCGGAAAATAGATTCCAATCTCTTTTTAGTTTTCAATTATTCACCATCAAAGGCGTCTTTAACTTTGTTGAAGAAACCTTTTTTCTTAGGATTTCCAACTTTGTCGCCACCGGCTTGCGCAAATTGTTTAAGAGCTTCAACTTGTGCATCGTTAAGTTTTGTTGGTGTCACAATATTAACAGTAACGTGTTGGTCACCTTGACCGCCACCACGTAATTTTGGAGCACCTTTACCACGAAGTCGGAAAGTCTTACCAGTTTGAGTACCAGCTGGAATTGTCATTTCAACATCACCATGGACAGTTGGTACTTCGACAGTGTCACCAAGAGCTGCTTGAACAAAGCTGATATTCATTGTGTAGTAAATTGTTGAACCATTACGTTCAAATTTATTACTTGGTAAAACATTGATGATAACAAAGAGGTCACCATAAGGTCCACCGTTAAAGCCGGCTTCACCTTGACCTTGCAAGCGAATTTGTTGACCTGTTTCAACACCTGCTGGAATTTTAACAGACACTTTGTGTGTTTTCTTTTCGTGTCCAGTTCCGTGACAAGTATGACATGGCTCTTTGATTTCTTTACCTGTACCATGACAGACGTCACAAGTTACTTGGCGACGCATCATACCAAGAGGTGTTTGTGTATCAACATTAATCACACCTGAACCATGACAGCGACTACATGTCACAGGGCTAGTTCCAGGTTTTGCACCTGAACCTGAACATGTTGAACATGTTGATTCACGGTTGTAAGCAACTTCTTTTTCAACACCAAAGACAGCTTCTTCGAATGTCAAGTTAACACGGTATTGAAGGTCATCACCTTGGCGAGGCGCATTAGGATTGCGCATTCCTCCGCCACCACCAAAGAAACTTGAGAAAATATCTTCAAAGCCACCAAAGCCAGCTCCATCGAAACCGCCAAAACCACCAGCTCCGCCGTTAAAGCCACCGTTAGCTCCAGCAGGACCGTATTGGTCGTAAGCTGCACGTTTTTGCTCATCACCTAGAGTCTCGTAAGCTTCTTGAACTTCTTTATATTTTTCTTCTGCGCCAGGTTCTTTATTAATATCTGGGTGATATTTTTTAGACATTTTGCGGTATGCTTTTTTAATTTCAGCTTGCGAAGCGTCTTTAGATACACCCAAACGATCGTAAAATTCTGTATTGTTCATATTAAATACCTTAATTATTTCTTATTCTGACAAAATTTAGCACTTTAAAATCAGCCATAGGGCAATGTTGAAATGCTGCTATAAATTTAGATTCTTGAAACTCATCAAATATGTTCAAAGCAAGACTTAAATTCTGCAAAATCTTCGTCTGACATATTGAAAATCAAATTTTCTGAAGGCTTATCAACCAATTCTACATCATCACACAATCCTAAATTAGCTAATATTTTCTTAGCAAATTCCTGATGTGCGAAACCAATAGCTGTAACAATGTTTTTATCCTGATGAATTGCCTTTGGAATGAAATTTTCTCTAGAAAGAAAGTCAAAATACCCGAAGAAATTTTGCCATATACCACCAGTAAAAGTAGTATTCTCCAATAATCCAGCCTTCGATAATAGAATCGGCGCTGACGATATAGCCGCAACTAGTATCGATTTCCCTTTTAGTTGTTTTAAAAACTGAATCAAAGTATTATCTTTCAACGCAGAAGTAAAATCTGACATTCCTGGTAAAACAACACACGAATAATCATCTAGATTAACTTCATCAAATGCCTTTGTCGCCTGACAAATCAAACCATCTTCAGAAATCACACTTTCTTTGTTAGAAGAAATATAATCGACTTTAATACCATATTGCAATACTAAGCTACTGGTCAAATCAACTATTTCATACAATGAAAAGTTCGGGTAAATCACACAAGCAACTTTTTTCATTCTGAACTCCAAATTAATCAGCATTCTACCCAAAAGCAGAGGCTGGGTTGCAACCTCTGCATTTAGATTTATGTTTTCAACTTTTGAGTTTCAACCCAATGTCATTTGTCTAGAAGACTAAATTATTTTTCAGTGAATTCACCGTCTACAACGTCGTCACCATTGTTTTTAGATGAGTCAGCTGATTGAGCACCTTCAGCACCTTGTGCTGCTTGTTGTGCTGCAGCAGCTTGTTCATACATTTTCACTGCAAGTGCTTGAGCTTTTTCGTTAAGAGCTTCAAGTTTAGATTTCATATCTTCAAGGTTGTTAGCTTCTTGAGCTGCTTTCAATTCATCAAGAGCTGATTGAGCAGCGTCACGTTCTGTATCAAAGCCTTTACCTTCAGTTTCTTTGATTGTTTTTTCTGTTGCAAAGATTGCTTGGTCAACTTCGTTACGAAGATCAACTTCTTCTTTACGTTTAGCATCAGCTTCTGCATTAGCTTCTGCGTCTTTCATCATTTTTTCAATTTCTTCATCAGTCAAACCTGAGTTAGATTGAATAACGATGTGTTGTTCTTTTTGAGTACCAAGGTCTTTAGCTTTAACAGATACAATACCGTTTTTATCGATATCAAATGTTACTTCGATTTGTGGGATACCACGAGGTGCAGCTGGGATATCAGTCAATTGGAAGCGACCAAGAGTTTTGTTATCTGCAGCCATTGGACGTTCACCTTGAAGAACGTGGATATCTACAGCTGGTTGGTTATCAGCAGCTGTTGAGAAGACTTGTGATTTAGAAGTTGGGATTGTAGTGTTACGGTCAATAAGTTTTGTAAATACACCACCCATAGTTTCGATACCAAGTGACAATGGAGTAACGTCAAGAAGAACAACGTCTTTAACATCACCAGTGATAACACCACCTTGGATAGCAGCACCCATAGCAACTACTTCATCAGGGTTAACTGATTTGTTTGGTTCTTTACCAGTTTCAGCTTTAACAGCTTCAACAACGGCAGGAATACGAGTTGAACCACCAACAAGGATTACTTCGTCAATTTCTGAGATTGAAAGACCAGCATCTGAAAGTGCTTGACGAACTGGTGTTTTAGTACGTTCGATAAGGTCACGAGTCAAATCATCAAATTTAGCACGTGAAAGGCTTGTTTCCAAGTGAAGAGGTCCAGCAGCTCCTGCAGTGATGAATGGAAGTGAGATTTGTGTTTGAGTAACACCAGAAAGATCTTTTTTAGCTTTTTCAGCAGCATCTTTCAAACGTTGAAGAGCCATTTTATCTTGGCTAAGGTCAATACCGTTTTCGTTCTTGAATTCAGCAACTAACCAATCAATAATTTTTTGGTCGAAGTCGTCACCACCAAGTTTGTTATCACCTGCTGTAGCAAGTACGTCGAATACACCATCACCAAGTTCAAGGATTGATACGTCGAATGTACCACCACCAAGGTCGAATACCAAGATTTTTTCATCTTTATCAGTTTTATCAAGACCATATGCAAGAGCAGCTGCAGTTGGTTCGTTGACGATACGTTCTACTTCAAGACCAGCGATTTTACCAGCGTCTTTAGTTGCTTGACGTTGAGCATCGTTGAAGTATGCAGGAACTGTGATAACTGCTTTTGTTACTTTTTCACCAAGGTAATCTTCAGCGTAACCTTTAAGGTATTGAAGAATCATTGCTGAGATTTCTTGTGGAGTATATTCTTTACCGTTTGCAGATACTTTTTCAGAAGTACCCATTTTAGATTTGATAGAGATAACTGTATCTGGGTTTGTTACTGCTTGACGTTTTGCAGCATCACCAACAATGATTTCACCATTTTTGAATGAAACAACTGATGGAGTTGTACGGTTACCTTCTGGGTTAGCAATGATTTTTGATTCAGTTCCTTCAAGAACTGCAACAGCTGAGTTTGTTGTACCTAAGTCAATACCAATAATTTTAGACATGTTCTATCCCTCTTTTTATTATGAATTTATCTTTATTTACTTCAGTTATAGTTTAATGACATTGCGGTCAAGCCAATTAGTTGTAAACAACGACCATTGCTGGACGCAAGAGACGTTCGTGAAGTTTATAACCTTTTTGAAGAACTTGTGCAATGCTATCTGCTGGATGTTCATCATCTGCAGGAAGTGTTTGAACAGCCATGTGCAAGTTGTGGTCAAAGTTTTCAGCGACAACTTCTTCAACACCTTCTTCGTTAAGCGCGCGAATCAAGCTATCACGTGTCATTTCAAGACCTTTTTTCACATCATCAGTCAAACCCTCAACAGCAAGTGCACGTTCCAAATTATCCAAACTTGGCAAGATAGCTTTTGCTAAATCTTGTGAACGATATTTTTGTAATTGTTGACGTTCTTCGTTAGCACGACGTTGAATATTTTGCATTTCAGCATGTGCTCGAAGATATTTGTTTTCAAAATCTTCAGCACGTTCAAGTGCTTTTTGCAATTCTTCGTTTTGAGCCTCTTCTTGAGGCTGTTCTTTTGTTTCTTCTTCAGTCACAACATCAGTGGCTTCAACTTCTTCTTGAAGTTCTTCGTTTTTAGTTTCTTCTGACACTGTGTCCCTCCCTATCTTTTTATCAAATTAAATTAATTACTAAACTTAGTTGACTTCGTAATGATTACTATTAAGATAACGGTAGTAATCACCAAGTTTCATCGCTAAGACTCGCCCGATAACATTAACCAAGCTAACACTTCTGCGATAATCCATATCAATCGGACCAATCAAGCTAAGAAGCCCAAATCCACGATAAGGAATCAGAAACTTATGTGTCAAAACAGTCACATTAGCTAAAGCTGGTTCTTGACTATCCGCAACTTGAACATTAGCAATTTCATTTTCTTTCATAGAAGAACGAAGAGCTACTGCAACTCTCTGGTCGTTATCTAGGAAACGATAAGTTTCCAAATCAGCATAATCAAGTGAGTTAACTTTACCAGCTACGAAAACCAGTTCTCTAAACAATTCTGCAAAAATGTAATCAAACAAATCCAAAACGTTGTCTGTAACAGTAAAATACTTTTGCAAAACCTGAGGAATTTCAGTTCGTAACTTATAATGAATATCCATCACCGTGCGTCCGAGCAACCGCTCGTCAACGATTTCCTTCAATGTCACTAAATCCTTCAACATAAAGTTTTTTGGAATAGCAAACTGAATCGTTGCTGGTTTTGATTCATCTAAAGTTAAAACAGCTAAAGCATCATGACTTGATAATTGAACAATATCAAAAGCCGTCAGTTTTTGTCGAGCTGGCTCAACATCCAAAATCACCGATGTATAACCAGTCATATCTGCTAAAACTTGACTTGCTTTTTGCAAAATATCATCAAGCTTGAAAGCTTCAAAATCAAAAGCCTTAACAACCTGATAAATATCGCGTTCATCAATACTATCAAGAGTCAATGAATGTTCAACGAAATATTTAAATCCAGCAGCGCTTGGCATACGCCCACTTGATGTATGTGCCTTTTCAAGCAATCCTAGTTTTTCAAGTTTTGCCATATCATTTCGGATAGTTGCACTACTTGAATCAATCGTCGCTTGCAAAGTTTTAGAGCCAATAGGTTCATGCGTCTGCGTAAATAATTCAACAATTAAGTTTAAAATATCACTTTGACGTTGTGTTATCATAACCTCGCCCCTTTCATTTTTAGCACTCATATACATCGACTGCTAATTTATAATTCTATTATACTCCTCTAAAAAACAGTGTCAAGGAAAAAGCGTAAAAAATTAGCACTCTTTTTAATAGAGTGCTAATTCGTTATTTATCGTATGAAGTTAAGTTGTTTTCTTCAATGATTTTAACCAATTTATCCGCATAATCAGGGTCAGTACTAAAGGACATATCTTGCAATGCTTGTGTAGGTTTCTTATAACCTTTATTAGAAACCATAATATCATAAGCACCCTCGCTATTGCGAATTTTACCTGATTTCAGCAAATCAAAATAATCGTAAATAGCATCATCCCAAGATTTATAAACAGCAAATTGGCCAATTTCAGTTTGCCACTCATTGACAAAATAACGTTTGTATTTCAAAGTCACAGGTTTATTTCCTGGCTGCGCAGAAACAGCAAAGAGATTATGATATTTTACAGCTAGCAAATGTTGACCATAATCAGATTCTAACGCTGCTTGTGCCATCACCAATGACGGACGCACGCCATAAGCTTCTGCCACTTCTTGAACCGTTGGTGCAATGTCAGCAAAAAATTCCGACTTATTATAGGAAACTTTTTCTGTTTTATTTGCACTAGGTGTTGCTCGGTGAGCATATAGCGGTGAAAAAATACCTAGAACCAAAACAGCCAAAAATACAAGAAATTGAACAAAAGAGAATCGAGATTTCATCGTTTATTCTCCTTCAACAAAGCAATGTATTCTTCAAGGCTAAGATTATTATCAGTCATGTATTTTGCTGATTCTTTACCAACATAACGGAAGTGCCAATCTTCATAATCAACACCTGTTGACTCACTTTTTCCTTTTGGAAAACGAAGAACAAATCCATATTCAGGTGCGATAGTTTTCACTTTTTCAACAACGTCAGTATCACTTTGGTTGAGATAATTAACTGTACTCATATCCATTGCAAGTCCCGTCTGATGCTCACTAGCACCTGCTGGTTGAGAATAGGTTTTAACCAAGTCCTCTGCAGCAGATTGTGTTAGACTCGGATCAGCTGACATTTCTTGTGAAACGTATGAATTGAACAATTCTTCTTGATAAGCAACACTTCGATAGCCAGAAATCAAATGTTCACTAGCATTAATAGCTTGCGCTGCAGCTAAGAAACTACGAACATTGTCAGCAATACGTGAATCAACAGTAATGTTGTCAATTTGTGTCAAATCTGGATCCATCTCTGGTGTAACATGATTGCGATTAACCAAAACCAATGCCCAATCATCACTTGAAACATCAGGTAAATCAGATGTTTTCGTTTTAGCAGTTACTGAAGAAGACTTCGTAGAGACATTTTGACTCACAGAAGTACTTTTAGTATTTCTACCTAGTGTTAATCGGTCACCTTGGACAAAAATAAAAATTCCAGCAACAAAAATGATAATAATTAATAACCCTAAAATTAAGGTTGGTAAACTACGCTTTTTTCTCATCTTTTCTTTCTTCTAATAATTGTCGACCTCTGAGACGATAACTGACATCTCCAATCGATTCAATAATAAATTTGCCATTCTCAAAACTAACAATTGTCACACTACCATTATCTATTCCCAAACCTCTTGG